>ENA-UOOK01006972-UOOK01006972.1-fermentation-metagenome-genome-assembly--contig:-NODE-6972-length-10513-cov-8.028782_pt1 | contig 10513 bp, 6 predicted proteins | sample MGYA00245777_ERZ724023 | MGnify/ENA primary metagenome ERZ724023 (study PRJEB28704, sample SAMN03018312) | fermentation metagenome | biome: anthropogenic terrestrial biome; feature: soil; material... | reverse complement strand
AGGTGAGCGCAGTAAAAATCAAAACGCCGACGGTCACGCCTGAGATCTTGCCGATACCACCGGTAAAGGAGACACCGCCGACTACGCAGGCCGCGATTGCGTCCATGTCCCAGCCTTGGCCATAGGCGGCGGAGCCAGAGCCTACCATGCGCATGCACTCAAGCCATGAGCCAAAGCCATAGAGGATTCCGGCCATCACGAATGCAAAGAGCGTGACCTTAAAGACTGAGATGCCTGACACTGCTGCGGCATCTGGGTTGCCGCCAACGGCAAAGAGGTTCTTGCCGAAGGTGGTCTTGTTCCAGATGAACCACACTATCGCAATCGCAGCCGCAGACCACAAGATGATCGTCGGGAATCCGTTGACCTTCGGGATGACCATATTAGGGATGGAGGGCTCAATAGAGCCGAAGGAAACTCCCTTTGTGGCATAGGTCACCAGACCGAAGATGATGAGCATGTTGGCCATCGTCGAGATAAATGGGTGCATCTTGAATCGCGCCGAGAAGAAGCCTGCGATGGAAGTAAACAAGGTGCAGAGCGCCACGCAGACAACCAGGGCCAGGACAACGCGTACTGGTATTGACATGCTTGTCAGGTCAAACACATGGCCAAAGACAGAGCCCGTGTTCACACCTTGGTGCATGATAATCGTCGCAGCTGTCATGCCCATGCCCATCATGCGTCCGATGGAGAGGTCGGTGCCTGTGAGCAGGATCAGACCTGCGACGCCAAGGGCTAAGAACATGCGCGGAGAGGCTTGCTGCAGGATGTTGAGCACATTTTGGTACGTAAGCAGCTGAGTGCCCTTTACCATCGGGGTGATGGTGCAAAGTACGATGAAGACGATCAGGATAACGATATAAAGACCATTTTTAAGGAAGAACTGCCTGCGGTCAAAAGTGTATTTGTAGTTCTCCCACTTTTGGGCCCGCTTCTCCATGAACGTGAACTTGGACATGCGCAGAAGGTCAATGAGGTGGTATTCGTAGCTAAATGCAGCATGTTGGCGATCTTTTGCCTGTTGCAAGGCCTTTTGGTACTCCACCTTCGCATCAAAGCGGTGATTTTTGTATACGTAGTTCTCGTCTTTGATCTCGGCCCTATCCGTGATGCTTGCAAGCTTGGCCTTATGCTCTTCCTCAAGCTTGCCTAGCCTCTCTGCATACTGTTGCTTTGCCAAGATCTTTTCTTGGGCGCAGCTTGCCTCAACGGGGCGCAGGTATTGGCTTTCAAAGTGCTCGTTAAGGTATGAGACAGCCTCGCTGATGAGCTCAGAGACCTCTTTCTCGTGGCTTTCCTCAACCTTTTTTGCATCCTCGAGATCAACCTTATACTGCTCAATAGTGGCTGACCGCTCTTCTTTTGTCAGGATACGATCGCGCTTGGTCGCATCGATGTCACCTTGAAGTTGCACTACGCGGTCAGTGCCGTTTTTTCTCAGTGCGTCGATCTTTTTCTGAATTTCGGCAACATGGCTCTCGATTGGCTTAAGCAGCTCTTGTTCTTGCTCCGCTGAAAGAACCGCACCGCTTTGATCGGACATATGCGCTCATCCCCTTCTATAGATACTTTGCGCTGAGGCGCAAGAGCTCTTCTTGATTTGTCTTGTCGGTCTCAACAATTCCAGAGAGCCGCCCGTTCGACATGACACCGATGCGGTTGGTAATTCCAAGGATTTCGGGCATTTCGGAAGAAACGACGATTATGGTCTTGCCTTGCTTTGCCATCCGAATGATCAGCTCATAGATCTCATATTTTGCGCCCACGTCAATGCCTCGCGTAGGCTCGTCCATCATGAAGACCTGAGGCCCGCGCTCAAGCCATTTGCCAAAGATGACCTTTTGTTGGTTCCCGCCAGAAAGGCTTGAGATCATGTCGTCAGGACCCATGCATTTGGTATTCATGAGCTTGATTTCGTTCACCGTGGCGTTGTTCATCTTGGGATCAGAAAGAGCAATGCCCGTCTTGTAGTGGTCGAGGTTGGCGATCGTGGTGTTGAACGTCAGATTTCCTTTAAGGAAGAGCCCGTTAGCCTTGCGCTCTTCGGTAATCAGCGCAAAGCCGTGCTCCATGGCATCACGCGCACTTTCAAAGTTCATCAGGTGGTCTCTGAAGAAGACACGCCCCGCAGCGCGCGTGCGCACGCCAAAGATAGTCTCCAACAGCTCCGTGCGCCCAGCGCCCACCAGCCCATACAGGCCAAATATCTCTCCTTTGCGCACGTCAAACGAAATATCTTGAAGATAGGGCGCATATTTCGTGGATAGGTGCCTGATGGAGAGGATCGAATCTCCTGGGTGGTTGTCCAAAGGAGGGAAGCGCTTGTCAAGAGAGCGCCCCACCATCGCGGATATGAGCTCGTTCATATTAGTGTCTTTGACGTGTTTGGTCATGACCAGCTTGCCGTCGCGAAGCACAGACACGTCATCGCATATTTGGAACACCTCATCCATCTTATGCGAGATATATACAATTGCGATGCCCTGCTTCTTGAGCGCGCGCATCATCTCAAAGAGCTTGTCGACCTCACGTGTCATAAGAGACGATGTCGGCTCGTCAAGGACGATAACTTTCGCATTGTACGAGATGGCCTTCGCGATCTCACACATTTGGCGCTGAGATACGGACATCTTGCGCATGGGCTGGGTGAGGTTAACCGTCATGCCAAGGCGCCTAAAGAGCTCGGCAGCCTCTTTTTTCATGCGGCCCTCATCGACCACACCTAAGGAGTTCACCGGATAGCGGCCAAGGAAGAGGTTGTCAACCACATTGCGCTCAAGACATTGATTGAGCTCCTGGTGAACCATGGCTATGCCGTTTTCCAAGGCATCCTTCGGTCCGGAGAAGCTGACTTCCTGCCCGTCGAGAATGATCGTCCCCTCGTCCTTTTGATAGCTGCCAAATAGGCATTTCATCATCGTGGACTTGCCGGCGCCATTCTCCCCCATGAGGCCCATCACGCGGCCGCTTCTCAAATCAAGATTGATATGATCGAGAACCTGGTTGCGTCCGAAGGATTTGCACAACCCCCGAATTGACAAGATGACCTCTTCGTGTGTATCTTCCATACCTTCCCCTCACCATATGCTGCTGCGCAAAAAATCTAGGAGGGAGGAAGCGCTCCTCCCTCCTATTTTTTTCATTTGCGATAAGAGCGCATGCACGACACCCTTATTGGCTCAGAAGCGAGGTGTAGGACGAAGCATTATCAGTCTTCACCATGTTGATGGCATACGCGTCGTACTCACTTGGATTGCCGAGCCGGTTTGTGATGTTGGACTCCGTCTGCCCGTCACCGCCGATGTAGTCGACATCAAGGTTGAGCAGGTCGTCATACTTCTGAAGCAACGGTTGGTAGGTGGAGCTCAAGAAGTTGTCGGCTGCGTTGTAGATGTCAAGCCACACCTTCTTGGTAGGTGACTTGCTCGAGTCAAGCTGCTTTGACGCGCCTTCATAGATCTTCGTCGAGTCGGAGAAGTCTTGATAGTTGTCACTTGTTACAGGGACGTTCGTAGCATAGTAGGAGCGCTCGTCCTCGTTATAGGTATAGGTGTCGTCCTCCAGCACATTGCCGGCATCGTCTGCCGTCGAGATGCCAAGGCTGATGTCCGCGCCGTCAAGCGCGTTGCGCAGGAGACGCAGCGTAAGATATGCCTGGACATCAGCGTGCTGGCTGATGGTTCCTGCGTAGCCTTCCGGGATAGCGGCGACTGCGTCGTTGTTGGCATCGTAGCCGAAGGTCGGAACCTTGTTGTCCTTGGACCATGCGTTAAACATTGACATGCCCATGCCGTCGTTGTTCGAGATGATAAGGTCGATCTGGTCGCCAAAGGACGATGCCCACGTGCCAATGGCATTGCCCGCTGTCGCGGCATCCCACGTGGCGCCGGCGGAGTTCTTCATCTCCTGCGAGGCGAGCTCACGAATGGTATAGTTTTTGCCGTTGATCTCGAGGGTGGCATCTTGCACGCTCGAAGAGGAGCCGTCTGTGTTGGTCCCTATGGGATCGGAGATAACTTTCCCATCCTGCTCCACAGCTGTGCCAAGGATTTTGCGAACGCCACGCGTGCGCGCGATGGAATCGTTATGGCCAACGTCACCGATGGCGAGGACATAGCCGATGGTGCCGTCGCCATTGCGGTCAAGCGTCGCTATGTTCTTCTCGATATAGTCTTTGATCATCTGGCCCTGGGCCTCAGCGCCTTGTGTGGCATCAAAGCCAACATAGTATGTGTCATCGTTGAAATGAAGTGCGTTGGTATCGAGATCACCCGTCGAGCTATTAGAGGGCTGGCGATTATACCAGACCAACGGCTTGTCCTTGTTCGCAACAGTTCCGCTCGCGCCCGACGAAGAGCCTGACGACGTCGATGTGGTAGAGCTGCCGCAACCGGCAAGCAAGCCTGCGCTGACAGCCCCAACGGTACCCATGCCGCAGAACTTCAGAAAGCTTCGACGCGAAATTTCCATAGCTTTTCCTTCCCCTTTTTTGAACTCTCGGCGGACAAACCCTTCACTTTGAGAACGTTAACACCAACTGAGAAGCGTAATGTTAACGTTCCCATTAGTTCGACCAGCGGTTGTTTCTTGCACGTAAATGGAGGAATCGGAACGTTTAACGGCATGTTGAACGCTCAATTTAAACTGCCGAGATTTGAAGGTGGTCAACTGACATGAAGGTTATTTTCTATGGAATGATCTTCAGTAAAACTACGAGATGCTTCTCGTGCTTTCTAAAACTGCGCTCATTTATTTCAGTTCTTAATAAACGAAAGCATCATTTAGTTTTATATTCTAATCTAATAAAATTATATCTTTTGAAGAAGGATTCGTTGTTTTTTTAGTACAGTCCATAGCCCACGTAGCCACACCCTATGTTAGTTAATGCTATGTAGGATCCGTGCTTTAAAATTCAGGCAGAAAGTTAATCCGGATAAAGGAGACTTTTATAAGAATCTAAGATCAACACTAAATGAGTTAATCATGGATTGTTTCCATGTGTTTAGGCTGAGATATTCCAGTAGGATGCCGATTTTCCAAACCTCTTACTAAGGCAAAGGAAAATATATAAATATTTATTGGTATTTCTGTGACTATTGTCACGCACCATAACAGGAAGTAGATAGCCATCCCTAATTTTTCATCTTTACTTCCGTTTTTTACCAGCATACCTAAAGGTAAAAGATAGGCAAAAAGATATACAAGACCTCCCCGAGCCATAACACTTGTAATGGAGTTACTGAAGCCAAGATTGTTACTTCTAAATGAACTCATATATCGAATAACATATGTATGATTGTCTAAGCCATTACCAATAATTGGACTATCAAGCCATGCCATTATCCCCGCTCTAAAATCATCTAATCTAACTGAAGCTGACCCAGCAATAAATCTTGCACGTATTACATAAACCATGATTGCAATGATTACTGCAAGGATTCAAAAGTAGTATTGGGTATCATCTTTTAAATAATGTTTTTATATCTATTTCTTTTTTGATTATACTAATTAGCATAATCAAAAAAGAAACAAAGTAGATAGCAATTGTAATCGCTTTACCTTGGAATAACTCTACATATAGTAGAGTATTGATGAAAGAAACAAGCATACCGATAGAACGATCGCTAAGCCCTTGCTTAAAGATTCTAATGTCTTATTTTTTTCTAGAGTATTTTCTTTTACGTTCATCTATATAGCCCTATCCTTTAAAGCATATAGTCTCCCTGCAACCTTAGGAAGAAGCTCCTTGAGCTCTTGGCTTTTGGTCACGTAGCACCATATGAGACTCGCTACCACGTACAGAAGCATGCCGATGAGTACCTCAGCTATGAGAAGAAGCACCTTCATGGGCAAAACTTTACAAAGAAGTCTCAGCACCAAGAACATCCCAAGGCCGATGAGGGCAAAAGGGAGAGCGCCCTTAAGGCTTCCTTTGAGGTCAAGCTCCCCTTTTACGGTGTGCGCTTGATAGGCAAGCACCACAGCCTCAGCGGCACCGGCTGCCCCAGCCTGAGGGATCGCAAAGATGTTGATTACAACATTTACTGCTGCCCCGCAGGATACCGAAAGTGTGTACTGCACGTCCTTGTGACAGGGCAGAAGATATTGGACACCTATCACATTGGTGGCACAGATAAGCGGTATCACCGCTGAGAGTAGACTCATGAGATAGATGCAGCGCTCAAAGCCCGCCCCGAAAAAGACGGGGACAAAGGTCGGGGCAACCCCTGCTATGCCAAAGGCAAGTCCGAAGGCGCAGGCCTCCATAAACCACATCGTGGTGTGCACGAGTCTCTTGCCCTGCTTGATCTTGCCTGAGGCTATGACCTCAGACATCTTAGGAAGCACCACCGCCCCTAGAGCAATGATGATGGCCAGAGGCATCTTAGAGATCTTTTCGGCATAGTCGTAGTATCCCGTCTCTGCCATAACGCCTAACATCACCTTGTCAAGCAAGGTTTAGAGGCTTACGGCAATAACCGGGATGAACAAAAGAAGGTTGGGCTTTAGGTGCCAGCACCCCTTTTGTCGAAGGACGCACGAAGTCGACGTAGTGGCTTACAAAAGGCCATAGCAAAATGCTGTTGAGAAGATAGGCACCCGAGATAGCTAGAACATATATCCACGTATCGCTTTCCGTGTGCACGAAAAGCAAGATGGTAAGGACGGAGATGAGCTTGGTTATGAAGTTCCGTATCGTCGGCATGCGAAACTCCTGCATACCAAAGAAGAGCCACGAGGTGTCGGCGACAGACCCTATGACCCAAAGCCCCCAGCACACCCAGCACAAAAGATAGGTGCTGCCAAAGAAGGCCACGTAGAGGATGTAGGCCACAAGCACTAAGAGGCCGACGCCTACGCTCATGGTGATGACTTCCCAGAAGGTGCGGGAGCGCAGAGCCCTATCGTCTCCGCACTCAGCGATAACGCGCACCCCATAGTTTGAAAGACCCAAAACCGATACCATAACAAAGTAGTTGATGATGGACTGGGTGTAGGTGAAGATGCCGTTTCCCTCAGCGCCTATAGTACGGGAAAGCCACGGCGTGGTGATAAGAGGCGTGATAACAAGAAGTACCTGATAGGCTGCGTTGTAGAGAAAGTTCTTCTTGAGAGGGTCAGAAGTCATTTTTTAAATCATCTCTGTAATACAGCGAGCCTAAAAATCTTTTAGTTTCATTTAATATAATAATTTCTAGTTATTTATCTAGCTACTTCCCGACAGCTCTTTTTACGGAGCTGAGCAAGCCCTTCAGCTGCCTGCGATAGACAAGAATATAGATGAGGTAGATGACCGCATAGACAAAAAAGGCCACAGTACTAGGCAGGCACAAAACGGCTACGAGATAGGCTGCGGTCACAAAGAGCTCAGCTACTGACATGCCCTTGGCAGGCACGCAAAGCTCACAGTTGAAGTGATGTTCTGACCAGAGGCTCCTCACGACAAGGCACACCACCACAGAGCCTATGATGAAAAGCGGACTCTTTATGATAAGAGCGCCAAGCAAGGTAAGGGCCGTACTCAGCGCGCATATCGCCACATTGACATAAAGCAGGGTCTTCTCCTCGCGGCGCACCTTGAAAAGGGTCGTGCAGGTGATGTCCATCTTGCTGTCAAAGACACATATCGGAAGGAGCAGCGCGAAGTAGATAAAGCTTGACGCATAGTCTGGAAGCCACAGGCCCAAAAGCCAGATCGCCGGGAAATAGAGCACATAGGCGAAGGGAAAGAGCAAAACCATCGCATCCCGCGCCGCTCCGTAAAACTTTGCCACTTCGCGCTCGCTGCTTTGACGTAGGGCGGGAAAGAGCACCATCGCCGCCTGACTGACGAAGGCCGAAAAGAAGTTCACCATGGAAAGGGCAAAGGAGAGCTTGCCGAAGGTCGCAATCCCCCACACCTGATCTATTGCCGCGCGGGCAACGCCTAAGATAAGCATGCTGGCGATATTTGACAAAAGGAGCTTGTAGCCCACCTGTATGCTCTTGGCGCTGTCTTTTGCCGACTTTCCCCAGCCCTCATAGCCCGAGGCAAGAAAGTCCCGCGCATGCCAGAGACAATAGATCAGCTGGCAGCAGCTGGAAAACACATAGGACAGCACGTAGGGCTCAAAGCTCCTCGTACGCGTAAGGAGAAGGAAGAGCAAAGGGACCAAAAAGCAGAGGCGCTCTACGATTGAGGAGTAGGAGAAGGTCTTCGTCTCGTTCATCGCCTGAAAGAGATACCCGAGGTAGGTGGCGGCATTTTGTATGACCAGAAAGACGCCAGTCCAAAAGATGACAAAGCTGCGCTCAGGACCCTGCGGACCAAAGAGGGCAAAGGCAACGATCACTAGGGCAAAGAGACTCTGGAAGAAGATCCCGAAGACAAACTGGGAGTTAACCGAGCGCTTGTCAATCTCTGAGCGCCTCTGCCCTCCACGCAAAAGATAAAGCCCGTCACAAAGCCCCAGATGGAAAAAACCTACGTAGCTTTGGTAGAAGATAAACAGCTGCCAGTAGCCGTACTGCTCGACGCCTAAGATCTTAGGAACCAATAGTCCTTGCAAGATGGAAAGGGCCATCGCTACGCCCTGCGCAAGGAATGCCGTGGCAGCATTGCTGATGAGAGACTTTATGTTCATGCTTGAAAATTATAGGACTACTTCTGTATCGACAGCCCTGATGTGCATCATACAAAGAGCTCTGACAAATTCAGCTGTTGTCGTGCCACCCAGCTAGCACCCAACCTTCAAAAAGACGCAGGTCATCAGGAGTGGTGATCTTGATGTTGGAGGTGCTGCCCTGAGAAAACCACACGCGCTCGCCCAAGGCGAACATGAGGCTTGTGGTGTGGGGCTCCACCTTCTCTAGCAAGCCTCTGCGCGCACCTTCTTTGTAGACCCACTTCGCATAGCCATAGCGCAGCGCCTGGGGAGAGTTGAAGACCATGATCTGATCGCGGTCAAGAAACTCGCTCGTCCCCTTGCCGTCGCCACGCGTAGCCGCGAGATAGACCTGGCTGTGTGCAGGGCTGGCGTTGCCATGCAGCTTGCAGACCCGTATCGCATCAGAGATGACCTCGTCTGAGACAAAGGGGCTCGCCCCGTAGTGGATAAGTACAAGGTCGCTGTCTGCTACCTCATCTTTCAGCCCCTTCAGCCCGCTTATCACAGACGCCTGGAAGCTCGGACCTCCCTCGGCCACCCAGCGCACCTTAGTAAATTTGCCGGCAGCACAGATCCTTTGAAGCTCATCTTCCCACCCCTTGCGGCAGACGACCTCGATAGCGTCCACCTCAGGGTGGTTCTGGAAGCGCTCGATCGTATAGGAGAGCACAGGGCGCCCAAGCACCTCCACGAACTGCTTGGGCATGTCGGCTCCCACGCGCGTGCCACGCCCACCGGCAAGGATTATGGCAACGTTCACTTCCCATCACCTTCGTACATGCGAAGCGCGAGCTCTGTGTAGGCGTTTAGGCCCCGCCAGCTATTGAGCATGAAGTAACCATCCTCACCGAGCGTGTCTTTGAAAAGGGCCCAGCACAGCCAGTACCAGCCGCACAGCGCCGCCACGCCAAAGGCATGCCGCGTCTGCTCAAAGCTCGGCTGCGCGCCGAAGTAAAGCGCAAGGATCTCTTCGTATTTCTTGCGGCTAAGGCCATCTCTTACCACCATCGTAGCAAGGTCTTCCATGGGATCATCCATACCTGCATATTCCCAGTCGATAAGGCAGGGGCCCTTTGGGCCCACAATCCAGTTCACGGCATAGGTATCGTTGTGGCACAAGACCTTAGGCCAGCCGTCGAGCTCCACATAGTGCCAGACGCGCGTGATGCGCCTGTGGGCGACGGCAAGCCGCTCCTTAAGGTCATCTTTGGCAGCAGAAGCCCTTGCCAGCAGACGCTCGCCGTCACGCAGCAAATCCGTCTTGTGGGCGCAGGTGGCCCCGCAGCTATGAAACTTCCGTATCTGCCCTATGCCCTTTAAAAGGTCATCGGGGTTGTCGTAGCTAAAGGCCCCTTTTGACGGCACGAAGCGCGAGAGCTTCCAGCCCTGCTCTGATATGTCGATCACGCTGTAGTCAATGCCAAGCTTTGTGGCGACCCTTTGGGCCACGACCTCCGAGGTACGATCAACCAGCGCCGAGGAGCTTGCGCCGGGGTGCCGGTAGACGTATTTTCTCCCTTGCGAACAAAAGGAGAAGGAAACGTTGGTAAGGCCGGCGTTAAGAGGGCGCCCCTCGGAGATGTCTGTCGGGGCACAGTCCAAAAGACGGCAGATGGTTTCTACGGCGCGCCGGTCCATGTTGTGGAGCACGCCGTCGGCCCCAAAGTCCCCCAGAGAGTCGAACTCGCGATAGCCTACAGGCGCAGGTATCCCGTATAAGGCAAGCTCGTCTGCATGCCTGCCCCAGAGCTGCTCCCAGAAAAGCGATTTGGTGCCGAGGTAGGTGCGCTCAGCATCCCAAAAGGCCATGAGCCTCGTAGCAAACTCCGGCGTTAGGTACGCCGCCCCTACCATACAAAGCC
>ENA-UOOK01006971-UOOK01006971.1-fermentation-metagenome-genome-assembly--contig:-NODE-6971-length-10513-cov-9.333620_pt1 | contig 10513 bp, 12 predicted proteins | sample MGYA00245777_ERZ724023 | MGnify/ENA primary metagenome ERZ724023 (study PRJEB28704, sample SAMN03018312) | fermentation metagenome | biome: anthropogenic terrestrial biome; feature: soil; material... | reverse complement strand
AGCAGTAGACTGAAAATCTATGTGTCGGTGGTTCAATTCCGCCCCGAGGCACCATCCATTTTAGAAGCGTTAAAAAAAGGCTGTACTACAGCCTTTTTTATTTATTTTCCAATTGTTTTTATCCCTTCGGATGAAAGATCAGTGATGCAATAAAGCCAAAAATAATCGCGGCAGAGATGCCAGCACTTGTTACTTCAAATATCCCGGTCAGAACGCCGATGATGCCATCTCTCTCCGCTTCGGCCATGGCTCCCTTAAGCAGGGAATTTCCAAAGCTGCAGATAGGAGTGGTGGCTCCTGCACCGGCAAATTCCACCAGGGGATCATACAGGCCCAGTCCTCCAAGGACAGCACCCGCAACCACCAATGCCGTCATGGTATGCGCCGGAGTCATATGAAATACATCCATCATAATCTGGCCTATTGCACAAATTCCTCCGCCTACCAGGAAAGCCCATAAATATTCTGTCATTTTCAGCCTCCTTTACTGTATAGACTCAATCGATACCGCATGAGCAATACATGGTATGCTCTCCTTTTGCTGATAGGACAAAGGCGACATCAGGGCGCCTGTCGCGGTAATCAGGATTTTTTTCAGTTCCCCCCGCCTCATCCGGTTCAATAAATGTCCGTAAGTAACGGTTGCACTGCAGGCACAGCCGCTGCCGCCGGAAAATACTTTGGCATTTTTCCCGTAAATCAGCATCCCGCAGTCCGTATACAAACCTTCCCGCAACTGGATTCCATGTTTCTGAAAGAGTTCGTTGGCTAAGGCATAGCCGGTAAATCCAAGATCGCCTGTTGCGATCAGGTCGTAATAGTCCGGTTCGATATTCATCTCCTTCAAATGGGTTTCTATGGTATCCACTGCAGCAGGAGCCATTGCTTCTCCCATATTGAATGGATCCTTTACGCCCATATCCACAACATGGCCGATGGTTGCCGATGTGACTCTCGGTCCATTGCCTTCTTTCCCAAGGATTGCCGCACCAGCTCCCGTTACCGTCCATTGTGAAGTAGGAGGTTTTTGGGCGCCGTATTCCGTCGGATAGCGGAACTGTTTTTCCGTAGCTGCATTATGACTTGCCGTAGCCGTAAGAATGTAATTGGCACCGCCATTGTCCAGCAGTTTGCTGGCGACCGCCAGCCCCTCCATGGAAGTGGAACAGGCTCCAAACATTCCTATATAGGGAATAGCCAGGGATCTTGCAGCAAAACTGCTGGATGTAATTTGATTATCCAGATCACCGCTTATCAGAAAATTGATATCCTGACCCTGCAATCCGGCTTTTTCAAGCACTTTTTGGCAGACATGCTCCAACAGTTTGACTTCTGCCTTTTCAAAGCTGTTCTGCTTCAGCCAGATATCATCATGAAACGCATCAAAATCATCTGCCAGAGGGGATTTGGATTCAAAGGGACCGCCTATTGCTGCAGAAGCCAGGATAACAGGCGGATTGTCAAATCTCCAGGATTGCCGTCCTACCAGCATTATATCCCTCCTATCGCTTTGATGGTCAACTTGATAATGGCAACAACAAAGGCTGAAAAGGTTCCAAACACAATGACCGGTCCGGCTATTTTGAACATATTGCCGCCTACGCCCAATACATAACCTTCGCTTCGATGTTCAATGGCTGCCGATGCAATACTGTTGGCAAAGCCGGTAATCGGTACGGCTGTGCCTGCGCCTGCCCATTGGGAAATATGATCATAAACTCCCAATCCGGTGAGCAGGGCAGATAGCATAATGAGTACTGCAGATGCCGGGTTTCCTGCCTGTGATTTTTCAAAATGAAAAAAATGTATAAATATTTCCTGCAGCCCCTGCGAAAATAGGCAAATCAATCCGCCTACCAAAAATGCCCGAATGGTATTGGGAACAACTTTGCGCTTTGGAACGGATTTTTTAGCCAATTCCTGATATTCCTTCTGAGCAGGAGTTGGTTTCTTTTGATTTCCTGTCATGGAAGTACCCTTCTTTCTTTATCAATGGATTTTCCTTTTTAGTATTCCTTCCATACCGCAAATCATTCAAAAAATCAATTCCATTCGTTTACAAAAAAAGCGCCGTGAATAAACACGGCGCAATATAAAGGGGGTCTCAATATATCATTTGTGAGGTCGATTTTAGTATGACCCCCTGTAATAATTTTATTCCTTATCTTCAGTCTTTTTGCTTTTCGGAAAAAAGTCACCCATACGAACGGTCATTTCTTCTTTTACATAGGGGCTTTCCTTCTGCCTGGGAGCTTCCTCCTGCTTTTTTTCAGCAGCTTCCCGGATGCTGAGGCTAATCCGCCTTTCCCTGGGCTTGACATTCAGAACCTTGACAGAAACGGTTTCTCCGGTTTTCAGAACGTCCTCCACTTTATTTACGTGTTTGTCGGATATCTGAGAGATATGAACCAATCCGTCTACGCCAGGTTCCAATTCAACAAATGCGCCAAAGGATGCCAACCGAACAATTTTCCCTTCAAAAATCTGTCCAACCGGATATTTTTCTTCAATATTATCCCACGGATGAGGCTTGGTTTGCTTATATCCAAGAGAAATCCGATTGTTCTCCCGATCGGCAGACAGAACAAGGACTTCCACCTTCTGCCCTTCTGAAACGACTTCCTTTGGGCTCCTGATATGACCCCATGCCAGATCGGATATATGGATCAGGCCATCCACTCCTCCGATGTCGACAAAAGCTCCGAAATTTGTCAGTCGCTTTACCTCGCCGGTAATTTTCTGGCCTTCCTGAATATTATCCCAAACTTTGTTTCGCTGCTCCGCAGCTTCCTCTTCCAATATGACTCTCTGGGATGCAACGACCCTGCTCCTTCTTTTATCCGTTTCCAGAATCCGGAGACGAAGATCCTGACCAACAAATGTGCTGAGGTCTGCTACATAACGCACCGACAGCTGAGATGCAGGGACAAATGCGGAGATTCCCCTTATGTCAGCAAGCACACCGCCTTTAATGACTTCTTTTCCGACCCCTGTAACTTCTTTTTTATTTTGATAAGCGTCTTCGATTTCCTTCCAAATTTTATGCTTGATTATTTTCTTCTGCGAAAGAACGACATTGCCTTCCCCGTCGTTGACTTTCAGAACCTCAACCTTGATCTTATCTCCCTCATGGAAGGACTCTTCCACCGTCTTGCCGTCCTGGAAGGCGATTTCATCCTTGGTGACGATACCATCGGACTTATATCCCACATTTACGATCAATTCATCAGGGGTAACCGTAAGAACGGTCCCGTCCACCACCTGTCCGGGATGAAGAGATACAATGTCAAAGCTCTCCATCGTTGCATCCTTTGGAGCAGAAGGCTCTTTTTTGACAGATTCCCCGATTTCCTGTTCCGTGGGTTCCGCTGCGTCGGAAGGCTTTTCGGCCCCTTCCGTTTCTTCTTTATTTTCACCAGCAGATTGCGCTGTACTTTCTTCCGGATTGATATCCTTTTTTTCTTCCCCATCAACAGCTTCTGCTGTATTTTCCGTTATTCCGTCTTTTTTTTCATCCCCGATATCAGCTTCCGCTGTATTTTTTTCCATTATCTCGTCTTTCTTTTCATCCATTTTCAGTTCCTCCTTAAATCCATACAATCGGATGCTGCCACCTTCATTAAGTCGATGATCCCCATCACTTCCACGATTGTACCTTCCTGTTCAGATGTCATCCGATATTCCCTTATTTCCCCGATATCCCTGTCCATAACTGGACTTACCCACTTATTATTGCATTTATTGAAATGTCCCGGCATTCCTCGATAGCAACCCCCCTCGGGCAGTATAAATTAGAAAGAAGCATTTTACAGCAATGCATTCTTCAAGGATATCTTATATCAGGAATGATATCGTATGGTAACTGTTTCTCTTTACTTTTCGATATTATTTGACTAAATCCTTCTTTTCAATCAATAATTTCAAATAATATTTTTTCAGGCTTCCGGATTATCCAGGAATAATCTGCGATACGGCTTCCACCAATTTATCCGACATGTTCTCCAGCAGCTCTGAACTATTCTTTTCTCCATAATAGGAGGTAAAGTCCAATGGCTTCCCGATAATAACCCGTATGGGCTGAAAGGGCCGATATCCACCGGATATCGCAACGGGAATGGTGGTCGCATGGGATCTGTGGGCTATGGCTGCCGTCCCATGATTAAACTCCCGCAATTCGCTGTTTTTATTCCGGGTACCCTCCGGGAAAATACCAAATACCTTTCCTTCCTTCAAAGTCCGTAAAGCCATCCTGACAGCAGCAATGTCTGCAGAACCCCTTTTTACCGGAAACGCCCCCAGTGCTTTCAAAATCACCCGTACGGGAAAGAAACGGAAAAGCTCCTGCTTCGCCATGAAATGAATTCTTCTGGGAAGCAGGCATCCCAGTATAATCGGATCCAGAATAGATGTATGCTTTGAATAAATAATCACACTGCCCTTCCCTGGTATGTTTTTTATGCCCGACACTCTCGGCAGAAAAAAAAGACAAACAAAAGGCAGCAGTATAATTTTTGCGATACAGTACAGCAAAATGATTACCTCCGTTGCACCTGAATCAGGCCTTCTATTTCATTGATTACCTCATCGATCGCTTTATTGGTTGTGTCAATCAGCAAAGCATCTTCTGCTTTTTTCAGAGGCGCAAAACTTCTGTTACTGTCATTTCGATCCCGTTCCGCAATTTCCTTGCGGATATCATCATAATCCGGGTCCTCCCCATTTTCCCGGAGTTCCTTCCATCTTCGCCGTGTCCGTTCTTTCGGAGACGCCGTCAGAAATATCTTGATATCCGCATTCGGCAGTACATACGTGCCGATGTCCCGGCCATCCATTACCAGAGAAACATTTGATGCAATCTCCCTTTGGAGGTTCACAAGTTTTTTCCGGACTTCGGGAAGGACGGCAACGGCAGATGCTGCTCCGGAAACCTGTTGCGTCCGGATTTTATCTGTTACATTTCTTCCATTTAAATAAACGGCCTGCAACCCGTTTTCATATCGTACTGCGATATCCATATGATCCAGAAGTGGAAGAACATCCAATGGATCCGCAGGATCCCTGCCGGCTTCCAGAATATTTAACCCGACTGCACGATACATTGCTCCCGTATCAAGATAGAGAATCGCCAGTTTTTTTGCCAGTTTTTTTGCTATAGTACTTTTTCCGGCTCCTGCCGGTCCATCTATGGCAATGACAAGATTCCGGTTGGCTGCATATTTATTCATTCTTTCTCACTCCTAAACGGCACGATGACCCAATCCTATCGAAACCTCATTCAGATTCAAAAGGCCGATACCAAAAAATAAGGCCACACAAATGTGATCTTCAAATCTGGCAATCCCGATTTTACCACCTACATTTAATCCAATTGCCTTGGCCATAATCTGACCGACTGCTTCCCGGGCTGCTCCTGCCACCGCTCCTTCCTCTGCGTGGGAGTCTCCGATGACTTCTTCTCTCCTGGCCGCTATCACCGCTCTCTCAATAATGCGGGAAACGGATTGGATAAATTCCCCGCCATAATCCACTGCAGCTGCATGTATTCCATGTTTTTTCATTTCATTCTTCAGACTTTTTTCCTGTTCCCGGCTTTCCGACAGAGCCATATACAGGGCTACTCTGGAAATATCCATGCTTCCGGCGAGTCCTTCCACAACAATCGCTTCCTTTCTTGTTCGTCTTCCTCCGCTTTTCCTTTCGTCTTGCAGTTCAAAAAGGAAGCAGAGACTTTTATGTCCTGTGTAAATGGCAGGTATCATTGAGATAAAGAATCCTTTTCCGATGGGAATCCCTTTGCAGCAGGCTGATCCCTGCGTTGTCCAACCGGAAGTTCCATAAAAATTCCAGTGGAAAATCCATCAGCTCCAGCAACAGCAGTCGGGCTGAAAAAGCATGTGCTACAATGACAATCCGGCTTTCCTCTTCAAAATGTTTGCCCTGAAGTATGGTAAGAAAGCAGTGAACCCTCTCACGGGCGGATTGGATGGATTCTCCCCCCGGTGGTGAGAAATCAAAATCTGTATTTCGAAGTGTAAGCTGCCCCGGGTATTTTTCCCCAATCTGCCGGATTGTAAAGCCCTCCCAGTCTCCGAAACAGATTTCCTGGAGAGTTTCCTCTTTTTCCGGAACCATGCCCAATTTGTTTCCAAGAACAGCAGCTGTCTGATATGCCCTGTTCAAATCACTGCAGAATAAGGCAGATAAATTTTTTTCTCCAGACAGCCGGTCTGCCAGGGCATCCGCTTGTTGAACGCCCCGATCGGAAAGCGGGATATTCCGGGTACCCTGTGTTTTTCCCGCCGCATTCCATATGGTTTCCCCATGACGAATCAGATAAATATACATAAATATCCTTCCAAAGAGCGACTCTAATTTAACTGGTCTTTCCCTGGGCCCTCCTTGTCTTTTCCGACATAGACATTATAATGAGACCAAATATCCTCCAGTTCATGAAAATCATTGGATATTTCCGCTTTTTTTGCAACCCCGATTGCAACAATCAGTGCATTGATCAAACTGAGCGGAGCAACCAGGGAATCGACAAAGGAAGCCATGTCGCTGCGGGCTAAAAGGGAATCGTCTGCATAGGCATTGAGAGGGGAAAGCGTGCTGTCCGTCAGGGCAACCGTATCTGCGCCGCGTTCCTTTGAAAATTTTATGGCCTCAATGGCACGGCTGGCATAGCGCGGAAAGCTGATGCCGATTAACAGATCGCCTTCTCCGATGTGAATCAGTTGTTCAAAAACATCGTTAACCCCGGAAGTTACCACCCGGATATTGTCCAGGATAAAGTTCAGATAATAGCCCATAAACTGAGCAAGAGGAGCAGCGCTTCTCAGGCCGAGCACATAAATGTTTTTTGCCTGGAGGATCTTGTTGACCACGGCTTCGAATACCACATTGTCCGTTTCTTCTATCGTCAATCGGATATTGTGCATATCCGCCTTCAAAACACTTTTCAACACCCTGGATTGATCCATATCGGAAGACATTTCGATACGCTGAACGGTAGTAAGCTTGTTACGAATCAGTTCCTGTAAAGCTTTCTGCAACTTTGGATAACCGTCATAGCCCAGGGCATTGGCAAATCGGACAACAGTGGACTCACTGACACCAACGATGCAGCCCAAACGAGAAGCCGTCATAAAGGCGGCTTTATCATAATTTTTTAAAATAAACTCAGCAATCAGCTTTTGTCCTTTGCTCATTCTTTTATAGCCGGATTCGATACGATTGATCAGATCCTCTTTTTCCATCGTATAATGCTCCTTTGTTGCTATTTTCCATAGCTATTCTACCACATGGGCATGATTTTTTAAAGAGACAGGGAAGAATTTTGCGGGGCGCGGCTCTTTGCCCGTTTTAACATTTGTGATAGTTTGCCAACGGAATACAAACACTAGTCTACAGACTTTGCTTTCCTGTTTCTTTACCGGAAATAATTTTTGGCAGTGAGGTGAAAAGATGATTCAGATAGATGATTCAGGCAGCGGAAGCCTGGTTGGCGGAACCTGTATCGGTGCAATGCGTACCGAAACCGAAGATTTTGCATGCGACTTTATTCCGATTGCTTATTATAGCAGCGAACTTTTTTTGTCCAAGGGGTATTTGGTGAAGTCCGGTCAGATTGTTTTCTCCCTGTTGAAGAAGCTCCGTTTGCAGCCGGGAGAAAGAGTGGAGATTTGCCAGGGGTATATGTTTGACCAGGCCAGAAAGAAGATGAAGGAAAAGAGGATAGCTTTTCAGTCCGTAAAGATCGGGGATCCACTGCAGTCTGTCATCGAAGAAACCTTTCAGGATTACGCTTTGAATCTGGGCGTCCCCCCGCAATACGTAAAATATACAAAATATCCCCTCCATTTCCATCGTATCCTGCGATGGGTCTATGCAGATTATGACAACCGGGCCGCTCTATGTAAAACGGGCTGGAAAAGCTGGAAGAAGTATGGAAATTTGAATATTGACATAAAAGACGATATCTTATATCGAAACAATTATGTCTGCCTGAAATGTGGGAAGGGCATTCAGAAGGGATCAAAAGTACGAAGACTGGAATATTATAGTAACTGCAAGAACACGATCTATTTGCACAGGCACTGTAAAAATAAGTAGTGAAAAAGTTTGTTGGATTGTAAAAAAGATGTGGCTTGCCACATCTTTTTTAATTCCCTTATTTTGCATAATCGATTGCCCGCGTTTCGCGGATTACATTAATCTTGATCTGTCCTGGGTATTCAAGTTCTTTTTCAACTTTCCTGACTATTTCCCGAGCCATCAATGTAGCCTGATCGTCGCTTACTTTATCCGGTTTTACAATAATACGGACTTCACGACCTGCTTGTATCGCAAACGATTTATCAACTCCTGCGAAGGAATTTGCTATTTCCTCTAATTTTTCAAGTCTTTTAATGTAGGCTTCCAGAGCCTCCCTCCTGGCACCCGGCCTTGCTGCCGATATGGCATCTGCCGCCTGAACCAATACAGCTTCTGTGGTTATAGGCTCAATATCACCATGGTGTGCACGAATCGCGTTGACCACTTCTGGACTTTCCCGATATTTCTTTGCCAAATCGCCACCAATCTGTGTATGGGATCCTTCTATTTCATGATCCACGGCTTTTCCGATATCATGGAGTAAACCGGATCTTTTAGCCAATTTTACATCAGCACCAAGCTCTGAAGCCATAATCCCGGCCAATCGGGCCACTTCAACGGAATGCTTGAGTACATTCTGTCCGTAACTGGTGCGGTACTTCAGTCTGCCCAGCAATTTCACAAGTTCCGGATGGATGCTGTGCAGTCCAATTTCGAAAACAGCCTGTTCCCCTTCTTCACGTATCTGGACTTCGACTTCTTTCTTTGCCTTTTCCACCATTTCTTCAATTCGGGCAGGATGAATTCTTCCGTCAACAATTAATTTTTGCAAGGCAATCCTGGCAACTTCCCTGCGGATTGGATCAAACCCGGACAGTATGACCGCTTCCGGGGTATCGTCTATAATCAGGTCAATCCCGGTAGCTGTCTCCAGCGTGCGGATATTGCGCCCTTCCCGGCCGATAATCCTGCCTTTCATCTCATCATTTGGCAGAGTAACCACTGAAACGGTAGATTCTGCAACATGATCGGCAGCAGATTTCTGTATGGCGAGAGAGATGATATCCCGCGCCTTTTTATCGGCGCTTTCCTTCGTCCTGGCTTCGATTTCACGATACTTTACAGCTACCTCATGGGTGATATCCTTTTGCACACTATCCAGCAATTGTGCTTTTGCCTGATCCCTTGTCAGCTCTGATATCCTTTCCAGCTCAGAAAGCTGCTGTTTATGAAGCAAATCAACCTGTTCATGGATTTTTCGGATCTCTTTCTGCTTATTGCCAAGAGATAATTCCCTGGAGTCCAGGGATTCGGACTTCCTGTCCAGATTCTCTTCTTTCTGCTGCAGCCTTCTTTCCAGTCTTTGTGCTTCGTTTCGCCTTTCACGGCTCTCTTTTTCAACTTCACTTCGCAGTTTATGGGCTTCTTCTTTCGCTTCCAATAAAGTTTCACGTTTCATTGCCTCGGATTGTTTTTCTGATTCCTCAACTATCTTCCTGGCGGCTTCTTCGGCACTGGAGATCTTGCCTTCCGCAATCCGCTTTCGATAATAATATCCGAGGACGATACATACAATGGCTACTACCAGGACAATCAATAACTGTAGTAGCTCCTTAATAAGGTACACCTCCCCATTTCTTGTTTCGTTGTCTGCACAATCAAACCGAATAATGGATACTTTCGGTTATCCAGTGTAATTGCAATATAATCAATATCATTGGTCTTACACCTTAAAAAACTAAATAATCTTACTGAATCTTTCAGCAATTATAATTATTTTATAACCTTTTTCCAGGTATGTCAAGCGAATTGCACGCAATCCAAATGCAATCCATCTCCGTCACTGAGGCAAAAAAGGAAAGCCCCCGTAAAGGGGCTTACTTCCCGGAATTGTTCCTGTCCTTCGTGTCATCCTTCTCTTCATCCGGTGCAGCAGAGGGATCGAGATGCAGCTCCTCGCGAATGCGATCCTCAATCGTCCGGGTCAGCTCCGGATTATCCTTTAAATATTGGCGGGCATTCTCACGTCCCTGACCAATGCGGGTATCCCCATAGGAATACCATGCGCCGCTTTTGGAGATGATATCCTGTTCTGTTGCGATGTCCAATACGGATCCTTCCCTGGATATCCCTTCACCGTACATGATATCGAATTCTGCTTGTTTGAATGGCGGAGCCACCTTGTTCTTTACCACCTTTGCCCGGGTGCGGCTGCCGATCATGTTGTTGCCTTGCTTCAGGGTTTCAATCCTCCGGATATCCAGGCGGATGGATGCGTAGAACTTCAGGGCACGTCCTCCGGGTGTGGTCTCCGGATTACCGAACATCACACCAACCTTCTCCCTCAGTTGGTTGATAAAAATTGCTGCTGTCCTGGATTTATTGATGGCACCGGAAAGCTTACGGAGAGCCTGAGACA
>ENA-UOOK01006970-UOOK01006970.1-fermentation-metagenome-genome-assembly--contig:-NODE-6970-length-10514-cov-5.245626_pt1 | contig 10514 bp, 5 predicted proteins | sample MGYA00245777_ERZ724023 | MGnify/ENA primary metagenome ERZ724023 (study PRJEB28704, sample SAMN03018312) | fermentation metagenome | biome: anthropogenic terrestrial biome; feature: soil; material... | reverse complement strand
AAACTGTTTTTTCGCTTAATTCGTAACCTGCCGGAGCCTGAACCTCTTTAACTGTATATCGTCCTGCCGGTACGTCTTCAAATACCGCACGGCCGTTGACAGTTACCACATTCTGCAGGGTTGAGCCTTTTTCATCAATTAAGCTGAACCATGCGTCCGGAAGGAGATTTCCTTCCTCGTCGGTCTTGATAATTTCGATTCTGCCCGGTTTCTTAGGTTCTTCCTTCTTATTTGTAAATGTGTATGTCTTAGTTTCGGAACCTTTGATTTCAACCTCGGTTTCATTTACTTCCAGTACATATCCTTCGGGAGCCTTTGTTTCCTTAATAACATAGCTTCCTTTTTCAAGCTTCTCAAAAGAAACTATGCCGTCTTTTCCGGAAACTGCCTTGCCTACAACCTTACCCTTTGAATCATAAAGTGTAAACTCAGCTCCTTCAAGAACCTTCTTGTCTTCATCAACCTTCTTGATTGCTATTTTGCCATAAGCAGGTGTTCCGCCGCCGCCACCGGGTCTTTTTTCATTTTCCACGGTCAGCATGGCTTCATCTGCCAATTCCACAACTTCACCGTCAATTGTGAAGGTTATTACAGCTTCATTATCATTGTTAACTTCAACTGTAACATTTATTTCTTTGTCATAATCCCTGTATCCGCTTGGTGCTTTTGTTTCTTTAATGATATAGCTGCCTGCGGGAACCGCCGTAAATATAACTTCACCAAAATCATTTGAAGTTACAGGCCCAAAGCCTTCAACAGCATTTCCCTGTCCATCGTACAAAGTAAACTCTGCTCCCTCAAGAGGATCTCCTGATTTATCAGTTTTCATAAGCTCAAGGATTATGGCTTTGTTTTCAACTGTGGGGATATCCGGTGTGAACTCGGTATCTCCAACCATATAAACTGTCAGCGCTTCGTCAAGCTTCTCGGAATTTCTGTAAACCTCTACGAAAATTTCCCCTGTCGATATCAAATATCCGTCCGGTGCCGAAAGCTCTCTGATTACATAACTGCCGGGAGATAATTCTTCAAAAATAACCTGCCCGTCTTTTTCAACTACAGACTGCAATGGTTCGTCGGAATCCTCGTAGAATATGCCGAACACTGCTCCTGTAAGAGCCTTGCCAAACTCATATCCCTTGTTGACAACAGCCTTGGCGTATACGTCAACCAATTCATTGCCCACGTACACCTTGCCCTCTTCATACTGCATTCCTTCATTGTTAATTGTGAAGGCTGCAACAGCGTCTGTTTTATCTTCATTGTAGCCCACGGTTACATAAATCTTGTCCGTAAGCTCCACATATCCTGTAGGCGCCTTGGTTTCTTCAATTATATAATCGCCGAACTCAATGTGCTCAAATGTTACTTTGCCATACTCATCGCTTACTGCGATTTTTGATCCCCAATCGGAAGGATCTTTTTTGGTTAGCTTAAACTCAGCTCCTGCAAGACCTTTCTCTCCGCTTTCATCAACCTTGGTAAAGGTAATGTCGGCAAATAATTTTTCGTTTTCTACTGTCAGCTGTTCTGATCCAAAGCCTTCAATATTATCAAATCTGTATTCCACCACTGCTTTGTCAAGCTCCTCAGGGTTTCTGAAAATATTTACAAAAACTTCCTGCTCCGGCTCAGATTTAGCATACCCATTCGGTACTCCGGTTTCTTTTACAACATATGTTCCTAAAGGCACATTTGCAAAGCTAACCTTGCCGTCCGCTCCACTGATTGCAGGTTGTCCAACCTGGTCTCCTGCTCCGCCGTCAATGTATTCGTAAAGTGTAAATTCGGCGCCTGCTAAGTCGAACTTCTCATTATTTTTCTTATCCACACCTTTTTTATACAATACAATCGGTGCACTTAATTCAACCAGTTCGTTTTTAAAACCATTGTCCATGGGTTCTCCATCAATGGTTAAGGTTACAACTACTTCGGTTTGAGTTTCATCTGTACCAACGGTAACATCAATTAAATCCGTCGAAATCTTATACCCCTTAGGAGCTTCAATTTCACGTATTTGGTAACTTCCTGCTTCGATATTTTCAAACAGTACGATTCCGTCATCACCCTCGCTTGTTGCAGTACCCATTGACTTTGTAAATTTACCTTCTTCATCCTCGGCAAACAGCTCAAATTTTGCTCCCTGCAACGGACCTAAATCACCATACTTATTGAAGGCAATATCGTCCTTTGCAATTGAATTTATTATAGTAATTTCATGAGCAGGCTTATCCTTTGTAATTTTTACCCGCTGAGGCTCAGCATTAAGAAGATACCCATCAGGAGCTTTTATTTCGCGTACATAATATGTTTTATAAAGTAGCCTATCGAATACAACTTCCCCGTCTTCATCAGTAACATCTTCTACAGGTCTATACTCTACCTCTTTGCCATTCTCAATAACAAGTCTGTATACCCTGATTTTGGCGCCCTCAAGCTTATTGCCTTTTTCATCGGTCTTAAAAACCGTAAGCTTTTCGGTTGTGCCGCCGCCGCCGGAACTTGATTGATTCACTTGCACTGATGTTGACGAATCAGTATTTTCGCCGGTTATGCCTTGTCCTTTGAATTCTATTGTGTTTTCTACCTTTACCTTGTCCTGCAATACATCGGTTATAAACTCAAGCCGGTAAGGACTGTCTATAGTGTTTTTAAACTCAAAAGTAAATATATTTGTAGATGTACTATATCCAACAATATATTCATCCTCATCAACAGGGTCGCCTTTTGCATAATTGTTTTCCGAATCAACAGTCATGTGGTAAAGATTTACCGAATCTGTGTCAAGCCTTAAATAAGGTTTAAGTTCATCGAATAATTTCACATTTTCCAACTTGATACTGTTGGTATTAATAGGAACAATCCATTTTACAAAGTCATCGCCGTTTGCATACTCAAACTGCTTTTCAACAATCGGGTTTTTAACCGTAACAGTTGCTTGGCTTTTTACAGGATTCCAACCATTGGCTGTCAATGCTGCTTCATTTTTAAACAATACGCTGCCTATTTCCGCCAAACCTTCATCGGTAACCTTTGTTTTAAATTTTACGGTATAGGTATCATTTATTTTGCCAAAGTTGTATGTTAATTTACTTCCGTCATCGGATAATTCAGGCTGACCTGCGATTGCACCTGGTGTAGGAGTAACACTGAAAGAACCATCAACATATTTCATACCTTGTGGTATATCATCCGTCAGAACTGCATTATTAAGCTCCATCTTGTTTCGGTTAATAACAATCTGCCATTCTACCTCTCTTGTTTCATAATTATAATCGGTAAGAACGGATTTTGCTATAACCTGGCTGTTAAACTTCTGTGTACCCGAGCCTGTTTGTACATTGCCTGTAATACCGCTGCCCGTTAGTGTGGCTGTATTTGTATATCCTACCTCAACCTGCGACCCGTTCAAATTGTTATTAAAAAGCTTTTCGTGATCAATTATTTCCGTTTCAAATTCAATGGTATATGTATCATCAATTGTACCGGTGAATTCAAACTTCAATGTACCCGAGTATGTACTGTCCTCCGGCGTTGGAGTATAGCTGAACCCAGTCATAGACGATTGGGTTGTATTAGGTGAAATTTTAAAGGATTTATCCACATACCTTAATTCCTTGCGTATGTCGTCAATAAATACTGCATCTTCAATGGATATTTTATTTTTATTTATTTGAACCGTCCATTTAATGATGTTCGTATTATTTCCGTCATAATTAAGCTTACTTCCTGCGGATTTATTAATAATTCCGCCGGTTCCGATTCCGGATACCGAAGCATTATCCCAAGGCTTTCCATAAACATTGCCTTCCCAAGTAAGATATGCACTGTTTTTAAAGCCCTTTTCTTGATTGCTTTGATAAAATTCCATGTCAACAATCTTGGTTTGATATTTCAGCACAGCTTCTCCGGTAATATTTCCTGTATGCTCATATTTAAGTGTGCTTGTATCTTTTACCGTACCATTTGTATAATTGTAATCCGTTAATTTGCTGAATTCTCCGCCCGGCAGCTTAAGATAAACCGAATCGTCTACAAGTTCAAGACCTGCAGGTATAATGTCTGTAATAACAGGGTCCTTTATTGTATGACCTTTTTTGTTTATTGATATTTCCCACTCTATTATCCCGCTGTCAAGTAATTTTCCTTTCTTGAAAATCCAGTCTAAGGAAATTTGGGCAGGAACATCATTACCCGGATTGCCGTTAATCTCGGCACGCACATTATTTTCAAATACAGCCGTGCTTTCAACCGCAAAAGCAGATCCTGTGGTTGGCTTTGTTCTGAAAGTAAATATCTGCTCACCCGAAATTGCTCCCGAAAAATCATATCTGAGAACTTTTCCGTTAACCTGAACCGCTGACTGCGTAATGGCAGAGCCTGTTACTACCGTAAATGTATCCGGAATATAGGAATGATTGTCCCCCACTATGGTATCAACAATAGATACACCTTCAACGGGCTTGTCTGTATTCACCTTTATTGTCCATATTATTTCGCCGTTATCGGGATCATAAACACCTGTCTTAGCAACATCCACATCTGCTTCCGGATCCTGTGACTCATCTTTAAAACTTACTGATATTTCACCGGCATACTTGATGCTTATCGGGTCTTTGCCTCCTCCCGGAGCAGCCGACTTCGACAATGAACCTATAATGTCAAAATAACCGTGTACATTGTCTTCTTCTTCAACATACTCTGTAAATACTACCTTGACCTTGCCGCCTTCCAGTGTATAATCTGCAATCTTTTTATCACCCTCGTCAAGAATTGACCCTGTAAAGGGTTGTGTGAAATCTATTCCTTCCGGAAGCTCAAACTCAAAGTAATCACCTGCTTTAAAATGATATTCGTCTCCTTCATCGGGTTCATCATCAACAGGAAGCCTGAAGTTATATTTGATATTTATTTCTGCCCCATCGGGAACATCTTTATAGCTGTCGTCACCTTCAGGATATATTTCTTGTTTCGTAATTGGGTCCTTAATAGTTACAGTACCATTAATTCCGTCTATTCCTTCTACCTCTGATGTTATATCATCACCGGTTGCCGCATAAGCGAAATTAACCGGCATCAGAATCTGCAGAACCATTGCCAAGGCTAATACCAAGCTTAAATTTTTAAATCTTTTCATTCTTGTCCTCCTTTCTTTAAAAATTAAATTTATTTTATATTTTTTATTTAAAAGCATAATGCTTGTAAATAACGCTTTGATGGGCAAACGACAGTAATATTATGTCAGTTCGTTTGCTTCTTTTATGTAATGTGCAGAAATTTATGGTTAACACACCCATGTTACCATAAGTCATATATTAATTGTATAGAACAATTGTTACCTTTTGCGGAAAACGCACTGATTTTTCAATGCCTCTTTATACGCCATATTCCTTTCGAAAGAAGTTTATTACCTCCGAATATGGGCTGAGATCATTGAGCATCATTGTAAATCTGCCGTCCATGGCAATAAAGTTTACATCTGAGGGCTTGCTGTCCGCCATGAGAAAGCAAACCGCCTTTTTCAAATGCTTTGCTGCGTCATCCCACCGGTCTTTGCAATAAAAGGCAAGCGCCATAAAAAAATGCACAAAATGGATTTTTCCGTAGGAATCACGCTTATGCTTAATATCAAGAAGTTCACTGCCTCGTTTTATTACATCATCGAATTCATTGTTTACATAATGAGCTCCCATGAGATTTACGATTACCTTGGTGAGCATACGCTCATATAATTCCGAATCATCATTGCACCGGATTAATTCATAGGCGTTTAGGGCTGATTTTTTAGCGGCATATATATCTCCAATAACCAATGAGCAGGTTGTCATGAGAGTGTGGGCATTTATTAAAAATATGTGTGTTACCCCGTATGCTTTTACTTCCTTCAGCAATTTTTCCGATTGCATAAGGGCATCACGGTATTTTTCTTCTTCAAATGCATGATAGTAAATACTGTTCAGCTGAAGTTCAAAGCACCAGGGCTTATTATTGAAATCCCGCATCTTTCCGGCTTCTTCGGTAGCCTCTTTAAGTCCTTTAAAATCGAGATTTATCCTGCACATATTGAAAAAGTTCATCTTTTCTCTGACATACAATGGATCTTCACAGTCAAGATACGGATAAAAGTCAAATAAAAACACTCCCATTTTTTCTCCCATAAGCTTCAGAAGATTTGCTGAGGGTGTGCGCTCACCTTTTTCAATAAGATATATGTACTTTTCCGAGCAAAGATTTTCAGATAGATCCTTCCTGCTCATTCCGACAGCCTGTCTGCATTTTTCGATTATTATGCCTATATGTCCCATAATGTTCCTCTTTATGTTGTTTTATATTGTGACCCTGCACATATCTATATATATCCCAATTATATGTTCATAAACATTTATTTTTTTATATTTGGGTGAACAATAAATGTATTTCCGAAAAAGGTGTCAGAGGAGGTGTCGGGGGGAGGTGTCAGAGGGACGGGGTTAATGTCATCTTTCTAAAGCTTACAATTTGCTGTCACTGCTGGAGGCATGTCAGAGGGACGGGGTTAGTGTCATCTTTCTAAAGCTTACAATTTGCTGTCACTACTGACTTTTTCTTTGCATAAGCATCTCAAGTAGTCCTAATAAAAACAGCAGCAGTTATGTAACCGCTACTGTTCATTGTTCTTTAAAATTAATGTTTTTCTCCCTTATCGATTTCTTTTTGAAATTCCATTATTTTTCCTTTTGGGAGTTTCGTGACATTATACGCACTTCGTGGCACACAGATTCTTCGCCTTCGATTCAGAATGACATGGGCTGCAGCCCGATTATTGTTGAGTGAACAGTATAGTCTCTTTGGCACATGTTTTCAAATACTTTAATTATATATTGAAAAAAAGTGAATTATGAAATATAATAAGGTTACAGAAAACTTTATTTGAAATTAATAAAATTTAAAATTACAGAAACTGCCCTCATTGGGCAGTTTTTACTTGTAAACCATGGATTTAAAGTTTATAATTTTTATAAAGGCATTAAAAGTATTATAATTCACAGTTTTATCATTTTTCTTAAGCAATGTGAACAATGCGGATTGTGATTAAAATCGGGAGGTACCATGATTAAAAAAGTCAGAATTGCAATACTTGGATTCGGCAATGTTGGAAAGGCATTTGCAAAGCTGTTGACAGAAAAACAAGGAGAAATATTTGATAAATTCAACTTGAAAGTTGATGTAGCAGCTATTTCCACTAAATCAAAAGGGTGCTTAGTCAACGAAAACGGAATTGATCTAACGAGGGCATTAAATGATTTGGAAGATTTCAACCACTTTGATGAAAACAGCGGAGATTATAGGGATATGAATTCAATGGAAGTTGCCGAAAATGTAGATTATGATATTCTTTTTGAATTGACTCCTCTTCAAATTTTTTCGGGGCAGCCTGCAATCGACCACATAAAAGCGGCACTTAACAGAAAAAAGCATGCCGTAAGTGCAAACAAGGGACCAATTGCATGGGCATTTGAATCATTGCATGACTTAGCGGAAAAGAACAATGTGCTTTTTTACTACGAAACCACCGTAATGGATGGGGCGCCCATATTCAACTTAGTTGATGAAACATTGAAATTCTGCAAGATTACACAGGTAAAGGGAATATTAAATTCCACCACTAATTTTGTTTTAGAGGAAATCGCAAAAGGCAAGCTCTACGATGAAGTTATTATGGAAGGAAAGAAAAGAGGTTTTGTGGAAGAAGATCCTGCAATGGATATAGAAGGATGGGATGCTGCGGCAAAAACAGCGGCATTGTTGAATGTATTTATGAAAGCAAACATAACCCCTCGTGATGTTGACAGAAAAGGAATTGGAGACATAGGCTATGAGCAAATTAAGGATGCTGAAAGCAGAGGTAATGTAATTAAGCTTATTTGCTGGGGAGGAATTGAAAATGGTAAAGTGACTGCAAGAGTAAAACCGGAAGAAGTAAGTAAAAATTCCCTCCCGGCAGCTATAACAGGCACAACATCCATGGTAAGTATCACAACAGACTTAATGGGTACAATTTCCATAGTGGAACATGAGCCTGAAATAGAGCAGACAGCTTACGGAGTATTCAGCGACTTAGTAAGAGTGTTGAGTAATATGTAAAAACATCCTGCAGCTTGGGCATTTAATGGCGGACGGAAACAGACAGATCGATTTAATATTGCATGGAAAGAAAACTGATGAAGACGGATATCTTACGTGGGATGCCGAACATTGGACGGTGGTTAACTCTAAAAGGTTTATGAGATGTTATTCATTGGGAGACAGACAATTGAATTCTGGGGAATTCTGGGGACGTTGAATTCTTAGATTAAGGCTTTGACTTAGGTAGCCCAAAGGGTCTGTTCTTTTTGGACCGGTTCCCTTTGGATTATCTATTCTGTTTATTCATTGCATATTTCAGACTGTAATAATTCACTTCTGCATTTGACCGGAACATTAACTGTGGTTGTGTCCTTATATAGCAGGAATATTCAACATCGCATACAAAGCTTGAATTTTGTGATGACATCCCCGTCCCCTTGTCACCCCCTTGTCACCCGACATCCCCGTCCTCGGAATTTACCCGGAATTTAATACTTTAATCCCATGGGTTAACATAAAAAAATTCATCCACATCATTTGGCGGCTCAATATATCGCATGGTTCCCATGGTGTCATCATATCTGACATAAAAATTGCTATCCACAGGATTTCCTTCCGAATCAAATCCTTTATAAGCAGGTGGTTTATCATTATATTCAGGAGTTTTAAATGAATATTCGTTCGTGGTTTGTTCAAAATCAAGATTAAAATCAGTTCCGAGCTTATTTTGTTTCGGAAGAACCAAAATCGTGCAGACAATTAACAAAATCCCTGTCATAATCAAAATTGACCTTTTCATCCTGCATACCTCCTTATATGAAGGACGATAACAATTCAAAAAAGTTCCCTAAGTTTTACAGAAACTTATTGAATTTTCGCAATATCTTCCACTCCATTAAATTGATGGTATTTTGTATTTTAGGGAAGGAACCTTGAATCCTTTTTTGCAAATAAATAAATTTTATTTATTTACGAATTAATGTTGACAAATTTAGTGGGGTATTCTATAATTAATTATACCCTACTGAAATGGTCGGGATTGTGTGAAAGGAGAACAGACATATGATTTTATCAACAAAGGGCAGATATGGACTAAAGGCAGTATTTGAACTTTCAAAAAATTATGGATTAGGACCTGTTTCTCTGAAAAAAATATCAGAAAAATACGATATATCGGAAAGTTATTTGGAGCAGCTGTTTGCAAAATTAAAAAAGGGCGGCTATATTGATACGGTCAGAGGACCTCAGGGAGGATATTTTCTTGCAAAGGCTCCGGATGAAATAACTGTGGGTATGATACTCAGAACGCTTGAGGGAGACATAACAACTTCGGACTGCTTAAGCAGGGAGGTTTGTTCAAGGGAATCAATATGTGCTACGAGAGTTATATTTGAAAAAATAGAAAAAAGTATAAATAATGTTATCGACAATATAACCTTGGCTGATATGTATGAGGAACAAAAAAATATTTTAACGGAGGGAAAAAATGAGCAAGAAGCTTTATATGGATAATGCTGCGACCACAAGAGTAAAAAAAGAAGTTTTAGATGAAATGAGCAAATATTTCGATGAATTTTACGGAAACCCATCGAGCCAATTGTATGAATTGGGAAGAAAGTCAAAGGAAGCAATTGAGAAATCAAGAAAGTCCGTTGCTGATTTCCTAAATGCGGAGGAAAAAGAAATATATTTTACGGCAGGCGGAACCGAGTCGGATAACTGGGCTTTGAAGGGGGTTGCGTTCGCAAATTTCAACAAGGGAAAAAATCACATTATTACGAGTAAAATAGAGCATCATGCAATACTTCACACATGCGAATACTTAGAAAAATTCGGAATTGAAACAACTTATCTTGATGTTGACAGGGAAGCTGCTTTAAAAAAGTTATTTTCGTATTTGGATTTGGAATCGGACACGGAAGAGGATTATGTCAATATTACCGGTGAAAAAGAGATCATAAAGTTAAATGCCGGGGATAAAGGTACTTATTTTAAACATTATTGGGAAAAACTCATTACATTTACAAGGGCATCGGAAGGATTGAGGGAAGATTGGCAAAAACAGTTTAAAATATTGCAGAAAGAAATTGGTTTTAAATACATAAGATTTCACGGAATTTTTTCTGATGATATGATGATATGCAATTTGGATGAAAACTGTTCCATTGTTTATAATTGGAACTATGTAGACAAGTTGTTTGACTTTTTTAAAAAAGTAAATATCAAACCTTTTATTGAATTCGGATTTATGCCTTCGGAGATAAAAAAGTCCGATGAAACAATGTTTTGGTGGAAAGCGAATGTGTCCCAACCTAAGGATATCAGATTGTGGATAAATTTGGTGACGGAGTTTTTAAAACATTGTATTAACCGATACGGGTTAAAAGAAGTGGAAAAATGGTATTTTG
>ENA-UOOK01006968-UOOK01006968.1-fermentation-metagenome-genome-assembly--contig:-NODE-6968-length-10515-cov-18.942447_pt1 | contig 10515 bp, 18 predicted proteins | sample MGYA00245777_ERZ724023 | MGnify/ENA primary metagenome ERZ724023 (study PRJEB28704, sample SAMN03018312) | fermentation metagenome | biome: anthropogenic terrestrial biome; feature: soil... | reverse complement strand
TGGGTAAGTCAACATTTGATTTGCCTCATCACGAAATAGTCGATATAGTTCATGCCGGAGGGCTTCAGCAGTGGGCGGAGACGTTAAGGGTTGATTCGCAAAAGGAGTTATACGATAGGCTTTTTAATGCCATGCGGCGCACTGTTGTTGATCCCGCTTTTCAGGACAAGAAGAAGATGGATGAATTTCCTCCGCTAACTAATTTTTATTATCTGGCGCAAACACTTGACAGGCGGGGCAAACATCACTCAGAAGCTGAAAGCATATCAGAGATAACGTGGGATACAATATTGGCTCGTAAATTTTTAAATGAGAGGGTAGCTAAGATGTTCGGAAATGAGCCTGACAAGCAAAAATTCAAAGAGGCAAGTGAAAAAGCAAAGGCTATTTGGGGGTTCTCAGACAAGGATATGGAGGCGATAAGATATTTTGTTTGTCAATCACGGCACGAAAACCATAATCCATCAATGAACAAGTCTATTTATTTGTGGGGACAGGAAAAGCAGACAGGCAAAACAACCATAGCGAGGGCGATAGTAACGATCCTCAACGGGGATAAGTTCGATAACTTCGGTAGGTATGAGAGCAGTCTAAAAGCGGAATTGCAGTACAATGATCATGAATTACCATTATCGGCTTATTGCAACGCTGTATTACTCGATGAGGCAATGCCGAAAGATGCGAGTAAAACATATGGAGGTGTGAAGCAGGCGTTGACATCGGACACAACAAGATACAACCAAAAATACAAGTCTATCAAGACAATACCCGTTAAGCGTTATTACTTTTGCACATCGAATGAGCCTGCTACTGATTTCATTCAGGATAAGAACGAAAGACGCTTCTATGTTATCGAGATGAACAAAAAACCTAAGCAAATATCATTCAAGGAGATTTATTCTATCTGGAAAGATTTTTGCATCAATGCAGAGCCAGAAGAGGATTGGCAGGAGTGGTACAACTCATTTGAATTTGCAGACGGTGCAGGGACAAGGGATATGAATGAGGTGATAAATGAGTTGATATTGCGAAGGGATGAGTTCTTTCCTGACGGTAAAACGTATGTTACACCAGTTCAAATTGCACGTTTGATCTATAAGAATGAGCCGTCAATCAGTCAGAAGCAAGCGGTAAGGTCGGCGATGGAAGAGATATTTAATGATTTCAGGGTGGCGAGCAATCCATCAAATTACAGGACATCTGACTGTTATTCAAAGGCAACAGAATTATATAATGAGCTGAGCCTTGAGGACAAGCAGAGCGGAAAAATAGCGGAGGAGGTGGAGAATGATTTACCATTTTAGCGCAAAATTCAACAATGATCCTCATGTGTATCACGGTGAATTTAACACGATTTATGAGCCTGATAGGATAAATGATGCAGTCAAAGAAAAGATATTACAACAGGCTAAAAATGAACTACTCAATAAGATGAGGGGTGATTGGCAGAAAGAGGACAAGGATATAACAATGTATCAAGTTTACACTCACAACCGACCGCTTGACTTGAAATTTAAAAACAAAGCGAATGAAGTGAGAGGTGGCGACGGGAGCGAGATAATGTTATTTGAGTATAAGAAAAAGTAATAATAAAATGAGCAACCTAAAACTATATAACTACCAACAGCGAATAGTAGAATTTTGTAAAACAACAGACAAAATAATCCTAAGCGTTGGCTGCGGGTTAGGAAAATCAGCCTCCATACTTCATTATATCAATGAAGCAAAACCAAAATCGTGCATCATTATTGCACCCAAATTCGTGGCGAACCACGTGTGGAAGCAAGAATGTGTCAAGTGGAATTTGCACGATTTGCATGACAAATTAGTTATTTGTTGGCATTATAATAAAAAGAAGCGGTTAGAGATTATCCGTGAAGCGTACGATAATAATAAATACCTTATCGTCACACGGGATAATGTAGGCGATATTTCAGATATGAAGCTGGAATTTGATTTGCTGGTAATGGATGAGTTGACATCTTATAAAAACCATGCATCAGGAAGGAGCGGATCTGTTTATAAGATTAACGCAAAACAGCGAATCGGGTTGACAGGTACATTTATTACGAATAGTGCCATCGATATTTACGGTCAATTAGTGGCGGTTGGGTTTGGTAATAATGCACCGCAAAAAGATATTAACAGAGGGTTTTACAGGTGGAGGGCAACACATTTCAGGGATGTTTTGTCGGGTGCCGGGTTGAAATTTCAAAAATGGCAAAATGTAACGCCACTTAAAGATATTATCGCACCATATAAGAAAAATATCTTCACCCTTGACAGTTCCGACTGGTTAGAAGTGCCAGAGGTATCGTATATTCCTCATGTGGTTGAATTGTCTGATCCTGAAATGAACGAATATTTAAGGCTCAACACGATGCTATCAGTGCAGTTAAATGATGAGGTGATTGCGTTCACAGAAAACCAAAAGTTTGCAAAACTTCAAACATTATGCAATGGCTTTGTGTATGTTGATGATGTGAAGACTGGATTACGAGAGGTGAAGCGAGGCGAGCACTCATCAAAGCTAGATGAGGTAGTGGAGTTTGTTGCAAGGGCGGTATCAGAGGGCGAGCAGGTGTTATTGTTTTATGCTTTTATTGAAGAACGTGAGTGGATTTTAGAGAAGTTGAAGAAGGAGCATATAAAATTTGCTGATATTAAGAGTAAAAATGCTATCAATAAGTGGAATAATAGAGATATAGAGGTACTGTTAGGACACCCGTCAAGCTGTTCGCATGGCTTAAATCTTCATCTGTCAGGTGCACGTATGATGGTATGGTCATCACTTCCTTATGATGCTGAATTATGGTCGCAAGGTTGCGCACGGCTTATCAGGCAAGGACAGAAGCGAGGTGTGCAAATTCACTCGTTTGTCGCTAAAAATACGGTTGAGGTGAAAAAATATAGTTCACTCCAAAATAAACAAGAATTATTGCAGGAATTCATTGATTTAACTAAATAGGTGTATGTTTTTAATATCTTTTAACATAATTAATTAGTCTTATATTTTGGTATATCAAAATAATGTGTTATCTTTGTAGTGTTCAGTTAAACAAGTAGTAATAATCAAAAAAAAGTAACAGAATTATGAAAAAGAAAGAGGTAAAAAAAATCGAGTATTGGTTAGACGGGATGACTTCATCCTTCATGGTGGATAAGGATGAATATTACAATTGGAATATAAACAGATCGGGGTTTATGCTGGTGGAATACATAGATGGAAGTATTAAAACATTCAACAGGGTAGTATCATGAAAACAAAAATCAAAGTGACGGTAAGACGTGAAGAGGTCAAGGAACTGGAGATCAGTTTCCCTTATTACGTGAAAGATGGATGCGTATTAATTAAATTCTTTGACAGAAGAAAAGGTCTAATGGTTACAGATTATGATTTCTCCAAGCAGGTACAATATATGCAAATGCCTGAAAATTGGCTGTCGTTTAAACCAACAACAGAAGCTGTTTTCAATAAGGCTTTTGATAAAGTAATGAACGATTTAATAAAAATGAATAATGAAAAGGCTATTTAATGGTTTAGGCAAAAAAGGCAGGATCATGATGTGGTTCTGCCTGATCGGGACAGGGTATATTTTAATGATGGTGGTATTGGGATTGATTTATTAAAACAGGAGGGATTATGAAAGAAGAAGAAAAAGTTGCATACACGAAAGGATACATGGAAGCCCTACGGTGGAGAGACCCAGAAAAAGAATTGCCGGAAACAGATGAGATGGTATTAATTCAAGTACAAATTCGGTACACTGATACCATTGTAAAGGTTTTTCCATCAATAGGTATCTTGAGCGAGTGAGGTTTAACTCATAAAATGAGACTTGTAGATACGCACAGGAGTAATGGATTGATAATCGGCTGGAGACCGATAGAATAATTAAAACAAAGAAATGAAAACAGCGGAAGAAATATTAGAAAGTCATTTAACTTCTATGTTATCAAGGACAGAGGATAGTTATGTAACTATTGATGAAATGAAACAGGTTCCAGAGTGGGAGGCTTGTGTTAATGCAATTGAACAGGCCCAAAAGGACGCCTATAATGAAGCGTGGGAACATGCAATAGCATTACATAAAAGAATAGGTAACCCCTACAATGAAAGAGAGGGTAAGGCTATGTTGGATTTTGAAATTGAAGCAAGAAAACTAAAGAAATGAAAACAGAACCGACAGAAGCATTAAAAAAGTTACATGAAGACACTGCGTATAATGTAACTGGGTATAAGAAAGCAAGAGAGGCTGTAAATATTGCTTTCCAAGAGGGTCAATCCTCCCCGAAAATCAAGCAGCTGGAGTGGAAGGAGTACGAGAACCTTCGCGGTCGAAGATCTTATTTTGCAAAAACACCATTTTCGCCATACGAGGTAGCCGATGGTGGAGATCACTATACAATGTTTAGCCCAGATAAGAGGTTAAGATTTGCATCAGCAGACGAAGCCAAAGCAGCCGCACAAGCCGACTTTGAAAAAAGAGTAAGGGAGTGTTTGGAATGAAAATAAAACGTAACAAAATAATTGAAGCAACCGAAGCCGAACTGATGGAGTACTACCTGAAAGAAGGGTATGACGACATATATTCTTTTCGTGAGTACTTGCGGTTAATGGTTGAGGCGGGCGTGAAAATATTGGAGGAAGAAGATCATTTGTAACAATCTTAATATATGACACTACCAAATGACATATCCCGCTGCTCAAATGAGCGGTGCGAGAATAAGCTGAAATGCAAGAGGTACCTCGACTGCCTGCCTTGGGTGACGTACTTATACACGGATTTTAACGAAGTGGATTGTGGGTTTTTTATTGAACGGAGCGTAAAACCCACCCATCGGAACATGGGTGGAATATAAGCGACCTATGTAATTACTTTTTTTAGACATAGTAGCGAAATTTTTTTGTGAATGTTTCTCAAACTCGACTGAAATAATTACAATAAAATTTGGTGGATTTACAAAAAAGTATTATATTTGCATAAAACAAAACTATTTAATAGTAGAGTGAAGACAATTTTTCGGACATATCAATTTGAATTGCAGCCAACACAAGAGCAAAAAGTGTTATTGGATAAGCATTTTGGTTGTGTTCGGTTTGTGTTCAATCACTTTTTAAATGAAAGAAAAGAGCAATATCAAGCAGATAAAAAGTCTGATAATTACTATAAACAGGCTGCCACATTAACCGAACTAAAAAAGAAAGAAGAAACTGCTTGGCTCAAAGAAGTGAATAGCCAATCATTACAATTTGCTTTAAGATGTTTGGATACTGCTTACGTAAACTTTTTTAGAGGTAGCGCTAAGTTTCCACGATTTAAGTCAAGGAAAAAGAAAAACTCATTCACAGTTCCACAATTCGCAAAACTTGAAGGTGGTAGATTTTTTGCACCAAAATTCAAAGAAGGCATTAAAGTAAATGTTCACCGTGAAGTTAAAGGTGAGATTGGTAAATGCACCTTGAGTAAAACACCAACTGGGAAATATTTTGTATCAATACTATCAGAAGAACAATATCAGCCAAAAGAAAAGACTTGTGCTATTTGTGGAATAGATTTAGGTTTAAAAGACTTTGCTATTACTTCTGATGGTATTAAATTCAAGAACAACAAATACACAAAACAATATGAAAAAGATTTAGCAAAAGCACAAAAACACCTTTCTCGTAAACAAAAAGGCAGTAGCTCGTTTGAAAGACAAAAACGAAAGGTTGCCAAGATTCACGAGAAAATATCCAACACAAGACAAGATGTGTTACATAAGGTATCACATCAACTTGTTTCTGATTATGACATAATTGCTTTAGAAGACCTTAATGTAAAAGGAATGATGAGCAACAGGAAGTTGTCAAAGCATATTGCAGATGCAAGTTGGGGTACATTTGTGAGATTCTTGGAGTACAAAGCAGATTGGAACGACAAACAAGTTGTTAAAATCAATCGCTGGTATCCTTCAAGCAAGACTTGCAATGTGTGTGGATGGATAAACCAAGACTTAAACCTTTCTGTTAGAGAGTGGACTTGCAAGAATGGACATCACTTGGATAGAGATGAAAACGCTGCAAAGAACATTTTAAAAGAAGGATTAAAAATAATATCGTCAGGAACTGGCGATTACACGGGTGGAGACTCAAATAAGACTTTGGTAACAAAGCACAAGTCCGTGAAACCCGAAGCCAATTTGTCTTTAGCAAATGGGTAGTTCACTGAGAACGAATTAAAAAACGAGAAGTAATGAGCTGCACTAAAATTGGAGATAGAATAGTTTGTATTGGCGACGATTCCTTTCATTGCCCACACTGCGGAAAAGTGTACAACGATGAAAAGTACACAGACAGAATAAACAGGAATAAAAGCGGATATACGAGGGTTTATTGCGAGTGTGGGAAAGCGTTCAATTTATTTGTCGACACGTTCGGTATTTATCACGGTTTAATGACATTTAAGCAATGGATAGAAAAATACAAACAAAAGCAGGTACTGATCGACATGATGCGGGGTGATGAAGAAATCGGGTTATATGACGATAATCAAAAAAATCACTGATATGAGCGATAACGGTACGAGGATTGCCGAAGGCGGCATTATAAGGATAAATGATTGTTAAAACACAAAAATAAAATAGAATGACAAAACTTAAAAAAACCATTGAACTTGCCGCTTTTGGCAACCCTGAGTTAGGCGATAGTAGCCAGACTTATATGCAGGAAATTATGAACAAATTTATTGGTGAATTACAAGCCAAGAAAGAAGCTGTGATAAGAGAAAAGTTTGCGGAAAAAGGCTTTGCTCACCTACTTGAAAATTTAGAAGCAAAGAGATTTAAACGTGTTGTAATTGAACAGTCGGGTGATTGCGAAAAGTGGTATGCAGATAATGGAACAGATGAAGGCGTGTTGATTGTAACATTTAAAAATATAGAGCCGAAATTCACCAATAATTTTGATGAACCAAGGACTATTAAAACTGAAATCCAATATTACTGATGAGTTAAGGGTTATTTCTCCCAACACGGTATTTACGAATGTTTTAAAATTATGGAAGATAAAAAATGGAAACCAATAGAATGGTTTGAGTGCCCTGAATGCCGGGGTGAATTGGAGGGGTTTACAGAGGCGGAAGATGATTTTTTCTTCGATGGTGACCCTATGCAATGCGCCAATTGTGGATGGGAGGGAGAGATAATTATAGTTGAAAATGAAGCATGGGTAAAAGAAATTGATTAATAAGTAGTAAATAAGCAATAAGCAATGAAAAAAAGAAAAATATCTGGCAAGAAACAAAAGCCGAACATAGCGAAAAACAATGGTGAAGTAGACACGTCAATGGGGAGGTATTATTTAGAAAACAAGTTAGTTAAAAAATTAAATGTTAAGGGAGAAATATTATGAGATCAAGAAACACACGTACATCAACAACATCAACGATTAATGCGAAAGTGCCGTCTTTCGACGAGATTTGCGAAAAGGCGGGCTTCGGAGACTTAAAGCAGGATAATAGGGCTGGGCAGAACCCGATTAAAAGGATGGCAATTTGGCACTACATGTATGGCATGGGGATTAGATTGACGGATATAGCAAGGCAGTCAAACCGCTCACACGCGACCGTCTGGAGCGGGATCAGGAAGTTTAAAGATTATCTGGGGTATGGAGACAGGGTGAGCTTGGCACTAAGGAATGAGATCATTAAAGTTGTGTCGGATAACGGATGTGCGGTAGAGAAATAATATTATATAATCTTTAAAAATTGAATTATGGATATAAGAGAATTTTTGAAATGTGAGGTGGAGTTGACATACATGTCTGAAATATCATTTGTATATAAATCAATGTGTACTGTTGAGGAATTTTTCGCTAAGAAAATATATAAAGATAAAAGACTTTTGTCTGCACGGTTAATAGGAACTGAATCTAATATGCATGCATGGCAATCTACTGGACCAAGATGAAAAATTACAAACAATGACTAAAAAACACAACAAATCAGAGTTGATCCTCGAACAAAAATGCTGCAATATTGCACGCCAAAAAGGACTTGTCGCGGTGAAGCTGGAGAAGAATAAGCATAAGGGAATCCCGGATTACATGTTCATCCAGGAGGGCGGAAAATGTTTATTTGTGGAGTTCAAGCGACCGGATGGCAATGGAGTTGCATCAGGGGAGCAACGGTTTTGGGCGAAATTCCTTGGCTATTCGCATAGGTTTATCGATAATGCGGAGGAGTTTAATTGGATAATTGATCGGTATTTCTTGGATTAATTTAGAATATTAAATAATTAAAGATTAAAAAAATTATGGACAAAAGTTACAAGTTTAGTAAAAAAGACAAGAGAGTTTTAAGTGATTATTCATTTCTTAGAGAGCAATTTTTTGAAGTTAGGGATAATCTTATATTAATGAAAACAGATTCAACATCTGGCGTATTATCGAATATATTAATAGATTTAATTGAGAACTTAATGGTGATAGCGGATGTGATGTCGGATAAAAAAGATTATTTTATTTATTGGATAAAGAAGAATGGGTTTGAATTTCGGTCTCACGATTATCATAATAAATTCTGTTCGATAGAAATTAGAGAGGATGGGTGGAGATTGAGAAATGATAATCCATACCCAAATATAAAAATGAAAATGGGCAATAAAGATAAAATAGGCTATTATTATGGAAAAGGATTTAATGTTTCGGAATTAGAGAGAATATTAATTGATTGGGATTTAATAGAAAATAATGCAATAGGGTTGTAATATTAAAGTGTTTTTTAAATTTATAAGCCGTTTTTCATCATAAAAAGTGGAAAACGGTTTGTTTTTTAGGAGGTATCAGGCGAATTTTTGGTTTTTATCTCTTCATTTTACCCGTTTTTTAGTCACTTTTTCGCTGTTTTTACCCGTTTTTTCTCTGTTTTTACCCGTTTTTTCGCTGTTTTTGGTGCATTTTTCGCTGTTTTTCTCCACTTTTTCGCACTTTTTAAAGACTTTTTAACCAAAAACAGTGTTTTTCGGGGTTTGGTTTTACAAAAGTTAACATGAATTTAACCTCCATTATAAGAATAGACGTGTTTTTTAATATCCATTAACTACGGTTTTTCGGTGTTTTTACGGATAAAAATAATTTTTTCAAGGCTGTTTGCGTCAAGGCTTGTGTTAGCTGGTTTTGTTTTGCGTCAGGGTAATTGGTTGTGCATCAAGTGTTTGTCTCAGTGTTGTAAAGTGTTGATTCATGGAATTAATCGGAGAAACGAATAAAGTTAATTATAAAGTATAAAATAAAATAATAGTTAAAAAACACTCGTAACTACTTAATAATCACTATATTACTATATATATTATTATTATTATATAAATATTATAGTAAACTATATATATACAATAGGGCTTTTCTATATATAGTTTTATGAAATAAAATAAAATAATAATTGGTATATCTTTTTGCTCGTAACAATCTAAAAATTAATCAGTTATCCGAATTATTTTTATTTTTAGAAAATAATTTTTTACCAGAATAAAATATTTTTGACACCACTAAAACGCTGAAACCGTTTGCTACACTACATTACAGCACATACAGACGAAAAACTAAATTTATAATTGAAAAGTGGTTGAAAAATAATCGAAAAATAATCCCGATTTGTTTGGTTTATTAATTTAAAATGCTTATGTTTGCTGCATTACATTACGAAATGAAAAAATAAAGCCAACGTGTTTTAACCGTGGGAGTATGTCAGGTTTGGCGCATGAAAAATATTGAAGGCAGTTTTTTAAATTAATTGCTCATCATGAATAGAAAGACGGAAGAACAACGGCATATGGATGAAATGGCAAAACTCACTGATAAGCAGGAGAAGTTTTGCTACGAATATGTGTTGCATCTTAACGCTTCAAAGGCGGCAATAAATGCTGGATATAGCGAAAATTCAGCTAAAGAAATAGGTTGCGAAAACTTAACCAAACCTAATATACGGGCACGTATAAAGTATATGCAAGACAACCTTGCGGAGACGGCTCAACTGTCGGCATTGAGGGTTTTAAAAGAACATGAAAAGATAGCCTATTCCTCTATTGCTCACATGCACCAAACATGGATAGAGCGCAAAGATTTTGAGGAATTGACAGACGATCAGAAGGCTTGTATAAAATCAATATCAACAAAAATTTTAAAGAAAAATATAGGAACAAAAGAAGACCCTGAAATAGTTGACGTTGAGTATGTTAGAATCGAGTTATATGATAAGCAGAAGGCTTTAGATGCTATTAATCAAATGCTCGGCTACAATGCGCCCACGAAAAACGAATATTCAGGTGACGCAATAAATATTAATTTTATCAATCATTCTAAAGACCAATAGCTTATGGATATTAATATAAAAACAGGCACGATATTTCATAAAACCAAACAAGCCTTTGAGGATGGTAATAAGATTATCGTTCACAGGGGCGGGACCGGTTCAGGCAAAACATATGATATTGTTCTGTTTTTATTTTCCATAGCACTAAGATTTAAGGATTTAATTA
>ENA-UOOK01006967-UOOK01006967.1-fermentation-metagenome-genome-assembly--contig:-NODE-6967-length-10520-cov-4.243574_pt1 | contig 10520 bp, 9 predicted proteins | sample MGYA00245777_ERZ724023 | MGnify/ENA primary metagenome ERZ724023 (study PRJEB28704, sample SAMN03018312) | fermentation metagenome | biome: anthropogenic terrestrial biome; feature: soil; material... | reverse complement strand
TTATAGGAAAGCACAGATGGTTATAGGAGAATAAGCAAGGAGCATAATGTGAGAGAGATTACAAGAATGAAAAAGCCCGTATTTTTTAATTCTTGTAATCTCTGTATTACTTTGCTAAACAAAATGTAAACTCTTAGCATAAAAAATATAACTTTTTTTCTAATAATTGAAATAATTCTCTGATATAACAAGTCTATATGATTAATTAATCAATCATTAAAATAATCGTTTCTATACTTATGAAGCATAATATTCAAATAATAGGATTGTTTGAAATTTATAAACATGGTACAATTATACATATACAAAAAAATATAAGATATTACACGATTTTCTAGTAAATTATTTTTTATATATGAAATAATTTACCTGCTTCTATAGTCATTATGAATAGAAAGGATTTTTAATATGCTTACTTCCGATAATAAGAATGGGGTAAAAAAGTGGGATGAATATGCCTGGCAAGTGTTATATGAGAGTAACTATAATAAAGTCTATAAAGCAGCTTATTCAATTATTTTAGATGCAGAAATGGCAGAAGAAATCACACAAATCACATTCATGAAAGCCTTTATAAATATTAATCAGCTAAGGGATAAGGAAAAATTCATACCATGGATCTGTAAAATTGCTGTTAATGTTGCGAGAGATATGCTAAAGCAAAAAATAGCTGAGAGGAATAAGATTATTTCGTTATACGATGATGAGGGGAATATGAAGGAATATATAGAAGAATTAATTAATTTCAAAAGTCCTGAGGACGAATATGAAATTTCAGAAGTTATAGACAGCATAATAGGATGTGTAAATGATCTTAGCAGTGATGATAAAACTATTTTGCATTTAAAGTATATTGAAGGTTATACATATGAAGAAATATCTGAATTGATGAATATTAATAGAAATACTATAGGAACAAAAATATTAAGAACGAAGAAGAAAATATCATTGGAATTAAATAAGATATATAGGCTAGAAGCGGGAGGGTGAGATAATGAGTACCAAGAAAGATTGGAAATCATTGAAAAATGGTGATATTGATGATTTGATTAAGATTGCTATGGAAGTTCGTTATAACAGTATTCAATGTCCGCCAAAAGAGAAAATATGGAACAATATATTAGTAGATATAAGAAAAAATAGGAGAAAGAGAAAATTACAGAATCTAAAATCATTGGTTGCAGTAGTTGCTATAATGTTATGTCTATCAATATTATCCATAAGCTATCATGTACCTGTTTTTGCCTTTGCAGATAAAATATTTAAAAGTATAATTGAAATAACAGAGAATAGTTTCAGAATTCATAAAGGTATTAATGAAGCTGATAAATTAGCTATTAATGGGGATTCCACCGGAAGTTCTAGCAATGAATTTAATGACCCAAGAATTTTTGAAGCAAAGAGTAAGGTGCATTTTAATTTAGCAATCCCAAGATATTTGCCGGAGGGGTATAGTCTGAAAAAAGTCGATGTACTAAATGAAAATGAAAACAAGGAGACAGTGAGCTTTCAATATATTAGTACAGAGAAAGATGAAACTAGTGATTTTATATCCATAGTACAAGAAAGCAACTCTGAGGATTTTAATTGTACTCTTACTGTATTAAGGGAAGAAGGCACGGAAATGAAACAAGTAATAGTAGAGGATATTGAATACACATTATTTATTTACAATAATGAATTAGTAAAGGTTATTTGGGATAGAGATTATATTAATTATAAAATTGATGCTAATATTGGGGAAGATGAAACAATAAAAATTGCTCAATCAATGAAGCAGGAGTGAAGAATGAACTAGAAAAATCATAGATAAGATGAGAATAGTGTTTACTTTTTCTGCATGTGCTACAATTATATATAAATAGTAAATCAAGCAAAATTATTTGATTTTTATTTTATAGTACAGGGAATATTTTATCTGGCAATAAAGAGTTCTAAACCGGATCTGATTATAGACCCTGAACTCATTCCATTACGGCTTATAAACGCAAAGGAAATTAGCGAAAAAATTAGCGACTACTTTATAAAAATTAACACAGAGCAATTTATTGTCTCTCCAATTCATGCCTTTATACTCCATGTAAACAAGTTGTTAACTTATTTATGCGGTATATTAATTCTGTGCTGTTGGAGGATATTACATATTGCCAGTACAATATACCCTTTGTTTTGGACAAAGAAGAAGTTAACAAGTATATTATTAAAAATACATCAGAACATTAGATTCTCATAGTATTATTGATAGAAAACAGCAATAAACAATTAGTATAGAGTAGTGTAGAAGTATTAATAAATATAAACTAAAGCACTGTAGTAAAAAATAGTGCAAATCTGTGCCTTGAAAATTCAATTTTAAGCTATAAAATTGCCAATAAATATTATTTAAGAAGGTGTACAAATTTATGAAAAAAATATTTTTTAAAATCTTATGTATTATTATTTGCATTATATTATTAACATCATGTAATGGCAACAAGAATAATATTCCTATTAGTACTGATAGCCAAAATAAAAATAGCATCAGTAGTGGGGATATTAATAATAATGTTAATAAGGAATTCATGAATAATTCTGATAGAACAAATGAAGCAAAAATATGTAGTGAAGCTGGAAGTATGCATAGCTACGATATGAATGACGATATAATATTTGATCTTTTTGATTTTGATATTGATAGTAATCAAAGAATATTTATTGCAGATAAAGAAAGAATTTTTATAAGATATGAAGATGAAAACAGCAGTAATCAAAAGAAAGTAACAGAATTTGATTCTTCATTGAAATTTTGCAGGCATATAGCTATTGATAATGATATTTTGTATGCTCTTGATGATAAAACTAATACCATAAAAGCTTTTGGGTTAGATGGCACTATAATTGAAGAATATGATATTGATAATGGAATATATATTTCCATGAAGTGTAAAAATAAAAAGGCTTTTGTGTTACTTGAAGATATTCATGATACAGCTAAGCGTTATATTATCATTTATGATCTGGAAAATAAGAAAAAGGAACAATTGAAGAGCAATAAAGTTATGTACTTTTCTCTATATAAAGACAATACCATATTAATTTTAGATTTATCTGATCATATAAACCCTACTTTCTTTGTCTATGATTATGAGAGAGGGGAAATTATTAATGAATACCCAGCATTAGTTAACAACAATATATTTTTTTACAATCCCAATGATAATATGTTATACTACATTTTTGAAGGAAATATAAAAAGATGTAGCTTGGAAAGTAATATGACCCATACTGTTTATTCAGATGTAGAAGCTATCTTTCACAAGTTATTATTCAATAATAACTTGTGTTATGCATTAGATGTAGAAAGCAATAAAATTATTAAATTTAATGTAGACACTATATCAACAAATACGAGTAAAAATATTAACATAATATGTGGTCGAGAAAATATCGAAAATGATCAAAAAATAAAAATGGCAATAAAGTTATTTCAAAAAAGCCATCCTGATATTAATATTCAGTTTACATATATCAATGATTTTGAGTACGACTCTGTAATGAATACAAAATTCATGGCAAGAGAAGTCGATTTTGATATATATTTTTTATATTCAGATTTTATGGAACCCTATGTTAGAAATAGTACATATGAGGATTTAAACCAATATCCTTCTATAAATGAAAGCTTTAATCATACGTTAAAAGGAATAAAAGGGCTTTGTTCATATAAAGAAAAGATTATAGGTGTACCATATAATATATCTTCAAATGCATGGGAAGTTAATGATGATTTACTTGAACAAATAGGGTTACCATGCCCTGAAGGAAGATGGACCTGGGAACAATTTTATGATTATGCAAAGCAAGCAAGAAAAGATTTAAATAATGACGGTACATTAAATACTTATATTAAAGAAGTAAGAATGCCTTATAGCATTCCTCTTTGGCTTGAAGAATATGAAAGTAAATATTTAAATATACTTGAAAAAAAAGCTGACTATGTTAACGAGATATTTATCAACCTATTGAATATGTGGAAAAACGTGCTAGATGAAGGGTTGATAAAAGAAGCTACTGGAAAGACTTTTATTATGAAGGATAATATTTTGTTTCATGATGAATCGATGACACTTGCAAAAGGGAGTAAAAATATTATACCACCGCCGTCAATAGAAAAAGAAAGTAAATTTCCTGCTACAATACATATGATGTGTGTAAATCTCTGGAGTAAAAATAAAGAAATAGCCATTGACTTTCTATGCAAATATATGTCTGTTGATGTTCAAAAAATAAATGCAAATAGACCAATAATCAATGATTTAAGTTTATATGATGAAATCCAGGGGCCTAATAACGTTAGATTATCTAATGGGAAAAATTATTCATTATGCAAAAACATGTTTGAAAATAGTATTCGACGAAGTGATAGCTCTAACATAGATTTTAGAATATATAGAATAAGTACAATTAGAGAATTTTTGAGTGGGAAATTGTCTGCTGAAAAAGCAGCGGAGTTAATTGATAAAAAGGCAGATATGGTTTTAAATGAATAATTCAGAAATCAATTTATATGCAGGAGATTTAATTGAAAAATGTTTTAATGGCGAAATTGAACCGGAAGAAGTATTAAAGCTTCTTTATAGGAAAGCACAGATGGTTATAGGAGAATAGAATTAGTACTTATTTGTCGGAAAATAAAATATATGATGTAAACAAAAAACGAAACCAAACAAAATTTAAAATTCGTCTTACTGTACTTTATTCAAGTGAAGAAAATAAGGAATGGACTCAAACCACAAATTATGATCTCCAAATAATAGTAAAAAAGCAAAACTGGAAAGAATACATAATTGATTATATAAAAATATTAAATGAGCATACAGAAGTCGCCTATTCCAATACTAATACAGATAAACATGAGCATGACCAACATGAACATAATCATGAATAATTGGCATAAACTATTTTATAGGAGGATTTGAACAATTGAGGAAAATAAATTTTACATTAATACTAATAATTTTTTTGTTTGTTTTAGTTTCTTGTAAACAGTCTGTTTATAATGTAAAAAGCAATAAGAAAGACGGAGAAGATAACTATTCTATTATAAGTATACAACCCGAATATGACTTATTTGATATTTGCTTGGATTCAGAGAATAACACATATTATGCCGATAAGAATCAAATATATAAGATTGATGAATATGGAAAACAATTATTATGCATTGGTAACTCATTGAAATTTTGCTCTTCTATTACTGTAAATGATGAAAAGCTTTATGCTTGGGACAGTACTGATAAGCTGCTTAAGGGGTATACTCTAGACGGTAAAATAATAAATGAATATTATATTGAATTGGAAAAAGTAAGGAAAATGGATGTTATAGGTAATATAGCAGTATTTTTATGTTTAGATAGGAATAATATAGATAATTCATTCATCTTTCTATATAATATGAAAAGCAGCAGTAGTCATATTTCGGAATTTAATAAGGTTACATCTTTTACACGTTACAAAGACAATAAAATCATATTAAGTGTTTTTAACACTGAAGGACAATCACAATTTTATGAGTATGATCTTATGAGTAAAAAATCAACAATATTATATGAAGAACCAACGTTATTGTATGATATTTATTATTGTAACGAAGATGATGTGGTATATTACTGTGGAAATAAATCAATTAAGAAAATATCATTTGATAGGGGTATATCTGAGCAGGTGTTTACATCTGAAGATAATGTGATGTTTAAAAAATTATATATATCGAATGATTCTTGTTTTGCGCTAAATGGCTTGGATTCAAATATTTATAAAATTAATATTATTACTAATAGTAACGTGGAAAATGGAGTATTAAGATTTATAACAGATAGTTCTTCTATTGAAGAAACAGCCAAAGTAAAAAAAGCAGTAGAATTATTCAAGCAATCTAATACAAATAGTAATGTGTCATTCAAGAGTATTAACCAAATGCAGTATTATCAATTACTTAAAACAAAATTAATGTCAAACGATAATGACTTTGATATTTTTCTTACACATGAGCTTGAGATAGACAACCTTGTCACAAACCGTGCTGTTCACAATTTAGGTACTTATAAAGAGATTGTTGCAAAGTTTGAAAATATGTTTGATGGTATTCTTGATAAATGTACATATCAAGGTATACTTGTAGGAGTACCTCAAAAAGTAAGTTTTGAAGCTTGGGGAGTAAATGATTCCTTGCAAAAGGAACTAAAAATTAAATGCCCTGAAAATCAATGGACTTGGGATGATTTTTATAATATGGCAAAGTTGGTTCGGAAAGATATTAATGGTGATGGTGCTGCTGATATATATATTTATAACAGTATGGACTACATTCTTGACTGGGTGAGACAATACAATAGTGCATATTTTGATACACTTAACAGAATTGTAAATTATAATACCGATGAGTTTAAAAACCTTTTAGCGATGACAAAGAAACTAAAGAGCGAAGATTTAATTTCTATTGGAACTTCAAACTTTAAAGAAATGGATGATATCCTTTTTTACAACAATTCATTTTGCTTTACCAGGGGAGATATGCATTTGATATATCCGCCAACTCTTGTTAGCAAAAAAATATACCCGACAAATATTAATCTATTTTGCATTAATCCAAACTCAAAAAACAAGTCAGATGCTGTTAAATTTTTGGCTACATATATTTCAAAAGAAGTACAGACTGTTGAACCTATACATGCTATATATAAGGATATCTCCCAATATCAAACCATTGATGAGCTTGGCATGGAATGGGATATGCCCAATTCATCAAACTATAGCATATATCAGAGCATTATGAAGAATGCTGTGAAACAACAAGGGCATAAAGACTTTAATGAGTTCATGGTAAATAAAATAAATGAATTTCTAGATGGTTCAATAAGTGCAGAAAAAGCTGCTGAAGATATTCAAGCAAGAGCTGAAATGGTTATAGGCGAATAGTCAGCTATGCTATAAAAAATAAGGTGCATATGCACTTTTACGAGTACGAAGTTTTAGGTGGTAATAAATGGGTTTGTCTTTTCTTGTATAATTCTGAAATGATTCTTGCATTCTGTTCATAATATTGGTACAATAATCACATAATAATACCATGAAAGGAGATGAAAACTATGCTGAAAATTATTCCGATTAAAGAACTAAAAAACACGAGTGGAATCTCACAAATGTGTAAAGAGTCTCCTGAACCAATATACATTACTAAAAATGGTTATGGAGATATGGTTATTATGAGTCTAAAAACATATGAGGAAAAATTATTTATGCTTGATGCTTATAACAAGTTAACGGCAGCAGAGATGCAAATAAAAGAAGGAAATGTGTTGAATGCAGATATTTCATTGAAAAGTATAAGAGAAAAATACAATGTATAAACTGATAATTACAAAATTTGCTCATGAAGATTTAGATAATATTATCGCTTACATTGCTATTCAACTTGCAAATCCCAAGGCAGCTACTAATTTCTTAAATGAAATTGAAAAGTGCTACGATTATTTGAAAAGAAATCCATTAATGTATGAACTATGTAATAGCATGCTTTTGGAAAAAGAATGTTATCGGAAAGTTGTTGTGAAAAACTATGTGTTGATTTATAAGGTAGATGAAACTGCTAAAGAAGTTACTATTTATCGGTTTTTCTATGGTGCGCAGGACTATATGAGACTATTATAGAACATTATATTTCATGATTATGAAGGTACAAATCTAAAATTAATTTATTGCTGGGATAATGAACTGCATTTATTTTGTGATGTAAAGGCAAAGAAACAGAAAGATTTCTTGTCGATGTTATACTAAGTGACTATCAATTACTAGTAACATGGTCAATAAAAGTAATATAATACCAGTTTAAAGATGCAGAATAATCTATATAGAACAAATTGCTGTATGTAAGAATAGAGGTTCATAAATGTTAGGTAATAGATAGATATCTTCATTTATGAGCATTAAAAACAAATGGAGCTCCATTCTTAATTTTGGTAAGAAATAACGACATTGTAGTTTGTAAGTGTATTTATTATTTGAAAGGATGAACGAATAGTGAAACAAAAAATTATTATAATTATATTTTAGTTACGTGTTTGAATTTCATCTACGGGTGTAATTACAGTAATAAGAATAGCATGGAATATATTAAGTTTAATAATGGGATTTTAGAAGAAAGCAGTGAACATAATCATTCTAGTGATATAAGAAATAAAACATAAACATTAAATAATCATATCTAATGGAGGCAAAAAAATGAGAAGAATACTTGTTATAACATTGTCCACAGTCATTTTACTTTCGTTTACCTCATGCGGCAACAAAAATAAAGAGAGCATTATAAGCCATAAGGTATTAGATATTAAACCGAATTATGACTTCTTTGATTTAGCTGCAAGTAGAGAAGGCCATGTATACATAAGTGATAAAGATAAAATCCATATTGTGAATAAAGAAGGCTTGAAAATAGATGAAATAACAGATTCTCTTGATTTTTGCAGGATTATTTCATATGACAATAATAAGATATATGCATATGATGATTTTGATAATTGTATACAAATATATGATATGAATAATAATCTAATTGCCAAACAAAATATTAATATTACGGGCTTTTTGTCTAAAATGAAAGTTTATGAAAGCAATATATTTTTGCTTCAATCTGATAAAGAAAACTATAAAAATCGTTACTTAACAATTTATAATATAGAAACTGAAGAATATAATACACTTCAGTTTACGAATGTGATTAGTTTTTCATTATTTCAAGATAATACAATTATTTTGCTTCTGGATTCACATACATCAGATAACATAATTATATGGGACTATAAGGAAAATAAAGCATCTCAGGAATTAAGCAAACCAATTTCCGCATCAAATATTGAATATAGTAAAAATGATGGAAAGATTTATTTCATTGAGGGAGATATTGTAAAACAATTAAATATAGAAGAAAATGAATGGAATTCATTATTATCAACTAATGATGTTATGATAAATAAAATAGCACTAAATGACAATATATGTTTTTTATCTGATAAAGAAAATAAATTACATATTTTTAATATGGATAGTTATTCAACAAATTTAAGTAATAATATAACAGTCATTTCTTCAAATCCTGCAATAGATAGAGATACAATTATGAAAAAAGCATTGAATGATTTCAATAAAAAGCAACCAGATGTAAATGTAAAATTTAAATTCATTGATTTTGAAAAATATAACATTGAACTCATAAAAAAATTTAACTCTGGAGATAATAGTTTTGATATATTCTACATTAGTGCCGATAACAGCATTAACTATATAAAGCATGAAGCAATGGCTGATTTAAGTACATTCCCACAAATAAATGTATTGTTTGAAAAAATGTACGATGGTATTCAGGATCTTTGCTCTTATAATGGAAGAATTGTCGGTATACCTTGGAATATTTATTTTCCTGCAATGGAAGTAAACGAGCAATTATTCAATAAACTTGAGCAGAACTATACATTAAATTCATTAAACTGGAATGATATGTATGAATTAGCTCAAAATTGCAAAATGGATCTTGATGGTGACGGTACTCATGATACATATTGCCTGGAATACAATAAAAGATCTTTCGGGCTATTACTTGCTGAATTAAGCTGTAGTATGTATTTTGATCAGTTTGAGGGAACTGCTTCATTTGATAATAGTGATTTTAAAAACCTTTTAGTTGTTTACAAGAAGCTATGGAAAGAGAATTTAATACTTGAAAAAGAAGATTATAGTACGCACTCAGATAAAAAAGATAATATATTGTTCTACCCTTCAGATAAGTTTAACACTACATCAGGGAAATGGACTTATATGCCTATACTTGGAGAAAAAAGAGCGTACCCGGTAAGTATTACATTCCTAAGTGTAAACAACAGATCTAGAAATCAAATGTTATCTGCAGAACTACTTTCATCTATTTCTTCACAAAGTCACCCCTACAGGCTTCCATTACTTGTAAATGATCCCAATAATCAAATGAATGAGGAAAATGAAGAGATATATAAGAATATATTGAAATTCGGAGTAAAAAGAAGCTTCAACAGTGATTTATACGTATTCATTACTGAAACATTACAAGAATATCTTAATGATGAAATAACTATAGAAAAGACAATTAATCTAATTAATAGCAAAGCACTAATGATAGCAAATGAATAAAAAATAAAGATTATAAAAGCGATTTTGTTTTCACATACATTAAGTTAAAAAGATATTATCATCATTAGTTTGGTATAAAACTTGGTAATAGGCTTCTAATTTATAATAATATGATAATTATGGGAGCTAGCGTATCTGGACAAAGAGGATAAATAAAGCCCTTCTATGATTTAGGCTTCATAAACCACATTCGGATAATACTGTTAAATCATATATGATTCTACTACAAAAACCCAGATTCTGCTTTAAAGGATGAATTTAGCTTGGAGACATGTTGCATAATTTGCCATTAAATTGCAAGATTGAAGTGCTGCAAATTTCAA
>ENA-UOOK01006966-UOOK01006966.1-fermentation-metagenome-genome-assembly--contig:-NODE-6966-length-10520-cov-7.729097_pt1 | contig 10520 bp, 25 predicted proteins | sample MGYA00245777_ERZ724023 | MGnify/ENA primary metagenome ERZ724023 (study PRJEB28704, sample SAMN03018312) | fermentation metagenome | biome: anthropogenic terrestrial biome; feature: soil; material... | reverse complement strand
ATTAAAACATTACCTTTTGATTTTTATTTATATAATAATAATTATTGTATCGAATTTGATGGTAAACAGCATTTTACCTACGATAACACTTGGGTTCAAAGTAAAGAAGATTTTGAAACAATACAAAAACATGATGTTATGAAAAATGAATATTGTAAAAATAATAATATAAATTTAATCAGAATACCATATTGGGAAATGAAAAACATCGAAAACATTCTTAAAATTAAATTAAAAGAGGTATTAAAAGATGATGAAAGAGACTGTAAATATCATTAACCCTAAACAAGCTCAATTATACATAAAGAATGGTTTAGAACCAATTAGAGTATATTGGAGTGGCGATAGAATTTGTTATGTTTTTGATAGAGAATTAAGTTTGCCTTTATTTTCTAAATGGTGTAATTACGAATTAAAATAAATAGGTTTTAGGAGTACTAAATAAAGAAGGTTATAAATTAAATTAAAAGAGGATATGAGATGCAAACATTTAATAAGAAAAAAGATAGTAAATATAAAAATAAGAAACCTGAAGCATATGGACGGAAGTGGGATTCTCAAATGGAGTTGGAATTCTATGAATATAATTTAGAATTAAAAGAACAAGGACAAGTTGTTGATATAGAAATACAGCCAGTATTCTTACTTCAAGATAAATACATATATAAAGGCAAAACTATTCGTAAAATGGAATATAAAGCTGATTTCAAAATTACATATTCTGATGGTAGCGTTATTGTGTATGATGTTAAAGGTCAGCTAATTCAACCTTTCCCTATTAAGTGGAAACTTGTTAGGTTTATTTATAATGATATAGATTTTCGATGTATTCGTTCAAGAGGTAGAAAACCGAATAAGATATGGGAAGAAATGGACGTATAAACACATTATGATAAAACACGAATTTTATTACCCTAACACATACAATATATAGTTATATAAGTTTCATAACGTACTACATATTGTATGTATCTATATAAAAATAAGGATAGTTTCGGATTAAATTTCACTATCCTTATTTTTTTAGTGTAAATAATAAAAGTTTGTCATATATGTAATATTATACCGCATTATGTATATTTGTCAATTACAATTTTCCTTTAATTCAATTTACAACTCACAATTTTCTTTTTCTGTACAAATAGCACATCTTGGTTTCATCATTTTAGACAATTCTAACCATTCTTCATCAATTTCACTTAAAGCCTTTTGCATATCTTTCATTAATTCTTGATATTCAACATACGCTCTACTACACATTCTAACTTCAGCCATATGTAAAATTGCTCTTAAATTTATTTTTAGTACCATTTTAGTATTTAAGCCAAGTGGTAATAAATTTCCTAAATCTTCTTTCTTATAACCACTATTAAGTAATTCTTGATATGCATCTTGTATATGATTCATTGTTTTATGATATACTTCATTATTTTTTAGTGTCTCTGGTGTGTAATATTCAAATTTATCACTATAATCAATATATCTTGTAGATGCTTGAAGCCTTGAAGTGCCTTGAATATGGGTATATAACTCTCTGATTACTCTTGCACTATATCCATCTAAAACCATTACTACATCTACAAATTCAAATGTTCTTCCATGATTATCTTTTATGTTTCTTAATCCTCTTTTGTAATTCAAATTATCTTTTTCGGTATTACTCCCATAACAGACTCCTGCTATTTTACCAATAAAAGTTATCGGCTTAGATGTATAATTAATAATTTTTATTTGTCCCATACTTTCTCCTTTTAATTTAATTTCGCAATAAACTCAATTGCTTTTTGTTCTAGTTCTTCTAACGTTCCGTTATTTTCAATGATATAATCATATTTATAACTTTCAACATTTCTATCGGAATCATTAGAAGTTATTTTCTCCACTCTATCATTTTTAATAAACAAAGTTGTAGCTTGAAATTGATTTTTAAAACGTTCAATCTCTTCAGGTTCTCTACTGTCTATTAACAATAATTCTGCTTGTGTATTTCTATAAAAATTATTAACTTGGACACTTAAATCTTTGAAAATGTAGTCAAACTCGACTACAAACATTCTTTTTAACTCCGAAAAGAATCTTCTCCATTCTTCAGTCTTATCGTTTTCATTTCCACTCCATCCAAAATATTTTTTTGCAAATTCCTTGACAAGTGTTATAGAAGAATATATAGTAGCACTCGTGTGTTTTGTTAAATATAATTCAAATTGTGTTTTACCCGATTTCGGATACCCATTTACAATTATTATTTTCTTCATATTCCTTACCTCTCATATACATACTGTCATACAATATATCGAATACATTTTCTAACTCATACTTATTAAAGCAATCTTCATTTAATATTATAATTGCAGACTGTTTATCTACAAATGCAATATAATCTTCATTTTCTTCAATTGTAGTTCCATAATATTTTATTAAAAATTTGTTATAAGCTATGTATTCGATATTGTCATTATTAATTTGTTTATAAATTTTTTCTTTTATGTCATTCCCCATGATGTTAAGTTTAAATAAATAGTATTTTCCCATATTCTCTCATTCCTTTTATATTATTGTAATTTAATTATACTATTCGAACAAATGTTTTGTCAATACTATTTCAAAATTCCTATTTTTTTAATTAAATTTTTGAGTTCTTCTTCATATTCATAAAAACCATCTTCATTTTGTTTATTTTCAAACCAAATATTTTTTAAATTTAATTTTTCAATACAATTGTTACATAAAGGAATTTTTATATTTTCTAAATCAAAATGACTACCGTACCCCCTTCCACTAATTTTAAAAATCTCATCAAATACCTTTTCACCACAGTATGAACACATAAAACCTCCTTGTTATGATAATATAATTGTACCACTATTGCCAAAAAATATCAATAAATTAACTGTTTATTTTTTAATATATTTTTATTTTATTACCTTAATAATTTTGAGCTGTTTTCCGAATATAAAAACAAAACAAGCTTTCTATTTGCGTTTTAACGCACGTTTTTCCCGTTTTGATATTCGGATACCTTATCTTGTAAAAATTCTAAATAATCATCAAATAATCCAATAGAGTGAATATACTCTTTTCCAGACAAACAAGATAGTTTTCTTTCAGCATTTATGTCATATGTATTACCTTTTTTAGCCTGAATAACGTCATCAAATTGTTTTATCCAATGTGCAAGTAATACTATCTTATCTATTGGTTTAATTATTTTCTTATATTTATTTAAATCTCTCGTTGGTATATTATATTTTTCTTTAGGTAAATTTTTAGTTGAAAATGGGCTTATGTTTGCTCCTGATGTTCTAGCACCAACTAAATTTGCTATATAATTCATCATATCGGTTTTAAATCTAAACTCCCCTTCGAAATCTAATTCATCTATATGAACTAATATTTGTTTATTTAATAGTTTTTTATATATTTCTTCATAGTCATAAGATGTAATTTCTTTTTCTTTTAATAATTTAGTTGTTTTATACTTATCTAAATTTCCAATCTTATCTTCGTAAATTTGTTTTAATATATTTTTAAATCTAATAACTGAAGGACAATAATAAAATAATATATTTTGTTCGTAATGTCTTATCTTACCATTATTTGCACAGGGTATATAAAAATCATCAAAGCTACTATCAATGTTTCCTATTTCATCTCTTGGAAAATCATTTGTTAATAGGTCATAATCAGCTTTTACCCTAAATTTTGATACATACTTCCTTAAATAGCCTGACATTTCACATCATCCCCTTCGATATAAAATTTTAACCCTAAATCTATAAAATCTTTTCGCATAGGATCATTATTAAGCCAGCCAGCCATTGTGCTATATTTAATACTATAAAATTCAGCACAATCTTTAATACAGTCAAATACCATCCCATCACATATTACTTTTTTAGCGTGATTATTTGTACCTCCCAACCCATATCCTTTTAATCCAGTATTCCATGTTTTTTTACCTTTTCTAACTTCACTCATTTGTTTTTTTTGTTCTTCTGTTTTTTTGAGCCCATATGTTGGACTCAATTCCCCTTTTCTACCATACATACCATTAAGTTTTCCAGAGACTTTTTTACTTAATTTTTTAGCTCGATTTCCGCAGTTTAAATTATGTTTTTGAGTACACCATTCCAAATTATTAACATGTGGATTGCTTGGATTTTCATCTTTATGGTGTACAATTGGTAGATTATTGGGATTTGGTATAAAAGCTTGTGCTACGAGCCTATGAATTAAATATGTTTTCATTTTTTTATTTGAGTATAAATTTATTTTTAAATATCCGAACTTATTAATTATAGGTTTTAAAATTAAATTCTTTTTACAATTACGAACTCTGCCAAAATTACTTATTTGATATTTATTTTCATATCCATCTATATTTTTCCAAATTTCTTTATAATTTAATTTATCATTAATTTCATTTGCCACTATTTCACCTTCTTCTCTTTAATTAGTTTTAAAGATGTTCTTATACAATCAATACAATAAAAGCAATTAACTACTGCATATTTTCTTGGTGGACATTTTAAAGTCTTAGTGTTAGCTGATATGTATTTTTTGAATTCTTCTTCTGTCATTTGTTTTAACATTAATAATTCTTCTTCGGTAAAAAATCCGTTTTTATTAACATAGGTTCGTTCGATAATTTTACCCAACTATTTCACCCTCTTTCTCAAGTTGCATTAAATAATCGTATAATTCCATACTGTTATTCAGTCGAATAAATCCACTACGTTCAATATCTTTATTCCAATCTGTTCGTTTATGCATACATATTTTTAAATCTGCGTTACTTGTTAAGAGGTTAATACAACTATCATCTACTAAAATGCCGTCTTGCATGTGTATTTCTTCTTTCCCCATACTTATTTTTTCTAATAAATGATATTTGTCTTTTGATATGTAAGGGAATTTTTTTTCTAACCATTTTTCTTTATATTTTAAATTATTTTTTGTACCAATTGTTACAAAGTTTATATTGTATCCACGTAAGTACAATATTGCAATTATATCTTTAATGTGAGTATCTGTTAATTCCATTTTATCATTATAGAAATCTTCTCTGGCAAAGAATGTTTCTGAATCTTCTAATAACGGACAGATGTCAGAATAATCCCATTTATAACATTTAGTCCAGTCGGCATTTGCATTATATTCTTGATTATAAATTTCTACAAATCGTTTCGTGCTGTTACAAATTGTATTATCTACATCAAGAAATAGAATCTTTTTCATCCCTTATCCCCTTTACTATGTATTCTAAAACTTTCTTACTTGTTTCTAAGTTATCATTTGTTATGTAAAAATCAGCTAAATCAAAATCTCTTTCCATTTCATTCGTTTTTATTGCATGGTCAATTCTCTTTTTAATTTCATCTTCGGAATCACCACGAGCTTCTAAGCGTTCTTTCATCGTCCCGTAAGGTACGTGGATATAAACAACTACGACATTTTCTTTCCCGTAGTTATATCTTATTTGATTCACGCCATTTGCGTCAACAATACAATATACTAAATCTTCTTTATGTCGATTTACTTCTTCTTTTGTTAGGCAATATTTATGCCCTGCATATTTTGTTGATTCTAACTTACCAGTTATCTCGTCAAACTCTTTTTCTGTTACGTAATAATAGGTTTTGTTGGGAATTTCACCTTTTCTGATTGGTCGATTGGTATACGATATTAATTCTGGTATCCCCATTTTTTGAAGTTCAACACCTAATGTAGTTTTACCTGAACCACTAATACCACATAATAATAGAATTATAGATTTTTTCATTTAGTCACCCCTTATGTAAATATCTTAACACCTCACGAATGGGATGTCAAGATATTTTTTAATTTAATTTATATTATTTTGTTCCTGTTGATCCGTATCCACCTCTGTTATTGTTACCTAAAATATTAACTTCTTCAAATTTAATATCAGGTTGTTTTTTCTCAATTCTAAATTGACATATTCTATCATTAAATTTTATTGTCGTATCTCTCAAAGCATATGCAGGGAAAAACCAAAAATCATTGTCTCCTTTATATGAATTATCAATTATTCCTTGACTATTAGTTTGAATAATACCAAAATTTTTAAATGTACTACTTCTTGGAACGACATGTGCTTCATATCCTTTTGGTAATTCCATTGCCACTCCTAATGGTATCAATTTAAATTCTCCAGCTTTCATTATTATATCTTCTTTGCTTGCACAACGCAAATCTATCCAATCAGATTTATTTTCTATATTCTCCAATTTTATTAAGTCATCATGTAAATATTTTATTTTAATCTTCAATTTACTCTCCTTCTTCAAATACTATTTTGTAACATAATTCAATCTTATCTTTAAATTTTATACTATCCCATTTGCTGTTGATTTCATCAATTGTTTGTCGCACATTGTAATCTTTATAATCTAATACATGTAATATTTTCAAATATTCTACTAAATTTCTTAATTGATTTATAGATAGAAAATATATTTCTCTATTAATAATTTCTTTCATTTTGATATCGTTTATCATTTCCTTTACCTCACTTTTAATTTAATTTCTTAATGTATATTATGAGGCTATTTTTAAAGTGTTACAGTATTATGATAATATTTTTTATTTTACTTCTTCTAGTCGATAACTTTTTACTATTATCTTATTTGCTTGCAAATCACGTTTAATCATTTCTGCAATTCTTGGTTTATATGTACTTTTGTCTTTATTATTATTGAACATTTTGAAATCTTCTTCAGGCATATCTTCTACAAATTCAATTTGCGTATTTATTATGCTACGAATTTTCATCTATATTACACCTCTTATATTTATTAACTAAAATTTCTATTGCTTGATTTGTTGTCAATTCTTCATTAATTATCTTATTCACTAATTCCATGTATTCTTCGTCTGGTTTCCAATCAGGATATTCTAATCTTGTAATTGCCAATGCTCTTTCCCAAGCTTTATTCATATCTATACATATCTTCTTCCTCTTCTATGTATTCACCAACAAACCCATTTAAATCCCAATTGTTGCTTTTAGCCCATTTTGTGAGTTTATTACGAAATTCATTTTCATCTATTAAATTTTTTGATATGTCGACCATTATGTCAACTAACATATATTCTTTCATTTGTTTTATCCTCCTTATAAATTCTCAACTTTAATCATCTTCTAATACCCATTTTAATATATTAATTACTATATCCCTGTGGCTATAAGTTATTTCTGGAAAATATATTTTATCCATTTCTCTATCAAATTCATATTGTTCTAATAAGTCTCCAATTCGTTTTTCAGATTTCATTCGATATCCACCTCTTCTATTTTTGCATCATTAGTGTCATATAAAATTTCGTAATCAAAAAATTTCCCACGCTTCTCTTTTTGTTCTTCTTTGTATTTTAGCTTTCTTAATTTTTCGTTACATTCATCTCTATATTCAATAGCTTTTTCTTTTGTATAGAAAGCTCTATCTATGTATTCCCATCTATCCTCGTATGAACCACCAGATTTTATTACTAAATATATTTTATCCATTATATTCTCCTATTAAAAGATGAGTTTTAATTTAACTTAATTTTTATTAATTCATCAAAAGCTTCATATATCGGTAAATCTTCTTTTCTTGGTTTGCCATAACCGTTTAATTCATGTTCAAAATACAAGCACAAACATTCTATTTCGTTATCTTTTATAAATGATTGATTTATCCATTGATACCGATAAATTTGAACACTTTTAACTTTACGCCCATTATATTCAAAACTAATTGGAATTTCAATTCTTAGATTCATGTAATGCTTATATGTACAAGTTTTATGGCAAGAATTTTCATGTAAAGGACAATTAGGATTGAAATCACAATTTTTTAAAATATCATCGTTCGTTCCCCAACTAATATAATCACGAATATTTTGTGGCAATGTAGGCTTATAATGTTTACAAATTTCTTCTGTTCTATCTGTATGATAACGGTTATAAACGTTAATTATTATATTTTGTTCTGATAATAATCCACAATAATAATTTCCATGTGATTTATCAGTATTTAAAGTATCTTTGTTAGTTTCTTTTAAATAAGCACAATCTCTACATTTCCAGTCAGTAAAAGTGTTTTGATATTTGCAATTCTCACATTGCCCGTCATAATAGTAATTATGTATATAATTATCACATTCTTGTTTAGTTGCAAATGTTTCATCATACGAAATAAATTCTTCTTCTCTTCTTATTCCATCATTAAACGCAAAATAATTGGTATGTGGTAATTCAACTAAATACTTATCACCTGTATCATCTAATATCTGTGTTAATGTAGAGTCCCAATGGAAATCTGTTGCGTTTGGAGTCCATATATAATCCCCTATTTTAAAATTAGAAATATTATCACCTTCTTTCGGTTAAAATCGACAATTTATCATTAAATTCTTTCGTGCATCTTTTTTAACGTAATGGCTTCATCCATTAACTCCGTCATTTTGTTGAGTTCTTCTGTATCTTCCTTGCTTAACGTAATAGAGTGATTATCAAATCTTTCACTTAAAGTCATAATCCAATCGGAGCCACAACTACCACATGATATGGTGTGAAAATATATTCCTTTTTCTTCGTCGAATATAGCCGAACCATCGTCATCGAATACTTCAGACATTTGTTTTGTAAAGTCCACTTCTTTACCACATTTAGGGCATTCCCACCATAGTTTCATAATATTTTTCCTTTCTTTTTATCTATATATTCTTGTATTATTTTTACTGCCTTGTCTGGATAATCTTGTTCTAATACAGTGCAATTTACATACATTCCATTATTGATAATGTCTAATGGACATTCTGGAAAACATAAAGTTTTATTACAATATTTTGTCATTTCCCTTTTGGTGTCAAAGTAGGTTTTGACATCCATATTAATACTCCTTTCAAATAAAACTATTCTTTTATTATGCTGATTTTTAACGTTGAAATTTCAATGATTTTCAGCTATGTATAAACAACTTTTCCAATCTTTCTTCGTGTTCTTTGACTTTTAAACTTGTTGTAACCTTTTTCTGCCATATACACTTAAAATCTTGCGGAGCGTTATATTCTGATATAAATACAAAATTTTCTTTGCTCATTTCTCTTACCCAATTCCAAAATACATCATAATCAAAATCACTATGTTTATATTTAGTTGTATCTTGATATGGTGGATCGCAATATATTAAACAGTTTTTTAATTTATCTTTATCAAAGTTTAAATAACTTTTATTTGTGAATACAACATCTTTTATCTGTGGTATTTGCTCTAATAAGTTTCTTATAGCTTCGTTAGGAATATCTCTCGGTGTTACTTTGTCGGCTTTAAATCCTCTTGCATATCCACCAAACCACTTACTGCCAAATGTTGCACAAAATCCAACTAATGCTACATAATAATCAGGATAATCGGATTTATTATCTTTGACTTTATTATATTCTTCTTCAGTAATATGTAATGGTGGTTGCCAACCCTTTTGTATTTCTTGAAATAAGGCGATTAATTCTTTATGTATATCATTTCCTATTCGTGTTTCACATTTAATCTTGTCAATCATATTTGCACCACCTACAAATGGTTCAAAGTAAATTTTTATGTCATTTTCATCTATACACTTTTGTAATATCGGAGCAATTTCTTTTGATATTCTGTTTTTACTGCCTACATATTTCAATTTATCACACTTCTTTCGCTTTTAATTTATCTTCTATACATTCGCAATTTCCATCATCAACTTCTATTCCTACTTCTGTACAATAATAAAAATCAGTAATTTCATTCCCGCTATTTAAAACTCGGTACTCGCATTTTTTATCAATACAATTTATAATAATCACCCCTTTTAATTTATTTATTGTGTGTTAATTTATTATAAATTTCAAACATTTCTAAAGAAGTATAAGTATTTCTATGCGATGCATCATTTGAAATTATATCTTGATGTAAATAATCTAAAAATAATTTATATTCACATTCAGATAATTTTAATTTAATTTCGCTTAATGCTCTTTTTACTTCTAAGAAATTTTCTGCTGAACAAATATATTTAATATCTTTAATATTTTTCATTTTTACCCCTTTCTAATAAAACATACTTTTTATTGCATAAAATTGATTTTTTAGTGTTGGAATTTCAACGTTTATTTAATATACTTTCCATAAATATATACAAAACCACTTATATACTGCTTTATTTTTTAACAAATGTATTATTAACATTCTTCTACCGAAATTTTTGTCATCTTTCTTTATACATATTCGCCTTATAATCTTAATTGAATATTTCATAGTTCCCAATCCTTTACGTATTGTATTTCATACTCTATTGGTGAACGTCTAATGACTACTTTTTCTATATTAGCATTTCTCATAAATCTTCTACATAGTAAACAACTTTCACTATCAAATTTCAATTTACCTGTATCAGCATCTATTCCAACTAAATACATTGTAGCACCCGATAAATCAGTTTTTGCGTTTATTATGCAATTTTGTTCACTATGCAATG
>ENA-UOOK01006965-UOOK01006965.1-fermentation-metagenome-genome-assembly--contig:-NODE-6965-length-10521-cov-5.616950_pt1 | contig 10521 bp, 12 predicted proteins | sample MGYA00245777_ERZ724023 | MGnify/ENA primary metagenome ERZ724023 (study PRJEB28704, sample SAMN03018312) | fermentation metagenome | biome: anthropogenic terrestrial biome; feature: soil; material... | reverse complement strand
ATGAAAGCATTTCATATACCTTTATAAGCACCTATAGGAAATAGATAAAAAGGGGTAAATAAGCATGGCCAGACCACTAAAAAAAGGCTTAGAATACTTCCCTTTAGATGTAAGAATATTTAACGATGAAAAAATCAGAGTCTTAAAATATAATGTTGGACCGATGGGTGTTTTAGTATATTTAAAAATACTCACCCTCATTTATGATAATGGCTATTACTTAGAAATAACAGTTGATAAGTTAGCAAAAATCATACATCAGGATTTTGGTCCGGAGTGGTTTAAGCTCGAACGGATCAGTGTGTTCATTCACGCTTGCTTGGAGTCTGGACTCTTTGATGAGGAACTCTCAGGTCAAGGTGTAATAACATCTGTAGCCGTACAAAAACAATATCTTTTATCTACGATGAGAAGGAAGGATATTAATATTGATAAATATTGGCTTTTAGAGCCATCTGAATCTGTAAGGCCAGCAGATGCTTCTTTAAGCATACCTAAAGAGAATGTTAATGTTGACAATAACCGAGTTAATGTCGACATTAGTACACAAAGTAAAAGTAAAATAGATAAAAAGATAAATATAGATAAAAGAGTTTTTGGTGAACCAAAGCTCCATTTTATAACACAAGCTTTGATTAAAAATAAATACATTGAAGCTGATGATTTATCGATTGGCAACTTCAATCTTTTAGCAACAAAACTCGTTGATGCATATGGATTTGATGTGGTTTTATCAGTGACTGATTATATTGTTAAAGTTTCTAAAAGAGAACATATTGAAATAGACAATAAGTATAAGTACTTTAAAACAAGCGCTGAACATAATTTAAGAGCGCTAGAAAAAAGGAATAATGGTGATTACTTTGACATTAAAGCAGAACTCGAAAAACTCGCTCAGAGCTTGGGTAAATAGGATTAAAAGATATGAAGCAGAGTTACCGATGCTCTACCAAAAGTTAGAATACTTAGAAGTTAAATCGATTGGGTATAATAGTCCTTCATTTGAACCTAGATTAAGTTCTAATGGTTCAGGGAGCTTCAAGGGCATTGATTACTGGTTAGAGAAGATTGATGTCTGTGAGAGGAAGATTAAACACTATGAAGATGAAATCAGAAAATATCATGATTTTGTTGGATCACTAGATGATCTAGAGAGAATTATTTTTCATCAATATTTTTATTTAAAGCACTCAGTAAAAGACATAATCCAAAATAACAACATCAAAAGATACCAAATTTATGACTCCATTAAAAAAATCAATAAGTTATATTTTCATGATCTTTTCAAGATAAGTTCTGATGATCAATCAAAACCAAATAAAATATTTAATAAATAATAAGATGTAGATGTCGTAACTTGCGTAATGGGGATAAAAATGTTATAATCAAACTAATGTAAACGCTTTCTTTCGTAATTAGTATTTTAATTCTGATTGACAAAAGATTAAAAGGCAGGTGTCTATGAAATTAAGAATATTTAAAGAAATGATTATGATATATAGAGCAGCAAAATTTTTTCTTGTGGATAAGAAGGTAATTAAAAATGATTTAACTTTTTATCTTTTAGTGAACAAATTATCGCAGAATTCAACGAGTATTGTTTTTAAAGGAAGTTATATTCTATATAAAAAAATCGGAGAAAACTCTTTTATTCCTCATGATTTAGATATTGAATTTCATAGTGATTTTGATGTAAAAAGAAGAATTGAAGAAGTTAGAAAAGTATTTGATTCCTCAGGGTTAAAAATTATTTCCAAGCCAAATAGTGTATTTCAGTGTTCTAAGAAGAATAATATTCGCATTGAATGCTTAACAAATATTTCACGTGACACAGGCGAGGTGCAAGAGTATAGAGTTACGAGTTTATTATATGACTACTATTCATCAAGAGGATTAGCTGTTCCCAGCACACTACTTCCTGTTTCGATCAAAGGACTATCTCTAAGAAAAATGGTTGCTAGTAAAATATGCTCTCTGACAAATATATTTCATAATGGTTATATTAATGGATTTGACGACAAAAGATTGTTTAGAACATTGCATAGTTTATCAATTGTTTTTAATAATTTGCAGGTTGTTCAATTAATGACGGATGAAAATTTTATAAATATTTTAATCAAAGAATACGAACTTGATTACGAAATTCAAGTAGGTTATTTTGGCACTTTCAGGCACAAGGATGAAATAATCTCAAATAAATTATTTGATAGTTTTTATAGTAAGGGACTATTTGAAAAATATAGGGAGTTTCTTTTTAAAAAAAAATATAAAGATATTGATGTTATTGAAGCAAAAACATTTGATGCGTTAAGATTAATTGAAAACATTATAAAAAATGATAAAATAACAAATTATTTTATGAATAAATAATAAGTTAATTTATATTTTGGTCTCTAAGTGAGTTAAAAATAATGATTAAGATACTTGTTTGTTTACAAAGTGTAAGCGATTAGGAAAGGATACTAAATGAAAAAAGTATATAATTTTATTGAAAAAATGAAGCAAGATTCTAATGTAATTGGAATTGTAGGATATGGCAGCGCATTTATTAAAGATAGTGAAAACATAAATGATTATGATTTTACAATTATTGTTGATGAAAAAGTGTTTTCGACAATAAACGGTTTTCACTTTTACATTGATGACATTCCCATAGATTGTGTATTTAAATCTATAGATAGCTTTTATATTGATAAGCCAACGAAGAGTTTTGAATTAGTATATATGGATTGTGTTGTTATTTATAGAAGAGATCATAGATTGGAAGATGCACTTGACTACATAAGAGTTCATTGGAAAAAGCATGTTTCTGTTAATGAGAAAGTAATAACATCATATAGATTTAGACTTTCCACTTATTTAAATAAAGTAAAGAAAAATTATTTAAACAACAGTAAACAACACTATTGTAATCATATAATGAACTTAGGAATTGCAGATTGTTTTGAAATGTATTCTAAAGTTAATTACCTAAAGCCTGCAAAATATCAAATGAACTACGAATATATGCACCAGAGTGATAGTGATTTACATATTTTTTTTCAAGAATATTACATGTCAGGGCAAATGGAACAAAAAGTTAAGGCTTTTGAAAAAATTGTTAACAAACTTCTAGCCACTGTTGGTGGCCTTTGGGAAAGAGGAGAAACAATCTATCATTTAACAGCAGATTATGTTTTGATTGAAGATAAAATTCTCGCAGATGAGTATATAGTGCTTGCTAGAGAGGAGTGTCAATAATAGATTATGAATAATATCACTCGAAAGACTGTTTTGATTGGTGCTAGCGTACAGCACTCCGTGTCAGATATATTATATAGTGAACTTTTCAAAGAATGTAAAATAAAGAATTATGATTATCTTCATGAGAAATTGGATTTAAGCGAGGAAAACTTTAAACTGTTTTTCGCTAAAAAACGTTACAAAGAATACATAGGTATAAGCGTTACAATTCCATACAAAATAAATGTAATGCAGTATTTGGATGATATAGATTATACTGTGAGAATTCTAGGTGCAATTAACACAATAAAAGTAAATGAAAAAGGAAAACTATTAGGTAATAATACAGACTGGTATGGATTATTTAGAATAATGAGCGAGTATTCACGAAAAGAATATAGGAATGCATTCATATTCGGTAGTGGTGGAGCAGCGAGAGCTGCAATTTTTGCATGTGATAAGATGGGTTTTTCTACAAGTGTTTTATATAGAAAATATCCCAACATCAGTAAAAATTCAGAAGACTTATTAAAACTATCAGAAAAAATGAATTTTGAGATGCTTAGTTATGAAGAAGGAATTAAAAAAATCAAAAATGCGGATATAATCATCAATACAACCCCTGTTGGAACACAAAATCATGATTCTTATCCATTCAATATATCTTTAATAGAAAATTGTGATTTTTCAGGAAAACTGTTTATTGATGCAGTTTACTTCCCCATTAGGACACCATTGATGAATTTCTTTTCATCTAAAAAAGCCTTTGTAATTGATGGCCTATGGATGATGATCTATCAGGGAATTAAGGCTTTTTCTACTTGGCATAATGATTTAATGAGATGTGAAAATATCGACTTAAAAAAAATACATCAAAAACTTGAGGAGAAAATAGATGAAATTTACACTAACAATTAATCTTGATGAAATAGATGAAAAAATAGACAAGGGATTTAGTTTCATCAAGGAGACAAAGTTGAACAAATGTGAGTTAAGGAAAATAAATGGAAAGAATATAGCTTTATTCGACGAAAAAGAAACAGAAAAATTAAAGCGACACTTAGAAATGAACAGTATCATTCCTCTTTCTATTGCAAGCCCGATATTTAAATGGAATATTAGCAATAGTTTAAGTAAGCTTAAAATTGATGATTATGGAGTTGGTGTTGATATTGATGATTGTGAAAAGGAAAAAATATTTGATACTATAATGTATAACGCAATTAAGCTAGATATTAAATATATTAGAATTTTTTCTGGATTAGATAAGAATGTTTTCATTGAAAAAGAAACGATTGAAAGCAGATTAATAAAGAAAATGTTAGATAACAAAAACATTACTTTTTTGTTAGAAAATGAACCCGTTTGTTATATAAAGACTAAGCAGGACATAATAGATTTGGTTGATTTGATCGAGAAAAAGAAGTATTCCAATATCGGAATATGGCTAGATATCGCAAATTTTATTAGAATAAATGAGCGTATTGATGAACAGTTTGTTGAACGTATTGCACCACACATACATTATTTACATGTAAAAGATTTTATAAGAACAAATGATTCAATCACATATGTCCCAGTTGGGAAAGGAGTTGTAAATTATCAAGAAATATTTAATTTACTAAACAAATATATTGCAGATACACAAGAAATAATAGTGAGTGTAGAAACTCACGCCCCTATTCAGAAAAAGTATGATTATTCGAAAGAATCAATTAATTATATAAGAAAACATTTTGGAGGATTAATTAAAAATGAGAGGATATAAGTATGATAATTAAAGTATTGAAGAATGTGCCAATGATTACTAAAGAACATAATCTTTCGGACGTTATTGTTAACACAATGAAAGTTAATAAAATAAAAGTCAAAAATAAAGATATCATCTGCGTTGCATCAAAAGTTGTTTCTATAACTGAAAATCGGATTGTTAGTTTGAGTGAGTATAATCCATCACAATTGGCACTTGAAATACATGAAAAGGTACCTCGCAAGGATCCGAGAATAATTCAAGCTATTATAGAAGAAACAGGAGATTTTGCAGGTAAAAGGATAGATTTAGGAACAAATCACATTGGAGCATGGTTAAGAAATGGGCTTTTTCTAACTAGTGCTGGTATTGATAGATATGATGAGAACAATATAATTTTATTGCCTTTAGACGCTGATTATTGTGCAAAAAAAATAGGTGAAAGAATTATGAAAGAATTCGGAGTTAATGTTGGTGTGATAATAACAGATAGCGATGGGCGCGTAGACAAGTTGGGTGCAACTCAAGTAGCTATTGGAGTATATGGTATACCACCATTAAGATATAACAAAGCATTTGATTTAATTACTAAGAAAGAAAAGCAAATTTCTGAAACAATTTGCGATATGTTAGCAGCTTCTGCGGGCTTATTGATGGGGCAAAGAGGTCAAAATAAGCCTGTTGTAATAATTAGTGGTTTTGAGTTTGATTTTGATAAGAATAGTAGTATAAATGATTCACTTTATAATAAAATGAAATGATGGAGAAAAAAGAAAATGGAAATTAAGATTAATACTAAGCTCCAAAGTCCTGATTCTTATGAGTTTGAAGTTGTAGAAAGAAAGGGTTTAGGACACCCAGATACTTTGGCTGATGGTATTGCAGAAGCTGTTGAAATTGCTTATTGTAAGTATTGCTTAGAAAAATATGGATATATTCCACATCACAACTTTGACAAAATAATCATACAAGGCGGGTTGTTCAAACAGGAATATGCAGCAAAAGAATTTGTTAAACCAATAACAGTAGTATTTATGGGAAGAGCAAGCAAAAAGGCGGAAGGAAAGGAAATTCCTTTAGAGAGAATTCAAGTAAATGCAGCTAAATCATATTTGAAAAGAGTGTTACCAAAATTAGATGTTGATTCAACAAGTCAAATCATATATATTTCAAAGACGACTGATTATTCTAGAAGAGAAAATTGGTTTTCTCCAAGAAACATATCCGATTTGCCAGAGTATTCAGAGAGTGGTCCGTTTGCAAACGATACTGCTACGATGATAAGCTATTGGCCATTGACAAAAGCGGAAATGATTGCATTGGAAATTGAAGGCTTTTTTTATAGTTTGAATGATAAAGGACTACCATATCCAAGACTAGACATGTTCGGACAGGATGTAAAAGTCATGGTTATAAGACAGGATAAAGAATACGTTGTTACAGTAGCAGTTCCGGTTTTTAATTTTATGATTTCTGATTTTAATGAATATCAAAAGCATATTTTGAAGGTTGAAAGCGAGATAAAGAAATATATCAATATCAAATATCCTAATGAAAAAATAGAAATCAGATTGAATGGTTCCCAGTTGAAATCAAAGTCCTCACATCCGTATTTGGTAACAACGGGTTCATGCATCGATTTTGGGGAAGAGGGTGCGGTTGGTAGAGGCAATAAAACGCATGGAATAATATCGAGTTTTAGACCTAATACAATGGAAGCACCTCATGGTAAAAACGCTACATATTTTGTTGGCAAAGTTCTTGGGTATTTGGTTGATATTATTTCAAAAAATATTTATGATGAAACAGGAATACCTTGTCAAGTTATTATGAGGGCCAATATAGGGGATTATTTATACAATCCTTCGTCTATTATGGTATCACTTTCTCGGGAACATGATACGAAAACTATAGAAGACATAGTTAGAAAACACCTAAAAGTTGGATCAAAAACAACATTAGAGATACTTTCAAGTGGACATTTTATCCCAAATACAAGTGCATATAATGAAAAATAGAGCGGTTTTATCTGCGAAAAATATATTTGATTTTAGAGGAGTGAAAATTCAATTTTTCAGCGAGTTTGAGGGACTTTACGATAAGATGCAGAAGCATATTATAGAAAACAATATGATTTTAATTGGAAATAAAGACGACAATTATATAACTGCAAGCATGATTTTTATCCAAAGCGATTTTGCTAAGGTAGAATATAAGAAAGAAAAAAAAGAATTAATAGTATATGGGAAGTATGATGATTTTTCAGTAGGCAGAGCATTGTACTACATTCTTGAATATTATTACGAGTGTATAGGAGCTTGTATATCAAATAGTTTACTTATACACTCAGCAGCAGTTTATTGTCCGGAGCTACAAAAAAGTATATTAATTATTGGTGAAAAAGGATCTGGTAAGACAACTGTAGCCTTCAAATTATGTAAAGAACATAAAATGCATCTTATAGGAAATGACTTGGTAAAAGTTGGCTATGATCAAAAAAATGAATTGATATCAAAAAATGGCAGTCTGTCTTTTACAATACGAGAAACGGCAGCACGGAATGATGAGGACTTATCAATTTTCATATCACTATTTAAAAAAAGGAAAATATCTGGTTGGAACAACAAAATTGTTTTAGTTCCTAAGGAACTTGGTGTAAAAACTCATAATGAAGATGCAGTCATTGATTTAATTGTTGAGGTCAGAATTGATAATCATCAAAAAAATTTTGTTGTTGAAGATAAATACAATACTAGAACCGCGTTAATATTACATGAAAAAGTTGGTAGGCATATATCTGCTCAATCAACCCCTTTTTTGGATGACTATGATAGATATCTAGGGACATTGCCATTAATTGATTATTCAGTCAATTCTTCAATTAGAGAAAATATTGTTAAAGCAATGATTCAAAAGAAAGTGTATAGATTGTCTGGATCAAAATCTGATAATCTTGTTGAATGGATAAGTGAGAAGGTTAAAAGATAATATGAAGAAAAAACAGAATAGAATAATAGTTTTTGGAATACCAACTTATAATGAAGCAAATAATATAAAAAAACTTGTTAAAAAAATAGATGAGGTGGCGATAGAGTTAGATGAGACAATTGTAATAATAAATGCTGATAATAATAGTGTTGATGGCACAGCAAACATTTTCAAAAAAATTAATACTAGTAATGAAAAAATATCCATAAATACATGGGGTGTAGGAAAAGGTAGAAATATAAAAACTATATTTGAACGCACTCTAGAAATACCAGATTGTTTGGGGTGTGTTTTAATTGATGGAGACATAGAATCGTTCTCCAAAGAATGGTTTTCAGCATATATTAATGCTATTAAAAAGGGGTTTGATTTTATACTCCCAGTGTATTCAAGAAATTATAATGAAGGCAATACAACTAATCATTTTATCTATCCTTTATTATACAGTAAAATGGGTTCTCAATCTATAAAACAAGGCATTGCTGGTGATTTTGGCTGCTCAATAGATTTTATAAGATATATAGTCAAACACTGTATTTGGCACCAATATTCTTTGGGCTATGGAGTAGACATATTTTTAACTCTAAATGCGCTACATGAAAATTTAAGTATTCTTGAAATTGATCTAGATAAAAAAATTCATGCACCAAGTTTTAACAAAATGTATGATATGTTTTTAGAAGTTGCAAGCAGTTACTATGAAACAAGTAAACAACTTAAAAATAAGAATAAGGTTATAAAGGCAGAAATTAATAATTTGAAAAAAAAGCAAATATTTTTAAATCCGGAAAAACCTATTTTGATTGATCAAATTTTGAACTTGAGAAATAGAGCGGAACATAGTTTTAGTGATTTGTCATTTATTAGTAAGCCTTCAGCGGAAAACTGGCTAAATCGACTTGTTTCTAATGAAAGCAAACTTGATTTTTATGAAAGTAATCTATTGGCAAATCAGTTGTTACCATATTTTATTGTTAGAGTATGTGAGTATTTAAGTGTTATTAAAGAAGCTGATGAAGCGAAAAAAGAATTGAAAAAATATGAACAAATAATTGATAATCTTAAAACGATTAAATAGTTATATGGTCTTATGATAAAAAGAAGCAATGTCAGATGGAGGGAAAAATGAGATCAAAAATAAATATTGCTTTATTAGGTTGTGGTCGTATTTCTAAGAAACATATAAAAGCTATAGCAGATAATATAGATTATTATAAATTAGTTGCAGTGTGTGATATTAATATTGATAAAGCGAAAGATTTAGCGGATCAGTTTAGGGTTATTACCAAAAATCAAAATGAAATCAAATTATATAATGATTATTAACAATTTTATCTTTTATTTCTTCCGCGCCGTTATTTTGCCTTAAACTCATTTATAACATTTTACAAATAATAAAAAATCCAAATATGAAATTTGGAAATTAATCAAGTAACAAGAAATATTCGTAAGAATCTTTAGCTTTTGATGAAATTTTGACGCCTATATCAATGTTTTCTGTATCCCTTACATTTTCAATTCGTTGGTGGTTATGCTCTATACTCTCAATAAAACCATAAGTATAACTCGAATCCGTTTTTTTAATTAAAATTTTGCCTCCAATACGAATAGCCGCGTTATCATTATTGAAGCACAAAATGCACTTATTAAAAATTCGAACTATTGTGATCTTTTTCCCTTTGAATAAAACTTCAAATCCAGATATACTTTCTTCTAACAAATGGTATAATGCGTTACAAAACACTTCAAAGAAAGCAACATAATCTTCCTTTATAATATTTAAATCCACAGTTTCATCAATCCATGAATGAGCTACAAGATTCCTTTTTTCGATTAAGTCATTTATTTTAATAAATAACTCATCCAAATCCAATTTACTTATGACGCTGGCTGTTTGCTCACTGTTAATATCATTTTTCTTTGCGTAATAGTCCCTAAATAAATCTGTATTTTTAATTTGATTACAAATTCCATTAATTCCTATCCTAGTGAAAATTTCGTTTAAAACAGCTGGCCGTAAATTTGTATTGTGCATTATAAATGCTTCACAATTTATTCTAAAAGGAGATTGAGAATTTACACAATCATACATGTTTTTGATAATATTCAACTGATCAAGCGATGAGTACTTTGATTTATGTAATTCTAAAATTAATTCTGATGAAAAGATTATATGATTTTCTTTAATTTTATCTGGAAAAGATTCGTATGTTGGGATGATTTCATTTAGACGTTTTAAATAGGACGTACATATTGACTCAACAAATGATTCGAACGCCCCATACAAACTAATTATTACAGCATGATAGTCAATAATCTTTTTACATGAAATTGATATTTTCTCAAACAAAGTATTACAGCCACAAGCAGTTTCCCTAGAGCATTCTTCAATAATCCTTCTGCTTTGGCTTATAAAATCTTTTTCTATTTCAATTGCTTCTATGTATGAAATTAAATTAGAAATTTTTTGATTAAACTCGGTAATGCTTCCTTTCATATTGTTTACCTTCTATTTCGATAATATTTTATCAAAGAAATTATCTATTAAATATGCTCTTTTT
>ENA-UOOK01006964-UOOK01006964.1-fermentation-metagenome-genome-assembly--contig:-NODE-6964-length-10522-cov-3.230725_pt1 | contig 10522 bp, 11 predicted proteins | sample MGYA00245777_ERZ724023 | MGnify/ENA primary metagenome ERZ724023 (study PRJEB28704, sample SAMN03018312) | fermentation metagenome | biome: anthropogenic terrestrial biome; feature: soil; material... | reverse complement strand
GATCACCAAAGCGGTATCGTCTTGTGAAAGTACTCTGAAATATTCCGGAAAACGGATGTCATAGCAAACTGCCAGCCCGGTTTTGATTCCAAACAACTCGGTCATAGTAACCTTGTCACCGGGAGACAAAACATCGGATTCATGAAAAGAGATCCCGTTCCTTATATCAATATCAAACAAATGCATTTTACGATGTTTTCCTACGATATCTCCTTTTTCATCCACCAGATACTGGGTATTATATATCTTGCCCATTGAAACTTCCGGAAGGGTTCCTGCCGCAACGGCAATCTCGTTTTTAGCCGCACATTCCCTTATGGAAGACAATGCATAACCTTTTTCTTCCGGTTCACAGTAGGCTTGAAACTTGGAATTGTCATAAGGGCAACAAAACATCTCCGGCAACACTGCCAACTTGGCACCAAGCTTTTTTGACTCTGTTATATATTCCAAAGTCCTTTGGACGTTTTGGACCTTGTCATCCCCCACATTCATCTGGCAAAGAGACACACACAACGGATTCACCCTATATTGTTCATTCATGTTTTCACACACCATACGTTTCACCTGCTCCATATTATATGTTTAAGGCGATACAAACGATCCAAAAGAAAAACACCGAGGTAACCCGGTGTTTTTCTTTTCGTTCTATTTTATGCTTTACTTTTTGCAGTTTTATATGCTTTTCTTTCCTGCCACATGTGCCATAACGGAATGGCGGTAAACAGTGTGGAATACGTTCCGCTGATCAAACCGATGATCAATGGTAATGTGAATTCCTTCAAGGACGCAATGTTGTTGATGGCAGCAAATACATAAACTACCGTGACGCACATGATCGTAGTCAATGAGGTGTTGATGGAACGTGACAAACTCTGATTCAAGCTCTTGTTCGCCAACTCCTTCAAATCCCCCTTGTATTTCTTACCACTGTTTTCCCTGATACGGTCATAAATGATAATGGTATCATTGACGGAATATCCGATGATGGTCAATATTGCCGCAACGAAGGATTCGTTGATGGGTATTTTGAATAGGGCATACACACCGATCATAACCAAAACGTCATGGATTAATGCTACTATTGCAAATACTGCAGCAGCCAGTCCGTTAATTTTGCTATAACGGAGCCATACATAAACGGTGATCAAAAGCAATGATATGATGATGGCTAGTATTGCCTTGTTTCTCATTTCCACACCGATAAAAGGCTCTACGCTTTGAACCTGGGATTCGGCATTTTCGGAAACATTGAATTCGGTTCTTAGAATCTCATATGCTTTGTTCAGCTCAGCATCAGTCAACGTCTCGTTTTTCGAAACTCTTAACGTTAACAGATTGATAGACCCCGCTTCGTCATCAGGATTATATGTTTGTGCCTTTTGGGCGACTATGCTTTTGTTGAATTCATCTCTCAAACGTGATTCAATGTCATTCGGCTCAAATGTGTCGTCCGGCATTACGATACTGAGAATGGTACCGCCTTCGAATTGAATATCCCATTGAAACCCGTTAATAATTGCGGCCAGAAGACCAGCTGCGATGACAACGATGGATATTATGAAGAATATTCTTCGGTTACTGATAAAATCTATCATTCCAGCACCTCCTTCGCTGCACCGTACAAACGTCTGTCCTTGCTGAATTTCATCTTGCTTACATTCACGATTAACGCCTTGCTCATAACAACTGAAGAGATGAAACTAAGGACAATACCATATGTGAGGGTGACTGCAAATCCTTTGATAACGCCTGTCCCCATGACGTACAACACAACAGCCGTGATCAATGTTGTGACGTTTCCGTCCGAAAAGGATGTGAAGGCTCTCTTAAAACCACCTTCTATGGAAGCTTTCAAAGTTTTGCCGGCAGTAAGTTCTTCCTTTATTCTTTCGTTAATGATGACATTGGCATCCACACCCATACCCATCGTCAGTATGATACCTGCGATACCGGGTAATGTCAGAGTGATTCCTGCCGTTGCCATAACAACAAGTAATGAAGTTACAAGAAACAAAAGGGCGATAGCAGCCATTAAACCGGGCAGACGATAATATATGGTCATGAATAGGAATATCAATATAAATGCGATAATTCCCGCTTGAATCGAGATTTTTAATGCACTTTCACCCAATGTGGGTGTAATGGAGTTGATTTCTTTAGGAATCAACTTGAAGGGCAATGCACCGGAGCGGATGGTTGCAGCTAAATCCGCAGCACCTTTTGCATCAAAGCTTCCGGTGATGTATGCTTGACCGTCAGTAATGGTGTCATTAACCTCGGGAGCAGTGATCAATACATCATCCAGGAAAATGGCAATTTTTTGTTGTCTCATTCTTGCTGTTGCTTCAGCAAACTTTTGTGCACCTTCCGAAGTCATGTCAAGTGTGACAACCGGTCTTCCTTCCACCGCACCGATCTGCGCATCTGCGATTTCGGTTCCTTGCACAACGATTTTACCGGTGGGTAAGTATTTCTTACGCGTATTTGTTGCGTCCATATAGCCTTCGAACAATTCCTCGTCCACTTCTTGAAATGTCAAGTAAGCCGTTTTTCCCAACTCATCGATTACTTTTTGAGGGTTGGTATCTTGTCCGGCTGTATAAGGAATTTCCACCACAATACGTTTATTTTCGCTATCCGGAGCGATGTTCATATCATAAACACCTTTTCCGTTTAAACGGTTTTCTATAATAGTTACCGCCGATTCCAACTGTTGCGTTGTGATTGAATTCAAATCATCAGTATCGGGATACAACGTCGTTGATATACCACCGCGAATATCGATACCTGTTCTCATTTCGTTGACACCTTTGATCCCTAGTGCAGATAACCCTGCCAAGGCCAAATAGCAAAACAAACCAATAATCAGGAGTATGGCGCAGAATTTCCATATATAACTTCTGCTCATGTTAAGGTATTCCCCCTATCTGTTTTTAATATTTTCAGTGAAACTAATACACTAGATTATAGTCTCATTTACAAATGACGTCAATAAGTTAAATTTTTATTGACTAACCGTTAACCTGCTTACAGTAATCTGTTTTCGTTAATGACCAGGTTAAAATCCAATTTCAAAAATTCAGCAGCCCGTCTACACAAAGACATCCTACCTAAAAATATTTCAAAGTAATCCATCACAGGACTGATATCGGTATCGATTTGAAGGGATAATGTCGCCTTTTGATCACTGACATCGATGGAAGATTTGTATACGGCATAGTTTACACGATCATGAATATCAAAAGATGCAGGATCCTGGTTTCTTACCCTGCTCCTGTGAACATCGGATTTGTCCGCTAAAATTAACGCCGCTGAAATATTACTGACTGGAGCTCCGTATGTTTCGTCATGGTTGCCGATGGCAGACATGATTTGCGCTGCTTCAGAGATATTCATTTTCATTCTCGTTAAAATTGTGTAAGCTAAGATAGCGCCCGAATTTTCGTGATCTTGTCTGTTGACTGCATTTCCGATATCATGCATAAAACCGGCAATCTTCGCTAGCTCCACTTGCCTTTCATCATAACCTAAAATGGTTAGAATGTTCCCTGCATTTTCTGCTACAACCGTTACATGCCTTAGGTTGTGTTCGGTGTAGCCTCTTAATTTTAATTGTAAGTCACCTTGTTGAATTAAAGACTTAATTTCCTCCGAGGTTTTTACATCCGCAAAAGTTACCATATTTCTTTTCCTTTTTACTCGTTATTCATGCAAAAAGTGAAAGATATATCTTTCACTTTTGCATAAATAGTCGTTGACAATTTATGTACTGTTCTTACTTTTCACATTTTTGGTTTGCAACGGTACACGAGGTCTTGCATGCGGATTGGCAAGATGCTTGGCATTCTCCACATCCGGTGTTTTTTCCACTCTTAATGGTTGCACTGGCAATCGTCTTTATATGTTTCATTATAGATCCTCCAAAAAAACTATATGTAATCTGCGTTATTATAACATATGGAAATTGTAATGTAAATATCTGTTTTCGGCCTTCAAAATCACCCGAACAGCCAAAACAGCAATTCTTGTTTTTACATAAACAAAATTATATAATATATATTATGCTATATAATATATATGTTTTTAAGGGGTAAAATTATTGAATATAAAACATTTAAATCTTCGTAAGCAATATAAGGTTCGGTCTATATTTCGCATTTTGGTGTTGTGCTATACCATTATCATGATGTATTTTGTCAATCCGCACAGTTTGTCTGTCTTGGATGGGTATAATTTTTTCCGAGGTTTTTCATGGTTACATGTAATATGGATGATTGCAGTTGTAAGCATGCTTCTTCAAGTTATACCTACAAAAGGACTTTTTTCAATTGGTTCCACCAAGCACTTTAAAGTCTTTTTTAAGTCCACGAAGAGAATACCGACGAAAGAAGAATTTAAAGCATTATTCAAAAAAGGTAGCTTAAATGCATTAAAGATGTTAGTCATTTGGATTGCATTGATTGCAGTAATCGGTATTTTATGGGCAAAAGACATTTTGGCCGAAAGAGAACTATTACTGATCTCTGTGGTGTTTTATGTGCTCGACCTATTGTTTGTACTCTATTGGTGTCCGATCAGAGCTTGGATTTTAAAAAACAGGTGCTGTTCCACTTGTCGCATATTTAACTGGGATCATATGATGATGTTCTCCCCTCTCATATTTATAAAAGGGTTCTTTTCAATCAGCTTGTTTGCTATGTCTATCGTGAACTTCTTGGTGTGGGAAATCCGTTTTTTCTTGTATCCCGAAAGATTTTTCGAAGAAACAAATGCTCTTTTACAATGTCATAATTGTAAAGACAAGCTTTGTGGGAATATAAATCACACTGTATAACAGATAAAAAATATTTTTAGGGGTTTACTTTGGTAAAAAGATGTGCTATAATCAAAAACGCTGACGGGGTGTGGCTCAGTTTGGTAGAGCACTTGACTGGGGGTCAAGGGGCCGGAGGTTCAAATCCTCTCACTCCGACCATTTGTAAAAAAGATGCAGATTCTTATAAAGAATCTGCATCTTTTTGATTTTATAGTTTATATATAAAAGCAAGAATTGTTGTGTTCATCTGTTTGATATGCTATAACTACAATTGACAGCTTTGCTGAATTTTAAGATAAGGAATCAAACAAGATGAGGAAAACTGCATGGGAAATCGGGATATCTTCTACTTTTAAAAAATCAATCCACAAAACTATTTTTGATGAATATGCTAAAAACAATATTTTCAATATGGAGATCTCTTTGCCGTATACTGAATATGACCATATCGACTGGAGTGCAACAAAGCAAGCTGCAAACAACACGGGAGTACGGCTTTGGTCGCTCCATCTCCCCTTCTCCCCGTTTGAAATCAATAATATCGCAAGCACTGATGTCCAAATCAGAAAAAGTACCATAAAGATGCATTCGGAACTTATAAAAAAAGCGGGGGATATCGGAATAAACATTGCAGTTATTCATCCTAGCGGAGAGCCAAACAATCCTGAACACCGAGAAGAATTATTAAAACACTCTACGGAATCCCTGTCAATCCTTGCAAAAGAAGGCGCTAGGGCCGGTGTTACCGTTGCAGTGGAAAACCTGCCTAGAAGTTGCCTCGGCAATTGTTCACAGGAAATTGAAACCCTAATTTCATCTGATGACCGACTTCGTATCTGCTTTGATACAAATCATCTCTTGATGCAGAAGAACACAGATTTTATCAAGCTGTTAGGCGACAAAATCATTACGATTCATGTATCGGATTATGACTTCTTGAACGAGCGTCATTGGCTGCCTTATGAGGGTAAAAACAATTGGGTACAAATCGTTACTCTCCTGGAAAAAGCAAATTACAGCGGTCCGTTTATGTACGAAGTCCCTCTTGAAGCGCCACCTACAATACAAAGGAGAACGCTTACGTTACAAGATTTCACGGAAAATTTCGAAGCCTGTATTCAAAAGCGTGTTCCCGAGGTTATAGGAGTTCCCGATATAGGAGTGTGCAAAGAGCGGGCATATTTTCAAACTGCAATGATCTAAGCATGTTTTTCTATCAGTAAAAAAATGCGAACATAAAGAATAAATAAGAGAGTAGAAAATGAGATTATGAAGTATACAAAAAAAATGCCCAAAACCGATCGGGAATTGTCTGAACAATTGCATAAAGACGATTGGAAGAAAATCAAAGGACCTAAGGGAATGGTATCCACTATTTTTGCATCAATTCCTTTCATGTTGATAGGCATTGCCATATCATATGTAGTAGCCTTGCCTTTCAATGTTTTTCAGTCCATGAAACTTAGTCTTGAAACCGGCTTTTTTATTACCATTGATATATTAACATTATGCAAGACGGAAGGAGTATGGATAGTATAAGTAGCGGCAGGATCGATATCACACAAAACCGCTTTTTAGATAATTTTTCGGTAGAATAAACAAAGCCTCCATACAAAGATAAACCCCAAAATGTTTTTTCCGACTTTAAAAAGTTTGGAATTGCGATCCCGTGAAGCATCTCATGTGCTATGGTATATAATACGATGGCGAACAAGCCTGTAAGACCCATTGCTTTCCAATCAGAACGAAAAGACCGTAGCTCTCCCCTAATGCATAGCTTTATATTGTCGGCGGTTTATTCTTCATTTTTATTCTTTCACTGAATACTGTTCTATTGCCTCTTCAACGTACTGGTTTAATGATTTACCTTCCATCAAGGCCCTTTGTGCGGCTTGTTTATGAAGCTCAGGTCTTATCCTTATATTAAAGCTACCTTTATACATTTTTTCCGGTTCTTTGCCATTCAAATTGCAAAGCTCTAGATAATCCTCAACCGCTTCTTCGAATGCTGCCTTTAATTCACTGACACTACTGCCTTCATAACTGACTGAGTCATTTATTCCTTCAATTTTACCATAGAAAATTTCGTCTTCTGTGTTATAATGCACTGTTCCAATATAATCCTTGTATATCATTAAGTCTTTCATTTTAAATCACTCCTTGGCTTCTCAGTTCTTCAATCAACTGCTCAACCTGATACTTCTTTAATATATTTCCTGGATGAGGTTTATGAAGCCTTATTATGTGTTTTGTTCTACTGTTAACAAAAGCAACCCTGGAACCCGAAGTACGCCCCCTGTTGTCTTCTTTGTATCCGTATTTTGCCAATAGACTTCTCGCTTCATCATATTCAAAGTCTGAGGGACTATTAAGCAATCTGTCTATAAGCTTATCTCTTTTGCTCATAATGCACCTCACACATATATTTTACTGCTTAAAACTAAAATATGCAACTGTTTTTCAGTTGCATATTTGCGATTTATCGCTATGTTACTTGATGCTACTCCACTCATATCTCACATCAAGAAATGCTCTACGAAATACAGATGTATTCCAAATTTCCAGTGTGCAAACAGTTTCCTATCTCACTTGATTATTTTGGACCATTCCTAATAATATAATCAAATATAGTCACGTGTACTATACACCACAAGCTTACCTCGTCCTCACCCAAGCACTCGCTAAGAGGAGTGTTTAACCCTTCGACAATAGTCTCTTTCATGCCGGGAACAGAACCAAGGTTTAGTGTCTCCACAAGATTATTTTATTCTTCCTCACTGATGATAACAGCGTTACCATCCTTTGTACTGATATTTACAGGCTCGTTATATTTGATTGTTTGTTCGAGAAAACGGAAAATGTTTTTCCTAAGATTTGCGATGTTGATGTTTAACATTTTACGCACCTCTTATGTGTACATTATTGCTTACACAACGTATTCTGTCAATGGACCCAGACATTATTCTCTGTATTTTACAAAATTTTATCGGGTAGAACCATGATGCTTATTGGGGTGTTGTTTTATGTGATCCTACTTAGACTGGTCTTGTGATGTGACTAAAAGATTTTATACTCATGTCTTATATATACACAATGTCATACCTAGTCGTTAATATGAAAGCAATTGGCACATACTATGTTAATCACATTGATGTAATAAACTGCTCCGGGACACTCAACTGTATTTTGGCTCAACATTTTTGGGAAAAAGGATTAGCTACGGAGATTACGAAATCTGTTGTTTCTTATTATTTTGAAAAGGGCAACTTTAAGAAATTATTTTCTCATCTAAATAAAGATAATATTGGCTCAGGCAAGGCATTGGTTAAAGCGGGAATTCATTTTACAGACAAAAGCTATCACACTTATGAAGACAGCCCAAGCATGAACGGGAATTACCTCCACTACATAATTTAATAACAACGCCAAATAAGGCATAACTCCATATCCCCTTACCTCTTTTTCGTTACATCACATGTTTTTTTATGCTGCCGAAGATGGTATACTAAAAATGAAAGATTTATAAAGTGTTTCGTTTTAACAAGGGGTATATGTAAATGAATTATTTTAATGAATTGGTTCAGGGTTTTAGGAATTTAGGTATTGAAGCCGGTGATATGATTCTAATGCATTCATCTTTAAAATCACTAGGAGTAAAGGAGGTAACTCCTGAAATTGCTATTTCTGCTTTGCTTCATGTTATTGGCGAAAGCGGCACATTAATTTTACCTTGCTTATCCTATCGTGATGTAACAGAAAAAAATCCTGTTTTTTCTGTGAAAGAAACGCCATGTTGCGTAGGTGCAATTCCGGAATATTTTAGAACCCGGAAAAACACGATAAGAAGTGTTCATCCTACACATTCTGTCTGTGCAACCGGAGCTTTGGCTTATGAAATAACGAAAGACCATATAAAAGATACAACTCCTGTGGGTTTGAATTCGCCTTTTACTCTTCTTCCGAAATATAATGGTAAGATATTAATGTTAGGGTGCGGGCTTAAGCCCAACACATCCATGCACGGTGTTGAAGAGATAGCCGGTGCACCTTATTGCTTAAAAGATAATGATACACACTACAAAATAACATTAGAGAACAATATCGTTATTGAATCGGTTCATAAACGTCATAATTTTTATGGTTTCATCCAACGTTATGATCGAATTACCGAAATATTAAACAATGATGAGATAAATTGCGGAAAGGTATTACAAGCAAATTGTCACTTAATTGATTCAAAAGCAATGTGGCAAAATGGTATTACTGCTATTAAAGAAAACCCATACAGGTTTGTTGACAAATCCTAATGAAAGAACATACATCTTTTTTATCAATTTGGAAAAAGACTGTCGAAATGGTCGACAGTCTTTAATACTCAATTTGAATCAGTAGCCAATATCGGCAGTTTTTCGGGAGTCCGGTCATCTCTCTTCCTTCACAAAAGATTCAAATGCCCGGATCGCCTTATCCCTCATTTTAAAATCATATATCCCGCGGTTTATCAGCCGGATTGTAAAAAACATATTTTCCATAATAGCGATTTTATAATCATTCATAAATGTTTCGTAGGAATAATCCTTAATCTTTTCACAAAGACAATCGTAATAAAAATCCAGCAAAGGTTGCGCTTTTCTTCTGTCCGGTTCAATATGGAGCGCTATAAGCATTGCCAAATCCTCCGTAGGCAAGCCCATCCGCACCGCTCCAAGTCCGTCGAATTTAACAGTATTATCGGAATCTTTTGGAATGTTGACAGTACCGGGATGCATGTCACCGTGAATTATTGTGATGTTTTTTCCGGTATGGAATCTCGATTCTACTAACGGCCAATACTCATTTTTCAAACACTCAATAGCTCTTACGAAATAATCAAGCTTCTGCGGAGTGATTTGGTTTTCAAACCGTGTTTCAAAGGCTTCCCACACCTTCGGGATTTTCCCGGCTTCTTCGTTCTTCCTATATTGCCTAAAATCCTTTTCCATCATACTTATATGTGCCATCAGGTTCTCTTTTGTTTCAAACCGCCAGTCAAGCCCGATTTTACCAAAAGCGTCGTAGTTTTCCCAAAACGCGGTATGCCACTTTGATACCGCTTGTAAAATTAATTGGTAGTTATTGCGGACATGCAATCCGGTTTCATTATCTTCGTCAAAATGAAATCCTGAACTATACTTCATGCTTAAATCCTCTTTCAAAACCGTCTTGTTCACAAAATCAAGCTGATAGATCTGCGGAATGCACTGAATATAGGAGCGAACCAGATCATAACGATATAATTCAGTATTGTTTTGCCCGTATGTTTTTTCAATCAACCGGACTTCTTCCTGTGGAGATGTACTTGTTATATGTACAAGGGTATTTCCGTCCAATTTCTCCGGTGCACTGCGAGTGACGGTATACTCATAGATACAATTAACATTATTAAAAACGGCTTTTATAATCGTATCATCGTTTTTTGTTGCCGAGCCATCCCCCTTTTTCAAAAGGTCCATAATTCGTTTTGCCGTTTCAATATTTCGTGATTCATCTTGCAATGTCGCTTCAAGAAGAATTGCTTGCTTCTCACGCATCGCTTTTCCTTTATCCGAACCTAAAAAACAATAAACACCGGATTTTAAGAGTTCTTCTTTAAATATGTGCAAGTGTTCGGTAAAGCTACGGTAGATATCAGCCATTTCCATGAGCAGGATAGCAATATCTCCG
>ENA-UOOK01006963-UOOK01006963.1-fermentation-metagenome-genome-assembly--contig:-NODE-6963-length-10522-cov-4.135951_pt1 | contig 10522 bp, 8 predicted proteins | sample MGYA00245777_ERZ724023 | MGnify/ENA primary metagenome ERZ724023 (study PRJEB28704, sample SAMN03018312) | fermentation metagenome | biome: anthropogenic terrestrial biome; feature: soil; material... | reverse complement strand
TTCCGCTATTCATGGCGGACTATGCGGATAAGCTGATCGGCTTGGCGTTGGGGCAAAAGTGAGTGAACGCTGGGATCTATTGAACGGAACTATATTTCGAAGCATTCAGGGCAGCCAGTCGCAAATTGAAAAGAAAAACTGATCATGATAAAGTTCGCACTTCGTTACGGTATCCTGGCGGAGTAAGCCTTCGTCAACTCAGCGAATAGCCTCCCAAACTCGCTTGCTGGAAAAGAAGGCATCGCGCCGGTAGCGGCTTAAGCATTTCAGTAGTACATGACATTAAAGAGAGGAAGCAAAAGACGCAGGAGTCCACATTTCCAACTATCTTAATAGCAGTACTAACTTCTGGAGTGGTAAATTTATGCTTTTAGGATAAAGAAATCACTTTAGGCGTGGCCTAACCTTTTCCGAGAAAAGCACTGAAAACTGAATCATTTTGCAGAATCTCAGGACGCATCAATTATATCTCGCCTGTCATAAAGTCACCTATGCTTTGCCATCTGTCAAAAGTAACGAGTATGCGTTTTACCTTACTGATTTTTTCTACGAGAGTACCGCTTAACGAAATATAGGGTATTCGATAATGGAGCAAATCCGCTTCGATTTGACTCTGGAATTGATGCCTTTTGACGTCGCCGCACAGGAACACCAAGTCATAACGGTAAAACCGCTTTGTCAGCAAGTTCAGCCAAGCGCGGTTCGATGCCGGTTATTTCAGTAAAGATAATGTTCTGTTCCTGCGCAGCCAATATATTGCAGCCTCTATCCCTCCAAATAGACAAAGGCATTATGTCAAAATTAATGCTTCCAGAGGCCCAATCGCCAAAATATGTCAGCCGGCCGCATGCGGCGATGGCTTTCAACCAATTGGGGGCGAATGTAATATGCGCTACGATACAAGACAGCAAGTTAAATGTCAAAACCGAGGACAATCTGTTATTCTCAAAAGTAGATAAACTGTTTGATTCCTATAAACGCTTCATTAGAATCTATTGCAACGACGACAAGCAATCCGTCCTCGAGAAATCCGCGAATACGCCGAAGTTTTCAAGAGAGCGATTGGCGCGGACATTATAGGCGGCGAACTACCGGCGGAGGCGGGTATTGAGCGTCTCATAGCTATTGTTTTAGCGTTGGATACCACGACCCTGATTCCATATGTTTTGTTTGTTGGGCGCAACGTGCCAGATATAACGTTGCGGAACCTATATCATACCTAGAATCATACATAGCGCGCCGCCTTGTAACACGCGCAACTACGAAGAACTACAACCAACTATTCGCTGATCGCCTAATATTTAACTGTGTCCTGTCAAAGAAAGATTTCATCAGCTATCTTAGCAACCAGGGCGATAAACCAAACCGTATTGTGAGCGCGGTGACTAAGATTAGATTCTTCATTGTATATTGGGGTCGAGTCGGATATGCCGGAAGCAGTCAAGATTTGGACTCCGGAACGCGGCTTTGAGGCGATGCAGACAGCCTTGTTCAACATCATCAGCACTTATGAACGAGATTTTGCCAAACATCCCGATGTCAGGGAATTTCAGAAAATAGCGCTGATTTGGGGTGGTCCCGGCTCAACTGGCAAGGAGCACAGGAAATTTATCTATAATGTTGTCAAAGAAGGTACCCGGTGAGGGAACACCTCGAGGTGGTATTTACGAAATTTAACAATGCACCGGAATTTTGGCATATTGCCACCGGCCAGAAAAAGAAAGGTGATATCTTCCCCAACCTTACTGGTGATCTTTCGGGAGGATCGTACTTCGCTGCAATAACCATAAATCAGTATTTTCACCATCTTGCGCGAATGGCAGGGGGTAGCCTCTCAGTTTCTCCTCTTAAACCTGTTCAATCCCCGAGATATCTAACTGGTTAATGACATCGCTGAGGGAAAATGCCATATGACTGGCCGGTAAACATTCCCGCAGATTTGGGATAAAAGCAATAGTCGGTTCTGTTATAAAGGCGATAGCTTATCCATAAGTAATTAACTCGACATCTTATCGTGCTTTTTCTGGTTGTTTTAAGATTCTACCCGCACAGGCTCCTACGGAAAGGTTCAATTTGCCCAGTTCAGGTACGTGATATTTGGCGATGAGGTTTGCTGAACTCAGCGTTTATTCCCGCTCTCATCCCCAATTCAATTCTCCAGGGCCAAACGATCCATATCCTGAAACGCAAGTCCCTATTTTCATTTACTACATTTGACTTTACCCTCCGCTTCGATGTTCCCAAATTTTAACATCATGCCCACACCGCCTCGCATTGCTTTCCTATTTTAATATTGGGAGCGCCAAATTGGTTTCAGAGAGAATTGCAAAACAAGACTAAAGGGTTTACGGAACCCGCATCGAATACATTTATTGTCTAGCCGCTGGAACATCGGCAGCTTAGGAGGTAAATACTATGGACGATTCTTCTAAACGTATTTCCCCGTCGTTTTTGATTATCACTACTCTATTTGTGACTTGCCTATTGATTTCTAATATAATCGCTGGCAAACTAGCCAGTTTTTTTGGAATTGTCGTACCGGCCGCTGTAATTCTCTTCCCGATAAGCTACATCCTTGGCGATGTCCTTACAGAGGTATATGGCTTTCGCCGGGCCCGTTTAGCCATTTGGCTTGGCTTCACTGCGAACATACTAATGGTATTGGTTTTCGCGGTGACGCTGGTGCTACCGCATCCTGATTTCTGGAATGGACAACATGCTTTTACTGTGGTTTTGGGGATGACTCCCCGAATTGTACTCGCCTCAATGCTCGGGTACTTATCTGGTGCTTTCTGCAATTCAATCATATTATCCCGATTGAAAATCCGATGTGAAGGTCGTTTTCTTTGGATGCGGACCATCGGTTCCACTATCGTGGGTGAAGCTGTCGATACTACAATATTTTTAGTAGTAGCATTTTGGGGATCTACCCCGATTTCGGTACTCGTAGGTATGATGCTAGCCCAGTATTTATGGAAAGTACTTTACGAAGCCATTCTAACCCCGCTTACATACTTGATCATAAAAAGAGTGAAGAAGTTTGAAGGGCTAGATCATTTCGACCACGGGGTCCGTTACATCCCATTTAGCTTAGGAGTTAAGCAAAAAGAACCGTAATGGGCACACCTGTTCTAGAGTAGTATCCAACTCTGAAAATGATCCTCATGGTGCCGATGGTGTACTTGGTACGTAATTGTCTTCAGCCCCTGAGGGCCTTGGGCAAAAATGTCTAAAGTCACATGCGGCGCATGTACCATCATCTTTACAAGAGGGGCTCCATGCAATCAAAATGTTCCCTGATTGAGCTTCCTCAGCGATATCCTCCTCAATTAATTTCACCACGTCATCAAACGCCAAAAGTGCTCTTTGAGTGCTTTCGTAGGTGATAGGAATGACACGAATAGCCCGACGAAGTCGAAAATCAAGTGAAAGTTGATCTGTTGAATTACCAGGTTTCCACATTCTTGTGATTTGCTCGTCATTTGAGCCTAGAAGCGGCAAGACCTCAGTTTTATTTTCTTTTATTCCCCTCTTCAAATTAACCATTTCCCTATCTCCAGGTGTTAACTCGTTTGTATAAATGAGTATACCTGCCGCCACTGGTAAAGCGTCGGGTTGCCGACTTCTGAGCCACGCATATGTCTGAACTTGCCAATCGCCTTGTTCCCAATAGGATTTTTTATCAAATTCAATTAAGGGGCGCTCGGATCCTTTATAATCAACAATGACCTCATATTCTCCCTTAAGATCTGGACATGCTTCTCTTACGCAATCACGAATCAGGTTAGCCTCTTCTACCTGACCAAGTGTCACATTTGTTAGTACATCGATAATCCCGTGCACTTCATAATTCGAACACCTTATCATGCGTTCAGATACAGGCACAGCTCTGGTGCCAATGACCTTCTTCTCGGCCGCTGCAATCAGTGGGAAAAGATGTGGTCCTAAATTATTGACAATCGCCTCAACACGGCGAAAACCAGAATTGCGTGCTTCTCTACTTCGCGCTTGCTTGCCTTGTTGTCGCAATGAGGATTCGACAATATCAGCGAAACGACCTATGTCATTCTTTTTCCATTCTGGCGCGGTTGCTCTCCATTCACGTTGATTACAGGGCCATGGAAATGGGTATACTCCACCGCTCTCTTCCCAAAATCGAAAAGCCAACTCAAGAGTCCCGTGAAGAAATTCTCCAAACCAGAGTTGAACGGGGCGTGAGGGCGGTAAAGCACTACCGCTATGGTAACGATATTGAAGCCTACAACGAAGGTATGAAAGTAAGTCGCCCGTAAGCGAATAACTCGGAACAATATGATCAGGACGTTTGACCTCTAAACGCATACAAACACCATCCTAAATCTTTCTGAAATGAGCGCCAAGTTATAGTAATATAAATGGGGGATTTATTCGTACCGGAGGTTTTTTTCCGCTAAATGGTTGGCGCCACGGCCATGTCCCATCCCGTCTCCAACCAAGCGCTGTATTAGGGATGCACCCCGTCAAATGTTTTCCTCGACCATATGATAAACATGATTCAAGCCCAATCAACATGAGGACAGAACGTGGGCGACTATAAGCCACATAATACAACCTCACCAAATCATCAAATGAACGATCCATTAGAGTTCTATTACTTCTTAAAGGGCTTCCTAAATAAGGTTCAACGTCATCTTCCATTAACACCACATTTGAGGGATCATGTGGAAACCTTAGAAAAGCTTGCATATGGTGATTTATTGAGAAATGGCTTCCTACATCTACGATAACTAAAGGGAATTCTAGTCCCTTTGCTTGATGAATTGTCATCAGTTGGAACCAGCTTCGTGGGACACTCGGCATTATATCCTCATCAACATCTACCTCATTTTCTGCAATTGGCAGGAGTGCATCACGTATTAGACTTTCGCGACTTCGCTCACAGTGTATACCTTCCTGGTATAGTTGCATCCCATAGGGTGAAGCCATCCCAGCATTGGCCATTGTTCTCGTAATAGCCTCTAGCCATACTTGATGTTCTGGATTAACCTGAAATTCGTGGATCCACGCTATCAATTTGAAAACTAGCTCTAATGCTGGCCAATCACTTGGAAAACCTAGGTCATTCGTCCCCCTGGATACTGCTTGCCATTTGTTGATAAAGCCTGCGAGCCCCCCATCCTTAATTGGCGCGGGATTTTGGCTAATCAGCAAAGTAGCTGACCGCCGCCATTGTTCTAAGAAGTACCGAGCTTCTCTTGTTGGATGAACATTATTTGTTCGCATATTGTCCGGATCCACGCATAACAGCAGTAGCCCGAGCAATCGTTGGACATCAGGGATAATTCGAAGAGCCCTTCCACGAGGGTTAAACACTTGGAATCCCTGTCTTAGCATGGCTCCCCGAAAGTATCCTGTAAACCTCGTCTTTTCTACATCTGAATATCTATCAAATGTTACTTCCTCAATACTATGGGCTAGGAGCACACAATCGCCCATCGCACCTTCCTCTAACAAAGACAGTTCATAGTCTTGACTGTTGCTACTGATTACTGCTCTCTTATTTTCGAAAAGCATTCTTAGCCAGTCGGCTAAAGATTCAGCTAAATCAGCCGTTGTGCTGCGAAACAATCCAAGAACTGGCATGCTAACCATACCTCTGTTAGATACAACGCTTGGTTTTGCTGGTGAGATTCTGGAGGGTAAGTATCTCGGATCATTTCCAATAAATCCATTATAGAAACTAACGATCTCTTCTGATGAGCGATAGTTTGTAATCATGTCTATCCTACGCGTATACTTACCTGTTGCCGAAAAACATCTCGCTGCGAACTGAGTAAATAACTCTACTGAACCGCCACGAAATCGGTACATTGCCTGGTCATCATCGCCGACTATTGTGGCAGAGGGAGAAACAGCTCTAATAATCTCGAAATATATAGCCTCTTGCAGAGGATTTGTGTCTTGGTATTCATCAATAAGAAGTGCTTTAATTTCCTGTGTCCATTCCCGCAGTGACCTGCTTTGGAGCCTTTCCAAAAAAACGCATTCCAGAACAGCAAAATCAAATACATTGTTATGTTTAAGGTGATCGCGATACCGGGATAGAATATCCAACATAATTTGATTTGCCTGTTGTATTCCGAATCTCCCCGGATTGACTTGATCCTGTAAAAGCCTTTCACAAATGGTTTTAGTTACCGAGAGAGCAACCCCTTTGTTCTGCGGGGCAGAGCCATCAAATGTATAACGCCCCAAATAGCGATCAAGAATTCCCTTGTTGGCATCATAGATTTCGCTAAAAGCGGATCTTTTAAGGATCAATTTCGATGCGGAACCTTCTATCAAAATAGGGGCTATTTCTCCTGGTAGCCTGTTTTCGGTTAATGCTTGCTGTGCAATACTATCTAATGTGTCGATGCGACATCGGTTAAGATCGATCCTATCGACAGCTTCCCGCAGATTATCATTAGCTCGAAATGAATTTAGGAGAAGAGTTCCCCAATCAAGCCATCGAGTCCGCAATTCACGAGCGGCTTTCCGTGTAAATGTGGTTATGAGAATGTTCTCAGGTGGAACTCCATCTACAAGTACATGACGCAAGGCTCGTAACACAAGAATTGCGGTTTTTCCTGAACCCGGACCGGCAACAAGCATAAGTATCTCAGAACCTTCGTGATTTACTCCTTCCCGCTGCGCCTTGTTTGAGTCTAGGTCGTAATTTAATACACTATGCACAAGGCTTCTAAATTCATCAATACTGATCATGCATGTCCCTCCAAGCTTCCATACAACATCAGAGTATTGTGCGCCCCGCGTCGCTTATTACGATTTGAACCTCTAAAAATAAGGATATGTATCCCTGCTTGCATGCAAAATGGACAATCACAGCCTCGCCACGGACGTTCTCTCAAGGTTCGTTCATATTTATCTCTTAAAGACCCGGCATCACTAGTGCGAGTAAGACGTTCGTCATACTCGATCACCGCGTCGAGCACCTCTTGTAAACTAACTTCGTCTTTATCATATCGGCACAGTAAATTCATTGCCTTCGTTTCTTCTGCCTTCAGGCTTTCCAAATCAACGCCCGACTGTTCAAGTCGCTTTCTAGTACGAGCATCGCTAGTCATAGGTACACGTAACGCAGCGTACCATTTGCCGTTAGGCGCAAGATAGTTCTGATCCGATCTCAGCCAAGCCTTACGGAAATAAGTAGCGCTATCGAAGCTATCTACTTTGAGTTCCCTAAATCTTGCCTGGAGGTTCGGACGGAATATGCCAAACAAATGGATCCACGGACGTGGCTGAAGATTAGAGACTTCCTTCATTATGCTTTCAACAACTTGTTGAACTATGGCGTCCGGTAGGGGGATTAGTCCGCCAATTGCCATATACCGATATCCGAGTTCATGATAATAGTGCACCATTTTGGCGTAACCTGCAGGGTCTAGTGCTTGGACTGTCCCGACGGGAGTAAATCCAACATGACGTGTTTTCGCCTGCTCTATGAACAGTCTCGCATTTTCCTTGGTGACTTCAATCCGGGATTTTCGTTCTCTAATATCCAGCTCGATCTTTTTCCCATCACGCTCAATTCTGGGCATCGGAATATGATCGACTGAAGCCCCAAAGTCGAACCCATGCAAGTCATATAAAGCTATGGCCTGTTCTACAGAAATGGCCGGTTTATCTTCATTCACGTAGCTAAATGCACCGCAGTCCCCAAATAAAAACTGGTTGTCCTCAAGTCCGAATAAGTCCCTAAGTCTACGGGGGGCAAGTGAGTCAACATCGGTGTCCGAGATTCGCCTTAATGGGCCTTTAGAAATTACATGCTGAGCCAAACTAACCAGAACACCGTCACATATGCGTTTTGGTTTCATTAAAGCACAACAGTGCTCATCCTTTCTTGCCTTTCGGTTCTCTGCGGAAAACTGGTCTGTTTCAAAATCAAATTGACCATCCAGCAGATCGTCCCAGTCTGGAAGAAAATAAGTCATCTTTCCCGAACCAGGCTCCAACTCTACGCTATGCCTCTTTGACGCCCCTATCCTTTCAAGAAGCCCTTTAATTTGGCTAAGTTTCATACCGATCGGACCTTCAAATATCTCCGTGCGGCTAATAAGCCCGTTTTCGACGGCTGGCAATACCGCTGGAAGATAATCTTTACCAAGTGAAAAATGAATGCTATCATGCTCGGTAGACCAATCTCGAAGAATATCTTTGCATTTCGGTGCCCATTCCGAGGCCATAGCAGTAGTCATTCTCAAATCGTAATCTTCAATCCCGGCAACTCCGCCAACCAAGCCATATTTTGCCGAAAGAACAGCCACAGAGAGATTTCTGGGCCATTCTTGTTTTCTTAGATAACTGCGAAGGACTCGGTACGCGGATCCGTCGTATCGCTCAATCGCAGGTAGAAGCCCTGGTGCTGGTCTTTTAGCTTGGGAACACCCAAGAACTAGGAGCTGTTTTCCCATTTCCGCTACTCCCTCAAACTACTTTGATAGTCATTTATTCTGCAAAATAAGGTAAATTCCTCCACATACATGATCCCGGACAAAATGCGGCAGATTGCACAACACAGAACAAAGCTTCTTTACTGCTTCCGAAGAAAGTGAAGTCTGAAGGGGAGAAATCGCCCATCACATCTTCGGTCAGTGTACCGTGGAAGCATACGTTCAGTAAAGGCGACGCTTGCACTAAATGTAACGTTTGGCTCATTACATCCCCTCTAGACATGAGTTGAAGTAATGCCTCCCGCGGTTTTTCCTGGATTCAAAATTGAGCTTTACCCGATTACCGGACACTCAGTTAAGGGCCACAATTATGGCAAGGTGCTGAGTGTTATGGCAGAGCAACGTCGGGTATTTACGAAGGAGTTCAAGCAACAAGCCGTCCAATTAACTGACACGGGCACAAAGCCAGTTCGATAAATTGCCATCGATCCGAAATCAGCGAGAACGATCTCTGGTGCTGGAAGAAAGAATACCGCGAAACCGAGGGCCGTGTTTCCCGGGCCAGGATGACCACCAGCAGGGGATAGATTTGGAAGTAGAAATTATCGCATATATTCGAACTTGCCAGTGATGGCTCCATCTAGCGGCCGTCATGGATCTATATTCCCGGAAAATCGTCGGGTAGAGTATGGGCGATACTATGTCGACCTCACTGCCCATGACTGTTTTAAAAGCGGCCATTCAAACCCGCCGACCGCCCAAAGGCTTAATTCATCACTCCGATCGGGGTGTTCAGTATGTCAGTTCCCCTTATCAAGAGGTTCTAAATCAATACCAAATTGTCTGTTCAATGAGTTGCAAAGGCAACTGCTGGGATAATGTTAGCCGCTTAACTTAGTGTCCAATTACTGGTCAAGCCTAGAGGGTTAGCGGGAAATGGGTTATAACGAATGAAACAGATGTAAAGCTGGACTGTTCAGAAAAATGACGACTGCAGATGAAAACTTGGAACACTATTTACCCAACAATAAGGCACCGATAAATAATAGAAAAGAGGCAAGAGTTCATGAAAACTCGAGAAATAGGGACAGCAGAAACTCCTGAAGGGTTCGTTAGGGATTGCTTAGTGCAGTTGTTACATGGCTCATTACATTAGGCACAGTTTTTTAACGATGAAAGCTATTATAAGGTACGGTCATATTGCCGGTTGCCACAGATAGCTATCTTGGCGTTTTTAACAGTGAAATCCTCAAGCTACCTCGCGTCACCTTCTCAAAGACTCGAGAAAACAGTTGCGACCTAACTGGATGTTTGATTCCCAGAAACTTCCCATATATAGCTTTTGAACAATCATCATATGACTGGAGTCATGTATCATTATCCGGATTCTATCGGTTGTTGAGTCTTTTATGCCGTGAAAACCTCATTAGCCCTATAAGTCACGCATTACAAGAAGATGGCATTGACGAATCTCTTTTGGTGAGACTTATCAAATGCGGCTATGATTGTGGTAGGCCAATTTTGTATTCAGATACCTACCAAAAACGATGAACGCTGGCAGTGCCAAGGGATAGTTATATTATCTCGCCATATACTACACCCCCATCGGCAACCTCATCTGCTCCACCCTCTGCTTTTCCTCAAAGGTATTTATATACCTAAAAATCTCCTCATTATTGCAGCAGATATTGTGCTTTTGGCACTCGCCACGCAGGATCCGCATCAGTTGGTCGTGGTTGTCGCTGTCGACAATATAGCTATTGCCGTATTTGCGCTGGTATTTCTGCCTTAAGCCCGGGAAATGTTCATCAAGCCTCTGATAGAAATATTCGCGGTTGCCTTCGCGCAGCGTAAGGCCTATACCAAAATTTAAAATGCCGTATACCTTCGCTTGGATGCAATAGTCTAATATACCGAGCAAATTCTCCTCGGTATCATTGATAAAAGGTAGTAAAGGGGTTAGCCATACAACCGTTGGGATACCGTTGTCACGCAGGATCTTGAGTGCTTCAAACCGCGCTTTTGTTGAACTCACATGCGGCTCAATAATTTTACACAAATCTTCATCAAAGGTCGTCAGCGTCATC
>ENA-UOOK01006962-UOOK01006962.1-fermentation-metagenome-genome-assembly--contig:-NODE-6962-length-10524-cov-3.670742_pt1 | contig 10524 bp, 7 predicted proteins | sample MGYA00245777_ERZ724023 | MGnify/ENA primary metagenome ERZ724023 (study PRJEB28704, sample SAMN03018312) | fermentation metagenome | biome: anthropogenic terrestrial biome; feature: soil; material... | reverse complement strand
CTTGCCTATCCAGCCCGCCGGATGAATGCAGCCTACCGGCAACTTTATAAAACTGGCAGGCTGCAGAGGAGCCCTGGAATCCACATAGTTCCTGCTCCTTTGTGTCAAGTCAGGGTGATCTACCATCTGTGCCAGGCATACCGAGCCAGTACTGGTCATCAATAAAAACACGCAAGAAATTAAAAATCTAGTTTTCATTATCTCATATTCAAAACGACTTATAGAACATTTTACACAAAAGGCAAATCACTAAAAAAGCATTCGACATCGTCCCTACTTGCCCCCAGATGCTTCATAATATCTCTGAAGCAGCAAAAGGCAGGAAAAAATCCCATGAACCAGTCTACCTGATTAAGAACTGCAACTAACCGCCTCATCTGTCGACCGATTCAGAGATTCAAATCTTTTTTAGCGTCTAAAGTTACGAATAATCTACAAAACTGCCAAATATATAAGTCTAAAACATGAGCATCTGCTTCCTGATCATCCCCCTTCACAGAGACCATTTAATGATTCTCTCTGGAGAAGGCCGAATGATTTGCACCAACAGCTGTAAAAGTCAGGCTTTTCCAGTTTTCGGGCAGGACACTTCTTACCTGTCTTATTCCACCATGCACATAATCAATGTCCAAGCCACCGAATCCCATCAGCACAGCTTGCAGCACACCACCTGCCCCCGTAGCGAAATAAGGATTCGTGCCACCTTTAGTTTCTGCTATAACCCGGAACGGCGGTAACAAGTTAGGGAGGTAAGCATCCTGAAAATATTTCCATGCATTCCCTGCATCCCCCAACCGGGAATAAAGCAAAGAGAAGATAGCCTGTGTCATTGCCGGAGTACCCTGAGCGGGAACGCGGACCTGATAGTAAGCCAGATCCTTCCTGATTTGTGATACCTCTGTAATTAACTTCAAGGGATAAGGCAGAAGGTTTACATCGGCCTGCTTGATATTCTCCCCCTTATAAGTAAGAAACTCTTTTGTCACCCCATCACTGAAATGATAGAAAGGTATTTTAGCCGCTGTCTGTTCCCATTGCAGGTTGACAGGTTCCTTCAAGAGTTTCGCAGCCCTGGCCGCGCACAACAGGTTTACCTTTGCTACGCCATTCGTAAACGCATCATCATCAACATTCTCAGCCCACTCGTCTGAAGCAACCACATTACGAATATGGCATGCCCCTGATGCATCAGGCTCCACCCGACTCAGCCAGAAATCAGCCGTTTCCTTAAGGATAGGATAACCTTTTTTCTCCAGCCAGTTCCTGTCCTTTGTGACACAGTAATATTGCCATGCTGCAAGGCCAACACATCCCGTTATACTATGTTCAAAAGGTCCGCTCATTGCCCATACAGGGGTATCTTCACCACCGGAATCAGAACTCTCCCATGGATATTGCGCACCTTGATAGCCATGTTCAAAGGCATAGTCTTTCGCAGCTTTCAGACGATCATAACGATATTCTATCATTGATTTTGCCAGCTCCGGATGCAACAACAGCAAAGCAGGATACATCCACAAATCAGCATCCCAGAAAACATGGCCATTATAGCCAAGTCCAGAAAGCCCCATCGGGGAAACAGACAGTGCCGATCCTGCACGTACAAACGAATACAGATGATACATCATGCTATGCACATCCTGCTGGGACTGAGGATCACCCTTTATTTGAATATCACTTTTCCACAAATCCGCCCAGCAGGCCTTATGCCTGTCGACCAACTTGTCTATACCTTCCATCTGGCAATATACCACCAGACGCTTCACCTCATTGATAGGATCCGAAGATACTGCCGAGGACATCGTAGAACCGACTATGGCAAACCTATAATGCATATCCTTTTTCAAGGTACAATCAAATTCAACTTTCCCGCCATCCTTAATTCTGGTATAATGCACCTGAGGTACAGATATATCCGTCGGGAACAGGAAACTAGACGAAGCACACATCTTCAATTTGCCTGTCGGGCTCTCTGATTCCGTCGATAGCAAACGAACTTTGGCATGGCCTATAGCAATGTCACTATACGTGTTTTCTCCATTTTTGAATCCTTCAGGGAGGTCTTGCACGTTAGCAGCATGAAGAACAATATCTGTATGAGGAACGATGTCCACCGTCAGCAAGGCACAATAAGGCAATTGTCTCAACGAAAAGAAGGAATAAGCTACAGAAGCCTTAGTCCCAAAATCAAACTTCCCCATAAAAACAGCATCCTTCATATCCAGTTCCTGGGTATAATTATGAATATTGGAGCATGAAATTTTGTTTCCGTCAATGTCCAGTTCCGTATTCAATATATTGAAACCACGAAGGAAATTACTCACATCCCCCCTTCCGAACTTATCATAGCTTCCCCCTAAAACCACGCATGAAGTTTTCAAGGGCTGAGGGGATGACACAAGTCCCAGCATTCCATTCGCCACCGTAACGCCATAATAATGAGTGGAGTCTATATGCTCTGCCATTATTTTCCATGGATCCTGCGCCAGAGCAACACTCTGAAAATTAGAAAACATAAGGACTGCTACGAAAGCAGCCTTTATGTTTTTATTTGAAAAATATTTGTTTCTGATTTTCATTTTCAAAAAGATATGTATATTCTTACCTGATCTCTATTATCGATTACACTTACATGGATAAAATTGAGATTTCATAATCACAGTAAATCAAGGGTCATTTCATTTACTTTTCCAGGCTTCCTCCGTTACCGGGAACATGCTTACCCTGAACTTGGTACATCCATAAGGAACCAGTTCTATTGTCACTGGCTTCCCCGCATCCTTCACCGCCTCTTCCGGCAAGGGCTGCATTTCACTCGGCCGCCAATTGAATGCTCTCGCCCTGACCAGCAGTTTCACCGGAGCCTCATAGAGTCCCCATTTCCAGGGTCCACCTTTCATCTTAGTCTTTACGATCTTAATACCATTCTTTCCTCTTCCGGCAGCGACATCCAGCGCATAATCATACCTGGCTTCAGGATCCTTCTTATTCGCATTGATGTCCCTGATCGGCAACGCATAAAGCAGAGGACCATAGGTGACACATTCAAACGGATTTTCCACGTTTCTCTCCGAAGCAGGCTTGGTTGTAGCGAAATATTTCACATCGGGATAAGGAGTCTCCTTCTCTGCCGTTACCTTCACCATCATGGGGAACACCAGTTCTATACGATCACCGTCCTGCCATGTACGAAAGACCTTGATGAATCCATCCTTGCTTTTCTCCCTTATTCTTTTTCCGTTAACCTTCACCGAGTAGTCAGTGCACCATCCCGGAATACGAAGGTAGAACGGCATCGTCACCTTTCCGCTACTTCCTACCCGGATTGAGATTCTGTCATTAAAGGGATATTCCGTACGGCAACGGATATTCAGGCGTTTGTCCTTTATTACCTTCTCTATCCGGCAGGGACCATAAAGTACGAATGCCAGTCCCCCGTCAAGGGACTCCATGCACATATTTTGAATATAGTCCGGGATCGTATTGTTCACATTCCCCGCACAGCACAGCGTAGGCGCCCCATAAGGAGTAAAGACGATGTCTGGAGGACCGCCGATGGGCGGATTATCCGGCAGACAGCCTGCATCCATACGGTTCGGAGACTGGAAATAGCACAGCATTTTGAAGTCTCTGGTCACTGGAGCAGGACCAGCATTAAAAAAAGCTTTTTCCATCTCGTCTGCACAGGCAGATGAACCATTCAAACGCAACAGCCAGGAAAGGCTCCACATTGATGTCGGCACATTACAGGTTTCCGTATTCCTGAACGGTCCTATACCGGCAAGGTATTCCTCCGAAGAACAGACTCCGAAAGGCAGAAGGTTCAGTTTTTCTCCCCATTTAAGAATATGCTCAGCCGCTGCCATCCCGTTCCGGTCACCTGACCACATCGAAGCTATCGCCGGAACTTTTACAGCTTCATAATAAGTCACGCCGTGAACCGACTGGTTTTCCTTTACCGGCTGTCTCCAGTCGCATCCCAGCCATGTTTTCTCAGACTCTAACAGTGGCGGCATTGTTCCAAACTCTTTCAAGTGCCTTAATATGGCAGGGTCACCCGTCATCACATAAGTTTCCGTCATGGCATCCACGTTAGTGCTTGCGCGCATGTGTTCCATACTGCCTGACAAGGACTCCGCCTGCCGGCTGTCCGGCAGTCTCAGAGTAAAGCCGGAATAGACCTTGTCCAGAGCCTTCAGTATCCTCGGATCATGAGTAGCCTGATAGTAGGAGACCAGGCTCCTTCCCATCAGCGAATGAGCCCAGACATTGAACTCATTGCTGATCGCATCAGGTTTCCAGTAAATGAAATTGTCCGCTCCCTTAAGAACGCCATCAACCACACGATCCAGCCGGGCTGAAGTCTTGTGGATTAATGCTGAATCATTCAGGATATATCCCAGTTTTACGGCTCCGTCCAGCCAGTAGCTACACTGTTCCAACGGCCAGCCCGTACCTTCCGGCCCAACTCCGGGAGCCTTAATGGGAACTCCTTTCCAAGCCAGACGGAAGACATCTTCATATTCATCCAGATGGCCCGTAACGCCATGGGCCGCATATTCAGCCCAGTCACGAAGCCATCCTTCAGGCCTGATCTCACCTACTTCCAGCGGGACGAAACGCGGCAAGATTATCGCATGAGCACGATACTCAGCTATTTTTCCAGCAGTATAATCCTTTCCTTGCCCGAAGGCGCACACCGAGAAAAGGAGAAATAATCCGGACACTAATGTTTTATTCATATCACTCTATATTTTTATCATCAATATTCTTTAAAAATGGAAGTCTCCATTGCTTTTGCATGACTTTACTACCAAAAGAAAGGACGATCAGTAAAAATCGTATGCCCCATACAGAATTGCCCCATCACGCATTACGTTAAAAGTAAAAGATCAGACTATTTAATAACCGGTGCAGGACGTGCAGTCTTAAAATAAGGCGTTTCCGTAATAGCCGGAGGAGTACCATTATGAATGACAGGCCATCCGTCTACCCACTTCACCTGGCTGAGCATCAAAGCACGGACAGGAGAAGAACGATTCAAATCATAGGCATGATAAAGTACCCAGTCATTTCCATCATCATCCGTTATGATCTCACTATTGTGTCCAGGGCCGGAAAAGCGAGAGTTACCCTGATTAATGATTTCATAGTTAGTGCCCTTCAAGATACTCCTGCCTTTTTTATCCACATAAGGTCCGAGAATATTTTTAGAACGGACCACAACCATTGCATAAGTACTTTTGCCATTATTCAGAGAGGTCGCCCCTATTGATGCAAACAAATAATAGTACTCCCCATGTTTATGGATCATCGTACCTTCCAGCAAAGAATGATTATAATCATACGTATCCACGGTGATCTGATGGATCCTGGTACCCGGTTTTATACTCAGTCCGTCATCCGTCAGTTCATAAGCCCATATTCCAAAAGCGCTTCCCCAGAATATATATTTATGCCGACCATCATTATAAAAGCAGGGATCAATACTGTTCATTACATTTGCCTTACGAGCATTGACCAATTCATCATGGTCCCTATAAGGTCCCGTGATCCGATCAGCCGTAGCGACGCCTATGCCCGTTTTCCAGCCATCCCCTACATTATTTGACCCCGCATAGTATAGATAATACTTTCCCTTGACCTTATCCAATTCCCCTGCCCATACAGCTCCGCCAGGAAGCCAGGATGGAGATGCGGACAACATCTGCCCTTGATAGGTCCATTTTTTAAAATCAGCCGTCGAAAGGATACCCGATCCGGAAACCACATAGAACCGACCATTCCCGTCACGCATCCAGGAAGGATCAGGCCATGCAGAAGAATACACCGGATTACAGACCATTGTCGCTGATTTTAATGAAATATGGCCCGAAAGTACATCCTTCTTATTCGTTCCAACGACTTTGAAAAGAAGGTCATAACCTGTTGAATCCGTAAAGCCCAGTGTCTTAAGAGCTTTCACCATGGCCCTCTCGCTGATAGAAAGGGTATGAACATCATGATCCACGATGCTCCCGAGTGTCAGAGAAACCGTTTTCGCATTAAAAACATCCGATAGGACAATCTGATACTTACGTGCTCTATTTCCAGGCCACCTTAATGTTACGACAGTAGTGTCCCGTGGGTGAAGCCATCCGACCTTTCCAGTATAACGAGTCACGGGCAAGGATAACCTCCCCCATTTCTGGTTTGTCTTACAACTATTTTTCGCATTACAGGAAGCAGAAAGCAACACAGCCATAAGAAACAAGAAGAATCCCCCGGCATATTGATTAACGATACACTTATTTATTTTGGTATTCATGATTAAAGTTTAATCCATCATATATTATATCCAAATGCTATTTTACTTTAGAAAACAAACATAAAAGAGCAGCACCATATAAATATTCTCATACGATGCTACTCTTCAAGCAATTAACAATCACCAGACAACACATTAACCTCTACCATTCAATAGCCTGATCCTGGTCAGGTATCAAAGTATTGATCTTACGTTCCAAGGTATACATCCCCTTCGCATTATAACGAACCGGATTATTAGGATCCGACGTAATATCAGAATATTTATAATTAAGGTTCAAAATCACATAATAGTGCATTAAATAAGGAAGGTTTGTATCCATAACCTTCTGAATCTCATAAGTACAATCTCCAGTAGTCTCTAAATTAAATTTATTAGCAGGATCTCCTGGACTCAATGTCAGATTACCCGTAATTGTACTATCCGACTGCATGGTACCTGGCCCAAATTTGATGATCACTTTATATAAATCTCTGTTTACATCTTCTTCCCAGACTGTTCCAGCATAAATGAATATAGAATTCTCATCCACGACTTTTGCCGTACGAGTATCGACAACAGCTGGATTATTAGTTTCTCCATCAAAGTAAATGTTCATGCCAGAAGCCGAGTAAGTCCCAGAATAATCATTAAATAAATTAATATTCAACAAGGCCTTGTCACGTCCATTATACGTGTTGCGTGCATAAGAAGGACTCTCTTCTACTGTCAATGGAAGAACCCACTTATTGACAAGATCAAGCCCTGTAAAATCAAAGTCAATAGGAAATGTTAATACATCTGTTCCGGCAGGAATATGACATACGTCTGATGAAAACTTAAAAAACTGTTCCGGCAGTTGATGATAATATAAATCTGTCCGGTCATTATACTGTTCAGTATTGAGAATGGCCAGCGTATCACTATCAACACCTATCTTTACATCTAAATCATGCTTGCTGTTTTGTGTACCACTTATAATTACGGGTAAATTAAAGGTATCCTTACCATTCGTTTTATAACGGAGATAGATATCATAAACTCCTTCCGTACCAACAGGAGCCTTCAAGGAAATCATCTGGCTATACAATTCTCCTTTCCAGTCATCACTACAAGAACTGAACAGTAAATCACCACATAATATCAGTACCAGAAAATAATATATCTTTTTCATATGCATTGTATCTTTTAATGATTATTCATAGCTCTTCCAGCCCGGAGCCTGGGTCATTCTCTTGTCACGTTTAAGTTCTTCCTGAGAAACCGGCCAGAAATACATTTTCTTTGAGAATGCAGTCTGCAGATAGGGAACCCTCACTGGTATATAATACAGTGCGGCATGATCTTTGGTCATAAGCGTATTACAACCATAGATCTGAGAGCCCTCTTCCTCAGGGGCATCTTTCCAGCGCCTCAAGTCAAAATACCGTTGGTTTTCACCTAAGAATTCCACCTGGCGTTCATGTTTTAGTTTTATACGAAACGCACTCTGGCTTGCATAAGTAGCATCATCATAGTCCGGCACGCCTGCACGCATACGGACCGGCTTGACCCCTCTGCGCATCTCCTCAACATCCCTCTTAATCGAGTAAGTTGCGGAACCATCCCAGGACGAAATCTGATAATTCTGCGTAAGTTCATTCAACGCCTCTGCATACATCAGGAGTATATCCGCATAGCGAATGGTTGGTTCCGCCTTAGAAGTTACGCTTCCATTATCCGTATTACAATCATTTGGATTTACAAATTTCATCATCCCGATGCCTGTTGGAATCCACCTCTCACTGGAATTAGAACGACCGTCAGCCTGCCCACGATAATACCATAATTGACGATCCTTAAAATTTTCGTCCTTAGCACTTGCACAAGGCCACACACATCCATTAAAAGCAACAGAGGCATAGAAACGAGGCTCCCGGTTAGCATATTCCATCCATACGCCATTTCCTAAATGATCATAAGGATGTTCTGCAAGGTTACTATTACTAGTAAACTCTTTCGGAGCCTCATCACGGTCAAACGAAGTCCCGTCTGCCATATCGTATGCATCACACTGCTTCTGGGTCAGTCCGTGACAATTATATCCTCCTGCAGAACTTGGCAGAGCATGCAAGACTAAAGCTGTTATTCCATTTCCACTATTTCCATCATTATCTGCATCATTGACACCACGAGTAAAGATCAATTCAGGATCCTCAGAAGCTATTAAATCTCCGTCAAATATAGCCCGGTAAGATTCAAATGGATCTATATTTGCCCATCCATCCGGAAAATTCTTATTCGAATACTTTGCATTATATGGAGGATTAATAGTAGAGGGATAAAAATGTTTCAAAATTTCATGGCTCAACTCCTCTCCTAGACCGGAAATATAGTGTTTTCGGTAAAATGAAAGTATCGCAAAAGGTCTCGAAAAAGTTAGCACCCCAGATGGCATAAAAGTGAGCCATTGTCAGCACCTGAAATAACCGCTACCCTTAGAATTGTCAAGAGACTAAGGAGGTAGCAGAAAGGTGTTAAGAATGGCTCAAATCAATAATATCAAAGATCTCTACGAAAATGAAGACCTGAGTTTACGGGAAATATCCCGCAAGACGGGTCACAGCTTCAAAACCGTCCAGAAATACGCCTACCAGTCAGACTGGAGCGAGGACAATCTTCCGGATATCGAGCCACAGAGCTATCCGGTGCTGGGAGATTTCATTCCCGTGATTGACGAATGGTTGGAGGACGACCGTAAGATTCCGCGAAAACAGCGCCACACCATCTGGAGAATTTTCTGCCGACTGCGAGACGAATACAACTTTGGTGGCAGCTATTCCAGCGTAAAAAAGTACGTTCGCAAAAAGCGATTTGTCATGAATTCCAAAAACAGCGGTTATTTACCGCTGGAGCACGCACTGGGTAGCGGGCAGGTGGACTTCGGCAAGCACATTTACTACGACGGTGCCCAGCAGGAGCAAGACGGTTATGCGCTGACGATCTCTTTTCCAAACTCCAACAAGGGCTACACGCAGACGTTTCCCTCGCAAAACCAGGAGTGTCTTTTGGAAGGAATGAAGCGCATCTTTGAGCATATTGGAGGGGTTCCTCCACGACTGCGCTTCGACAATATGTCCACTGCCGTTGTACAGGTGCTCAAAGGCACTGAACGGATTCTCACGGACGGCTTCACTCGGTTTATGCTGCATTACCGTTTCCAAGCTGAGTTCTGCAATCCCGCTTCCGGCAATGAAAAAGGAAATGTTGAAAACAAGGTGGGTTATAGCCGCAGAAACGCCTTCGTCCCGGTTCCGACGATTACAACCTTTGATGAATTTAATAAATCCCTGTGGGAGTGGTGTGAGAAGGATGCCGAGCGTCCCCATTACAAGAAAAAAGTGCTGATCCAGGAGCTTTGGAAAGACGATGAGGCAAACCTGCTGCGGCTGCCTGCGTATCCCTTCTCAGTGTTCCGCTATGCTGCGCTGACCGTAAACAAAAGCGGCTTCGTATCCATTGAGACCAACAAATATGGGCTGTCTCCAGCTCTTTCCGGTGAGACAGTGCAAGCCAAGATTTTCTTTGACCATGTGGAGTTCTTCCATGACCACCACCCTGTTGGTAACTACCGCAGGAGCTACAAGCGCAATGATGAGGTCTATGATTGGACGCAGTATGTATCTGTACTCTGTAAAAAGCCCGGAGCAATTGAACATACCCGTTTTTTCCGTCAGATGCCGCAGCAGTGGCAGTCCTTCCTTGAACAGACTAGCGGCAGGGAGCGCAAGAACGCCCTCCAACTGCTCAGCGAAATTGTATCTGACGGCAATGTCTCGCTCTGCGATGATGCGCTGGAACTTGCCGGTGAAAATGGCCGCACAGATGCGGACAGCCTCCGGCAGTGCTACTACATGATTGCAAAGAAGGAATACCGGCCCGATCCACTCCAACTGTCTGCTTCCCCGGCATTGAACTACAACCCCAATCTTTCCGTTTATGATGGCCTGATGGGAGGTGCCGCAAATGTCTGAGCAGATTGAGCTGATGATGCGGCAGGTGAAGCTGGGCGGCATGGCAAAGGAATGGCGTTCTGTCCAGTTTGAGAATCCGGAGCAATATGTGACCGACCTGCTGAAGCTGGAGCTAAAGGAGCGAGAGGCCAACCGCATTAACCGCATGGTGAAAACCGCCGGCTTCCGGGGTAAGGCAGATTGCAGCACCAATGGATGCAAAAAGATTAAATAGAAATACGCCAT
>ENA-UOOK01006961-UOOK01006961.1-fermentation-metagenome-genome-assembly--contig:-NODE-6961-length-10525-cov-5.152340_pt1 | contig 10525 bp, 17 predicted proteins | sample MGYA00245777_ERZ724023 | MGnify/ENA primary metagenome ERZ724023 (study PRJEB28704, sample SAMN03018312) | fermentation metagenome | biome: anthropogenic terrestrial biome; feature: soil; material... | reverse complement strand
GTTTTTTCCGGCTTGGTTGGAACCCCGGAATATATGTCGCCGGAACAAATTACAGGTGAACGCGGAAACGAGTAAAGCGATATTTATGCCGTTGGATGCCTGCTTTATAATATGATTGCCGGTTACTGCATTTGGCCGTCAAATATCTGGTTTTATTAAATTAACGGCCAAATTATCCAGGATAATTTTCAGTCCCTTTTTCAAGAATTTCCATGTAATCTGAAAACCCTCATTTATTAAAATAATAATAGCGTTTCTTTAATAACGATCTGCTATACTGCTGCTAATAAATAAAGGCAGCCTGAATAGCACACCCATTCGAGAGCTATTGTTAAACAATTTAAGAACTTATATTCAACCTGCAATCAAGATAAAATGAACATATGGAAAATATAGAATTTAAGCCAACAAACTACCCAAGTGACCTGACAGATACACAATGGGAGCAAATAGCGGAATACTTTCCACAGGGGCCAAACAGTACGCATCACAAGAGAGCACTGGTGAATGCTGTGCTGTACTTGGTAAATAACGGTTGCAAGTGGCGAGCTTTGCCTCACGATTTCCCACCGTATTCCACCGTGCACAGTTTCTACCGACGTGCACGACTGAAAGGGCTATGGGAAAAGGTTCTTGATGCGGTTGTGCAAAAGACGCGTCTGGCGGCAGAGCGAAACGCCACACCCAGCTATGGCATTATCGATTTGCAAAGTGTGAAAACGGTATATGCCAGCGAGGAACGTGGCATTGACGGTGGGAAAAACGAAGGGGGGAAAACGCCACATAGTTGTTGCCACAATGGGCAATCTGCTTGCAGTGGTGGTTCACGCCGCAAATATCCACGATATGAAATCAGGAATTCATCCCGCGACAAGGGCCCTTGAAAAATATTCGACCATCAAAAGATTCTGTGCCGATGCGGGGTATCGCAAATCCTTTGAGGAGGATGTTCAGAAAGCACTTGGGCTGGGCGTGGATATTTCTCAATAAATCGATATGCCACTAATCGATTTCCTTCGCAAAGAATGCCGCTGCTTTTTTTAGAAAATCGTTTTCCTTTTCAGCTTCTGCAAGTTTCTTTTGGAGTTGCCTAACTTCCAGCATTAATTCATTCTCAGACTTTGCGGCATCATTTGTTTGGCATCCTTCACGATAAGCGCGAATCCAGTTTGAAATGGTAGCGTGACAGATTCCGTATTCGGCGGCAAGACTGGCAATTGTGCGACCGTCCTGAATATGGAGCTTTACAACTTTTTTCTTGGTTTCCTCAGTAATTGTTTGCATGGCGTTCTCCTTTTCTAATTGATATTGTAATCCATTAGGCAGGAGCGTTACAAGTTCACTATACCATTACAAAGGAGCATCCATGAAGGAGTTATACAGACGACTATACAATGATTTTTACACATTCCCGGAGTTTGACAGCTGCGCTCACTTTGTATCCATGTGCGGTGAATTATATGACAAAGGAACACGGCGCTTCATGCTGATTGGTCGCTCGACAAACGGTTGGGGTACACTGAATACGGCATCAGAAACCGCGTTTGGAGGAGCGGCTCAGGCTGAGTTTGACGACCATAAGCGCTGGAATTGGGTCGAGTCGATAGGCGGAACACTGTACAGCACCCACGATCAGGACAAATCAGACTTGACAAAACGATATTGCATCGACAAAAAGCCGTACTGGGACTATGCAAAAGCAATCTGGTTGCAGTTACCGGGGAACGTACAGAGTAATGATATTTGGATGGAAAGCATAGCATGGTCAAATCTTTACAAGGTATCCCCTAAAAATAGTGGGAATCCGAGTCCAAAGATTCAACAAATTCAGCTTGCCACCTGCAAAGAGATTTTGAAGCACGAGTTGGAAATATACAGGCCTTCACACATTCTCATGATTACCGGCTTCGACTGGTTTTTTCCATTTGCTGACCTGTTTGAGAATGTGAAGGACTCAGGCAATCGCAATGTTCTCCGTGGAGTAAACAAAAATGCGGTTTATGTAGAAGGAACTGCCACATATGGGGATGCAAAAGTAGTTATAAACTGCCGCCCCGAATGGAGGGACAAAGCGGCGTTTGTTTCGGCTGCGCTTTTGGCGTTTGAAGTGGTTGTATGAAGACAGAGTGGCAGGAGCGGTTTAGGACTATGAGGATGCGATGAGCGATTACATCGATGTCTGGTTCCCCTATGAGGAGCCAAAGGTATTCGCCCGTGAACTGACAATGCGCGACTGGGAGCCAGGCGGTGTCGTTTATGAGGGACTGCATGGATCAGGTGAGTGAGATCCATCAGAAGTTTACCCGGCCTTACCACAGCTTATTTTTGACATATGTAAATCACTTGTGACTGGAGACCAAAGACAATGACAATTGCGCTGATATCCTGCAGCAAGGGAAAAAAGCCGTACCCATGCGCGGCGCGTGAGCTTTACTCCGCAAGCGCGCTCTTTTCCCTATCGTATCAATATGCCAGGGAGAACGCTGATAAGGTTTTCGTTCTTTCCGCAAAATATGGCCTCGTGTCGGAGAACAAGATGATTGCGCCATACGATCAAACGCTGAATGATATGCCCCGCAAACAGCAGCTCGAATGGGCGCACGCGGTTCTTACGATGCTTGCACATGAGTGTAGCATAGAAGATGACGACTTTATCCTTCTCGCTGGCAGTCATTATTGCCGGGATATCCAGAACCATCTGCCGCATTGCAGTCTACCGTTGGCAGGAATGCGTATGGGTGAGCGGATGGCCTTTTTGAAATCGCAGCTACATACCAAGGAATCCGCCCGGCAACCGGATTCCCAATGGGTGCAGACGAATTGGGTCACCAGCAGCGGTGAGGTTTCTCTATGCGTGCGTCTCCATGCGCTGTTTCAAAAGTTGCCGCGATATACATGGGAACAAATCCAGTCGCTCCCGTTTGACAATGGTATCTATATTGTCTACGAAGCGGGCGAACTCTACCACGGCATGGACAGAATCGTTCGCGTCGGTACGCATACTTCCCCAAACAGGCTCATACGGCGGCTGACAGACCACTTTGTGCGAGAAAACCACAACGGCAGCATTTTTCGCAAAAACATTGGAAAGGCCGTGCTGAACGCGCATCACGATCCATATTTGCCCGTATGGACTTTGGACACTTCGAAACCGGAAAACTACAAATATATTGATCCCATAAAGAACGCCAACACGGAGCAGCGCGTCAGCGATTATATGCGCGGCCATCTGACCTTTACGGCGTTCCCCGTTCCGGATAAAGGTCAGCGTCTGCGGTTAGAAGAAGCGATCATTTCAACCCTGAACCATACGAGCGATTTCGGGCCCGGAGAAAAATGGCCGGGGAAATACAGCCCCGAAACAGAGATCTGCACCAGCGGCCTATGGCTGAAGCAGGGACTGGATGCGGAAGGCCTGACGGAATCGGAATTCGCATTGCTTCAAAGACTCTGCGGGCTAACCGTGACAGCAGAGCCCGAACGATCACACACTCCAGTTCAGAAAGCTCAATCGTCGCTCGGAAAATATGAACCTCTCTACCGCTACCTCTGCACACAATCAAGCGACACCGTCACGCTTTCATTCTCGGAGCTGGAGAAAGTCCTTGGGTTTGCGCTTCCCAAAAGCGCTGGAACCTATACTATGTGGTGGAACCCCGGCGGTTCACATACGCAGTGTCAATCCTGGGTGCAAGCGGGATATAAAGCAGTAAATGTCCAACAGGGAATCCTAAACAAGCAAATGACCTTCATGAAGATTTGAGGAGATGCAACATGATAGACTGGAACGGAAACGGAAAAATCGACCCAGTCGATATTGGTATTTCGATTGCTGCCACGCAGAGCGAAACTGATGATAACGAGTGCGGCAACGCAGATGCTGCGGCGACCCCCCATCCCAAAACGAACTCATTTTCACAATTTAAGACGCTATTGAAATCCTTATTATTTCGCAGTACTCAGAAACACGGTTAGGCATTTAATGCCTTTCTCCCCATGATAGCAGATGACAGATACTGCAACCTAATTCAAGCGGCCAACCGATACTGCATCGGCTGGCCGTTCGGTTATTCTGTATCTCCTTCAAGTTTGTGCTTCAAGTCAAGGATTTTTTGGAGCATATTCCTGTAGTCATGCCGCATCTCATACAAGACCGCAGACGCGACGCTCTCCTTGCTTTCACTTGTTGCTGCCGACCATGTTTCCACAAACCATGTCATCAGCTCAACCCGCTCGGAATCATTAAGATTATCGACTTCATCATTGCTCTCAAAAAGGGATGGGTTCTCTTCCCTGTACTGCTCCAAAAGAGCGGTAAGGTCTGGCCAGTTGCGCAGAATTGACTCAAAGATCTCGTTCTTGTCGGCAATCTCTTCAAAATAAAGGATGAAAATGTGTATCCGGAGTCTCCCATCATCGTTCGTCTGAAAAGTAATAGAATGGGACTTGTCGGCGAATTCTTTCAGAAGGTTCAGATCGTCACGATCACAAAACTCGGCAAACGGCAGAAGCAGATCTATTGTGGCCTCCCATTTCTCGTAGTTTACAACTCCGCGGACTTTGCCGCCCCAGCGTTGCGCAAGCTCGTCTGACCGTTGAAGCAAATATTCGTAGTTTTCTTTATCAGCGGGAACAACCACCTTGGGAATGACCTGCATTGCATCAGCGTATGCCGCGATGAACCCTCCATCAGTGGCAATCTCAAATATCGCGGATGCGGCGTCATTTCCATCTTGCTGACGATGTTCTTCCTCATAGTCACGCTCAAATACGATGTTTTCCATTATTCCCTCCGAACATCACTTGATACGCTTACGCCAGGAACAGGCTGCGGTTCTGCTCCAAGGTCTGCGATACGGCGCTCCAAACTCGCACATTATACCCGTCATCCGTAAAGACTTTCCCGTGGCTCTTGCCCTTGTCAGTTTTCATGGATGCGAAATTGCCACGGAAGTCCCGTACATATACATCCGGGTGTTTGCTTTGATCATGACAGCGGGCCTCCAGCTCCGGCCGGGTGACCAGTCCCCGTTCATTCAGTAGCTGATAATAGGCCCGAATGATTTTGTAATTGTTTTGCTCCGGGCTAAGCGCCCACTTGGGTATGCGCTCGATTGCCTTTCCCTCATCGGTATACGAACCTGTGCGCGGTTTCGATTGAGCGATGACAATCTGCTCTTTTGAAGCCGTTGCCGGCGCGGGCGCTGCTTTCCCGGCGAACATCTGGTACATCTGAACGCTGCGCAAAAACAGCTCTGATGTGTCCGCGATGCTCGTACCCTTTTTCAGTACGGGCTGCATGATCCCAGTCAGAAAAGTATCGTTACAATATAGAGTCGCAGTAAACTCCAATCCGAGCTGCGAGAACAGGTCGGTCAGCTCCACAAACATGGGAGAAAGTTCTTTTTCGATTGCCGGGTTTATTTTTGGTGAGGCAAAAATGATTTCACCAGTTGCAATGCTGAAGAAGCCATATAAGCACAGCGCGGTTCGCACGCATTTCTGGATTATCTTCGTCAGCGTCTTGCTCTTGTCCCCGTAGTTTAGCCCCGCCTCGTGATAGGCAATATCAACGGCGTAAATGCTCTGCGCGGACTGGGAGAACGAGATGCCGATGGCATCGATCTCCGCCTGCTTGATGAGCTGCTCCATAGAACAGCCCTTAAAAATGTCGTACTGATACTTGTCCTGATAGTACTGAGCAAATTTCTCATAAAGCGATTGCAGCTCGCCCCGGCTGTCCAACACCCAATAGGGTGACGCTTTCCAGTTGGTCTGCGCCAACTGGCATTGCTTTTCATGGCGCAGCCACGAGTATATCAGGGATTCTCCCATTTCAATCTTCATGTCCAGCCTCTATTCTTGGTTCATATTCCGACGCTTTGCTTCAGAGAGCCAGTTCTGGAACTCCCACCGCAGCGGAGGCGCTGTCACCGCCGCCCGTATCCTCTTCTGATACCGAATGTACTGCTCATAGCTCGTGAGTTTACTCCACGCGCTGCAGGGCGGCTTTATCCCCAGATCATTCTCCACAGCGCCAAAAACATAGGAATCCAGCGGCACATGGAGATAGTCGAACACAGGGGTTACATCAAGCTGACCATAGATGTATATGTATTTCATGGTCATGTTGACCCATTTCTGAGCATGGCCAAGATTGAATTCGAAACCAGTAGAAGCGTAATACCCGATTAGCTCATCACAGAGCGCATGATGCCATGTGTCATATCCCGCCTGAGTATCGGGAGGTTTTGAAAGCATGGCTGTGATTTCCGCTTCTAAAACCCTGCTCACATGGTCGCGGTACTTTGTGCCGCTCTCACCATGAAAGCGAAGCGTTCGGCACAGGTCACGATATGCGCGGTCGCTTACGGCCGGAAAGGGCTTGTCGCCGCCGAAAAAGGCATATTGCAAAAAATCAAATCTATCTTTATCTATCAGAATTTCCGCCATCGCCGTCACCTCATACTGTCTGTTTTTCTACGATTTCCCTGTCATGCCGCCCTGCGCTCCACAAACCAGCGACCCAGATTGTTCCCGGTCATCAAGGCGTTCCGTTCGAAGAACAGATAGCTCTGATGGCCGTTTATGATGACCGTGTATCGGTCGCCCTGCCCCCCGGCTTTCAGCGCTGGCACCTGACGAATGTCCAGAACACGATCAATTGCATATACCGTCCCGTCCTCCCATGTCAGCGATATAGGGATCAATGTCCCGTCCGCATCAAAGACAGCGGATACCAGCACATAAACCTTGACGGTCATGTCATCACCTTGCATATCAGAGTGCCGTCATTTGCTCAGTTTTTCAGGAATGTGCTGTTCAGGCCCTGCGGCAGATTATAGCGATAGCCGCGCTGGATCATGGAGAACAGCTTAAACGACATCAGATCGGGGCTCACATAGAGCTCCTTGCACATACGAAAATAATCCATGTCCTCCTGCTCCGTCAGTTCCTCAATAGCCTCATCAGAAATGAGGAAATCAGCAGTAAACAGGTTTGCCTGATACTCCGTTCTGGAGGTCATGTCGTATATTACATTATCCCTCATCGGAGCAACCTTGATTTGAGCCTGATGGAGTATCACATGCGCGGCCTCGTGCATGGCAACGATCCGTTGCTCAATCTCAGGCAGAAAGGCGTTGAGAACAACAAATATCGTCCGCTTGGAAAAATAGCAATACCCTTTCAGTCCATGTGGTCCATACGCACGGGACTCACGGACCTCCACGCCAAGCGCGTCAAGCAGTTCATAAGGGTCATTGGTCCTATATTTTGCCATGACCCTGTGAACCTCTCGATGTATAAAATCTCCAGTCATTTCCTCACCTCCAGTTGGGTACAGATAATATCACGCATACAGCATACATCGTAAGTAGTCCCATAATACGGACTGTAAACGATTTATCGCGCGTCGTCTTTTCTGTATTTCTTGGGGGTGAATTTTTTTGCCGCAATGTCCTTGGATTCCAGATAAAGCTGCTGGATCTCAGTCATAAACGCGAGGCGATCCTCATCGCTGAGCTCACCGCCGGCAAAAACAGCGGCAGCCTGAGTCAGAACCGCTTTGGCGTCCCGTTCACCTTTTACGCCATAACGCTCCGCTGCATCGGATATGAACTCTTCCTCCTCAGAGGCTAAGTAGCTGGTAGGAACCTCAAACACCTTCGCAAGCGCATCATACAAATCGCGCTTTTGCGGATAGCGCCCGTCATTCTCCCAACCGGCGACGGTGCGCTTGGTAACGCCGACCAGCTTGCCCAGCTCCGCCTGCGTGATATCCTTTTTCGTGCGCAGCTCACGCACCTTATCTCCAAATTTCATGTTGCGCCTCCATGTGATGAAATCCGATTGCACTTTTTTCTGAAATGGTATTGACAAGAGAAATCAGATTTCGTATAATCATGACGTAGATGAAATCCGATTACATCAAAATACTATATGAAGTTGCACCTTTTGTCAAGATTCTTAAGAGAAAAAACATGGAGAGAGTAATACTTCACATCGTTCTGAACTGCTTTTACGCTTCGGCCGAGATGATGCTCAATCCTGCGCTGCGGGGGAAGGCCGTCGTCGTGTGCGGCTCCACCCAATCAAGGCACGGTATCGTCCTCGCCAAATCAGAGCTCGCCAAGAAACGCGGGGTTAAAACGGGGATGGTCAATTGGGAGGCGAGCCAGTGTTGCCCGGATATTATCATGGTGCCGCCACAATATGACGAGTATCTCAAGTATTCCAAACTGACTCGGACAATTTATGAAAGATATACCGATCAGGTCGAAGGGTACGGCATGGATGAGTGCTGGTGCGATGTGAGCGGCAGATCGCCAGAAAAGCAAGATAGCTCTTTGAGGCAAACTACCGCTGGACAAGCAAAGTCCGTGCCGTGATAGTCAGGGCGATTAACCTCATTCCTGTCGATACGCCGTATCAGGCAAACATCTTCGAGGATACCGCCAAGCGTGAACGGCGGGAGCGTTTGGATACGGCGGTCGAAGAAATCCGCGGCAGGTTCGGCAAAAGGGCCATATATTCGGCTTGCTTTACGGGAAACTTGAAAATGTCGTCCGATGGTCGAGAAAAAGTGGTCATGCCCGGTATGATGTATCAATAACAGAAAGGAAACTCAACATGGACACGATAACGCTCGGCAGCTTTATAAAGGAGCGGCGTGAGCAGCTTGGAAAGACGTTGCGCGGATTTGCCGCGGAGCTGGACATTGCTGCGCCATATCTTCACGACATCGAAAAGGACAACCGCACACCATCGGAGAAGCTCCTCCCGGCCTTCATCAAAGGGCTCCGTCTCTCCCGAGAGGACGAGACTACGCTGTATGATCTGGTCGGTCACAGGCGGCAGGGCCTGTACCCCGATCTAAGCGCGTATATCCAGAACTCTGAGCTTGCGAGGGTTGCTCTCAGAAAGGCCCGCGACTGCAATATCCCTGATACCATGTGGATCAGAATAATTGACTCCATTGACAACGGAGGATAGAGCATCATGAAAATTCTGTTAAGCCAGAAAAGCAATGGCATGTACCTCTTCCACAGCGGTGATTTTGACAAGATCGCCGAACTCGTCCTGCGGGAGCAGGCTCCGTATATGCTTGAAAAAGCTCAGCCCTTGGAGATTGAGGCGCTTGCCGATGAATCATACAGCCTGACAATTATTGACCGTTGCCTATCGGCACACGGCAGCGTACTTGGCATGATCAACTTTGACGACATCAATGTTGAAGTCATGAGTCTGGAAAAGAAGATGATTCAGGAGCACCTTATGGCCGGCACAATTGTCGTTGACGCCAGCCTTATGCCGGAGGAAAACCACCATCGCCGGCGCTTTACCATCGCGCATGAAGTTTCGCATTGGATCATCCATCGGCAGATGTATTACGCGGACGGGAACAAGTTCAATCTCCGTCAATCCCGTCCGTACATTGCATGCAGGAAAGCCAATACGAACAGAGATAATCGGCGGGAGTTCTGGTCGGAGAGCGATTGGCTGGAATGGCAGGCGGACAGATTTGCTTCGTCCATGCTGATGCCCGCCTGCGTGTTCTATCCTGTGGCGCTGGCGGTTATGCATCGCCACCATGCCGGTTCATATATCATCGAAGGCTGCGGGTCAAAGGAAACGACCGGTGTGATTACGGAACTGACTGAAATCTTTGATGTTTCACGGACAGCGGTTCGCATTCGGCTGAAGCAGGCCGACATGCTGCGTTCACTCGACGTCATCGTCTGCGATTGAATATGCGGGCGGGGCTCAGGCCCCGCCGCTTTTACCCCATCGTGTTAGCAGGTGCGCTAACGTAGCTAACAGATCGGATTTTCCCGGTTTATGGCTCAAGGGAGGTTTACGAATGGCAAAAGATACCGCAGCATTACGCAAGCACAAAGCGAAAATTGCTTCGCTTGGCATGGATGGCGACACGGTGTTCCACAAATCGAAACTGCTGCTGAAGATTTATCGGGACGTCACCTGGGCGCTTGACGATCACCTCGAAGAAATGCACGACTATGCGTATGAGGCCGGGAACCAGAATGCCGCAGTCGGCTTCCAATATCTCGCGGATTTTGCGCCCACCGTAGAGATCGACAAGTTTGCCGAGCGAGTCTGCTGCGTTTGTGAAACGCGGATGTACGTTGAACTCATCAACAAAGCGCTTGCCCGCGTGAAGGTATACCCCGTTTATGGGGATATGTACTATCAGATTCTGGACAAGCAATACATCAGCCGGTTCCCTCTCACGGAGCCGGAGATTTCCGAAATGCTGAATATTGAGCGAAGCGTGTTCTATGACAGAAAAAAGGAGGCTCTTTATTTGTTCGGGATATGCCTGTTCGGATATACACTGCCGGAGGTGCGCCGACTGTTTACCGACTGAAAACCGACGAAATACCCACCCTTTTCCTACTCCCAAGCGACTTTTGATATGCTACACTGTCCATGCTGGGGAATAATACCAAGACGCCGCAAGCCCTGATCGGTCTTGCGGCGTTCCTCGTCTCTCCAGCCAATACGG
>ENA-UOOK01006960-UOOK01006960.1-fermentation-metagenome-genome-assembly--contig:-NODE-6960-length-10526-cov-12.123484_pt1 | contig 10526 bp, 8 predicted proteins | sample MGYA00245777_ERZ724023 | MGnify/ENA primary metagenome ERZ724023 (study PRJEB28704, sample SAMN03018312) | fermentation metagenome | biome: anthropogenic terrestrial biome; feature: soil; material... | reverse complement strand
AAACAGGATGGCCGATTGTGAGTCAATAAAAAAGCCGCCCCGGCGACGGAGCGGCTCTTGTGCCGGGAAGGTTGGGAAATTCCCAAAGCCCTGCCAAAAGGCCGCTGTCCGGCCGCTTTTGCAGAGCGATCCGGCCGTCGCTTTTATTACCGCTCTGGGAATGGTCGTGGCGTTTATCCCGGAGGGCCTGCTGCCGACCGTGACCCTGTCCCTGGCGATGGCCGTGCAGCGCATGGCTAAGCGGAACGCGCTGATCAAGCGCCTGTCCGCCGTGGAAACGCTGGGGTGCGCGACCGCTATCTGCACCGATAAAACCGGAACGCTGACCCAAAATGAGATGACCGTCAGCAATCTCTGGATGGATGGGAGCAACATGGAGATCACGGGTGTCGGCTACGACGCCTCGAACGGAAAAATCCTGAGGGACGACCGCCCTGTCTCCCGTGACGACAAGGATCTTTCGGAACTGCTGACGACGGCCGGTCTGTGTTGCAACGCCCGTCTGCTTCCTCCCGACGAGGGGTCATCCCGCTTTACTGTGCTCGGGGATCCGACCGAAGCCGCGCTTCTTGTCGCCGCGCAGAAGGACGGCCTCGACCTGAAACAGCTCAATACCGATATCCCGCGGCTGCGCGAGCTTCCCTTCGATTCGGGGCGCAAGCGGATGACGACCATCCACCAGACAGCCGGCGGGCGGGTCGCGTTCGTCAAGGGCGCTCCGAAAGAGGTGCTGGAGCTCTGCACCCGCAGGAGGCACAACGGAGCCGACATTCCCATGACGGAGGACGACTTCCGGAACATTATGGCGGTCAATGACGGATACGCGCGGAACGGCCTGCGCGTGCTGGCCGTGGCGACCCGCAGTCTCACCGGAGACGCGGCGCTGCCCGTCAGCCTGAGCGAATATACGCCGGAGCTGGTGGAGAAGGACCTGACTTTCCTCGGGCTGACCGCCATGGTCGACCCGCCGCGCCCTGATGTGGCAAAGGCCGTGAAGGAATGCCGCAGCGCCGGAATCCGTATTATTATGGTGACCGGCGATTACGGCCTGACTGCAGAGAGCATCGCGCGCCGGATCGGCATCGTCAAGGGGGATCACCCCCGGATCGTCACGGGCGTCGATCTTCAGAAGATGAAGCCGGAGGAACTCAAAGAGGCGCTCCAGGACGAAGTGATCTTCGCGCGCGTCGCCCCCGAACAGAAGCTGCAGGTCGTCAGCGCCCTGCAGGAGATGGGGGAGATCGTGGCCGTCACCGGCGACGGCGTCAACGACTCGCCTGCGCTGAAGAAGGCGGATATCGGCGTCGCGATGGGAATATCGGGCACGGATGTGGCGAAGGAAGCCGCCGACATGATTCTGACGGACGACAATTTCGCATCCATCGTCCATGCAATTGAGGAAGGCAGGGCCGTCTACAGCAACATCCGCAGGTTTGTGCAATATATTTTTACCAGCAATGTGCCGGAAGCGGTGCCGATGGCGCTTTATGTGTTTTCACGCGGAGCGATTCCCCTGCCTTTGACCATCATGCAGGTGCTGTCCATCGATCTCGGCACGGATATCGTGCCGGCAATGGGGCTCGGCGTGGAAGAGCCCGAAGCCGGCATCATGGATGTCCCTCCGCGCTCCCGCAAGGAATCCCTCCTGAATGGACCGTTGGTTGTGCGGGCTTTCTTCTGGTACGGGCTGCTGGAATCCATTTTCAGCACGGCGGCGTACTTCTTCCTCAACTGGCTGCACGGTTGGCCCGGCGTCCCGCTCGTTTCGTCCGGGACGGTGTACCTGATGGCGACGGCCATGACGTTCGCGGCCACTGTATTCTCCCAAATCGGCATGGTGTTCAACTGCCGCACCGAGCAGCTATCCGTCTTCAAAAAAAGGCTGTTCAGCAACCGGCTGATCCTGTTCGGCGTTGCGGTCGAAGTCGCCATCGTGGCCCTGTGGGTTTATCTGCCGGTCCCGGGCATGCACGCCCTGTTCAACACGGCGCCCCTGGGGTGGAGGGAATGGCTGTTCCTGATCGCGATACCGCCTGTGATGCTGTTCGTGGATGAACTGCGCAAGGCGTTTCTCCGCCGCCGTGACCGGAGAAAAATGCACGGCAATAAAATACAGGGAGATGTTTGATGGTGAAAATCATCGTCGTAGGCTGCGGGCGCAACGGCTCCGGACTTGCGGAGGCGCTCAGCAAAGGCGGGCACGACGTCACCGTGATCGATTCGAATCCGGCTGCGTTCGCAAAGCTCGGCAAGGACTTCAAAGGAAAAACCGTTCAGGGCGTGGGCTTTGACCGCGATATTTTAAAGAAAGCGGAAATCGAGCGGAGCGACGCGGTGGCCGCGTTTACCGCCAGCGACGAGTCGAACGCGGTCATCGCACGGATCGCGCGGGAAATCTATCATGTCCCGAAGGTCGTGGCAAGGCTTTACGACCGCAGGAAAGCGGAAATCTACAAGCGCCTGGGGGTGCAGACCCTGTCGTCCACAACGTGGGGGATCAAGCGGGCGGCGGATCTTCTTTCCTATTCTCCGCTCAATTCGGTGTTCAGCTTCGGGAACGGCGATGTGGAGCTTGTCAAGATCGAGGTCCCGTCTCTTGTGGCCGGGCGCAGGGTCAACGACCTCACGGTTGTGGGGGATATTCATGTGGTCGCCATCGAGCGGGGCAACAAGACGATCCTTCCGACCGGGGGAACCGCTTTTCAGCGCGGGGATATGCTGTATATCGCCGTGGCCATTGCCGCGGGCAGTCAGCTGAAAAAGCTGCTTGGCCTGAACGGCGGAGAGGGGATGTAAAGGATGAAAGTAATCATTGTCGGCGGCGGACAGGTCGGCTCTTATCTGGCCCTGCTGCTGAAAGAGCGCGGCCATGAAGTGACCGTTCTGGAAGCGAAGGCAGCCCGGGTCGAAACTCTCCGGAAAAGCCTGCCGGAAGAAGCTGTGATATTGGGGAACGGGACAGACCCGAAAACGCTGGAATCCGCGGGGATCCATCACACCGACGTGGTGGCCGCCGTAACGGGCCTGGATGAAACGAACCTTGTGATCGCGACGCTGGCCAAGCTGGAATACGGCGTCCGCCGTGTGGTGGGGCGCGTGAACAACCCAAAAAACGCGTGGCTTTTTACGCCAGTGATGGGCGTGGACGCCGCGCTGAACCAGGCCGACGTAATGGCGCATCTTGTCGCCGAGGAAATGTCCATGGGCGACATGATGACGCTGCTCAAGCTGCACGGCGGCAAATACTCCCTGGTCGAGCGCATGGTCGGCCCCGCTTCCCCGGTCGCCGGGAAAAAGCTGCGCGATATCGAGCTGCCCAGGGAATGCGTGCTGCTCGCGGTCATCCGCAATTCGGATCTGCTGATCCCGCGCGGCGATACGGCCATCGAGGCGAACGATAAGCTGATCGCCATCACCCATATCGACCAGCTTCAAAAGCTGGACGACATGCTCGGGGTCGAAGGATAGGGCCGTCCCGGAAATGGACGTAAAATGAGGAGAAATCGTGCGTCGGCCCGTGGCTCCGCAAAGGATGTGCGGGCGGGATGAAATTCAAAGAGTTCGGGGAAAAGGCGCATCCAACCGTGATTTTGCTGCACAGGGAGGGCCTCTCCTGGCGGTCGCTGAAAGATGTGATCCGCTGCCTGGAACAGGATTACCATGTCGTCGCGCCTGTGATCGACGGGGATGGAGAAGACGGAGCGGCGGCCTTTGTCAGCATACAGGATTCGGCCAAAAAGCTGATCCGGTATATCGACGCGGACTGTCACGGAAACGTGCTTGCCATCGGCGGCCTGTGCCTGGGGGCGCAGATCGCGGTCGAAGTTCTTTCCGAACGGGCGGATATCGCCCGTTATGCTGTGCTGGAAAGTGCGTCGGTCTGTCCCGAAGACGGATTCCTGCCGTGGCTGATCCTTTTCTGGGGGCTGCTGTGCAGCCTTGCCGGCAGATTGTTTGCGCAAATAGGGAGGAAACGCCTCGATGCTCCCCGGAGTCCGCGCGGGCAATCCTGCGGGGATGGCTCCGGAATTCCGGAGAGATCCGTGTTCCGTGTAGCCGCATCCTGCAGGAGCTATGCGCTGCCCGATGGGATTAAAAAAGCCAGGGCCAAAATTTTGCTCATCGTCGGGACAAGGGAATTGAGGCGCATGGACCGGTCCGTCCGCACCCTGATGGGCGCCGTGCCCGGCCTGCAGGTGTGTGTCTCGCCCGGAACAAGAAGCGGCGGATTCACTCTTTTTCATCCGGAGGAATACCTTTCTTTGGTCGAACGCTTTCTGGAAGGAAAGCTCTCCTAGCCGGGGTGCTTCTGCAGCTTTAAAAGCTCCTGATAAACGAAACCGGGATATTGCCGTTGCAACGGCAATATCCCGGTTTCGTTTTGCGGCGTATCAAAAGAGAAGGCTTTTTCGGCACTTTGAGCAGGGAGCCTTCCTTTGACTTGACATCGGGGAAAACTCATGCTATGATTTGGTCGTACGTACGACCGAATATAAGGGGATCATGAAAATGAGCGAAAACGCGGAAAAAGAAAATCCGTCTCAAAAAATACTTGCAACCGCATTTGAATGCCTGGCATCCCGGGGCTATGCGAACGTGTCCATGCGGGATATCGCCGGAGAGGCCGGCGTGGCCTTGAGCCAGCTGACTTACTATTACAGGAATAAACAGGGATTATTTACACAAGTTATTGATAGGATGATCCGCCAGTACCTTCATGAGATCGAGGATATCCTGACCTCTGCCGCAAATCCCAAAGAGAGGATGGCTTTGCTCGTGAGGTATTTTAAGAAGCTGATCCGGGAGCAGCCGAAGCTTTTGATGCTGTTCATCGATTTTACCGCTCAGGCATTATGGGTTCCCGCCTTCCGCAAGCAGGTGGACGAGCTTTTTGACAGCATCACCGAAATGATCGAAACGAATATCCTGAACGGATCGGAAAACCGTGAAAGCCTTCACGGCCACTCATCCAGATCCCTGGCGAAATTGATCCTCGGCGCGCTTTACGGCACTTCCGTTCAGGTCCTGCTCGGCTTTCATCAGGAAGAAGACATGCAGGCAATTCATCTTGCAGAAAATCTATTTCAAAAGGAGTGTTTCGAATGACAGATCTGTTTGAAAAATCCATCAACCTGGGGCTGGGGCTCTTTCTGTATTCCAGAGAAAAGGTGGAGGAGATCGTGGAAGGGCTGGTGAGTAAGGGCGAGGTTTCCCAGAAGGATGCGCGGCGGGTCGCGGCCGAGCTGATTCAAAAGGGCCGGGAGCAGAGAGAGGAAATGGAAAAGCTGGTTCGGGATGAGCTCACAAAAGCGCTGGACCGCGGAGACGTGGCCCGCAAGGTGGACCTGGTGACAAAGGATGAGATCAGGGAAATCGTCAGGGAAGAGATCCGGCAGGCGCTCCGGGAGAAGGAAGGCGGAAAGCCCGAAGATGCAGAATAAAAAAATCATTTCGGCTTGCCGCAAGGCTGCCGTATCCTGTGGAGCGGGCTTGATCCATGGCTGACAGACTCGTGCGTGCCAGAAGATATCGGGAGATCGTGACCGTCTTTGCCAGGCACGGCTTCGGGCTGCTGCTGGAGCGGCTGGGGATCTACCGATATTTAAAAATGAAGAGTTCGGATGCCGGTGCGGCGATGAACAACGCGGGCGCTTCAGCAGGGAAGAGGCTGAAGGCGGCGTTGGAAGAGCTGGGACCGGCATTTGTGAAGCTGGGCCAGATTTTAAGCACCCGGTCCGACATTCTGCCCGCGGATGTGATGGCGGAGCTTCAGAAGCTTCAGGATTCGGTGAAACCGTTCCCTTTTTCCGAAGCCCGCCAGCTGATCGAAGCGGAATTTGAGGACCGCCTGGAAAATGTTTACCTGGAATTTGAGGAGGAGCCTGTGGCTGCGGCGTCCATTTCCCAGGTCTACCGTGCGAAGCTGACTTCCGGGAAGCCGGTGGCGGTGAAGGTTCAGCGGCCGGGCATCGGAAAGACGATCGACCTGGACCTTGACATCCTGAAAGACCTGGCCCGCCTGATCGACCATACCTCCTATGGCGAGCTGTACGACTGCGGCGGCGTGGTGGCGGAGTTTGAGAATACGATCAAGAATGAGCTGGATTTTACGAAAGAGGGGAAGAACGCCGACATTTTCCGGAAGAACTTCACCAGGGATCAGGGCGTTGCGGTTCCCGGGGTAAGGTGGATCTATACGACGGAGCGGGTCCTTACCATGGAGTACGTCGAAGGGATCCGGATCGACGACTTGGAAGCTCTTGACCTGGCCGGGATTGACAGAAGGAAGCTGGCGGAAAAGCTGGCGGCGTCCGTCTGCAATCAGATTCTGCGGGACGGATTTTTTCACGCGGATCCTCACCCGGGAAATATCCGGGCGATGCCGGACGGGACGATCATGTTCCTGGATTTCGGGATGGTCGGGTCCCTCAGCGAGCCGCAGAGAAAAACGATATCCGATTTCTTTGTCGGGGTCACCACCCGGGACTCCGGAATGGTCGCCAGGGCAATCATCGAGATGGAGGCCGCGCCGAGCCGGGTCAATCGGAAAAGCTTTGAAAGGGACATTGATCAGATCATCGAAAAATACCTGTCGATGCCGATGAGCGAGATCCGGATCGACCAGCTGATCCGTGAAATCTTCCAGATCGCGTTTGCCAACCATATCAAAATCCCCCGCGAGTTTGCGCTGCTGTCCAAGACGCTGGGAACGCTTCAGGGGTTGCTGGAAAAGCTCGACCCGCAGCTGGATTCGCTTGCGGTGGCGAAACCGATCGCAAAAAAGCTGATCATCCAATCGTTTTCGCCGGAAAAGATTGGCGGGAGAGCCAAAAAGGATTTATGGAAATACGGCGAGCTGCTTCATATGCTTCCCTCCGCGATGCTGAACTTCCTGACGAAAATGGAGGAGGAGGACTTCACCGTTTCCTTTGAAATGAAAGAGGAGGACAAGATCCGAAAACAGATGGAAAAAGTCTCGAACCGGATCACCTTCAGCGTGATGCTGCTTGCCATCAGTATCATCCTTGCCGGGGTGCTGGTCGCCTCCGCTTTAAGCGCGGGTGCGTCCGGTGAGATGTACCGGCTGAATCTTCTGGTGCTGAAATCGGAATTTGCGGTGGAATTGGTCATTGTTCTGGGGCTGATTGTTTCCATGTTCCGGTCGAGAAAATAAAAAAGAATTTTCAAGAAAGGATCGGCCCCGTTTGAACCGTCACGGACTTGTTTCTCAAACGGGAGCCAAAACCAAAATTATGCTTGATTTTATCGCGATTCCTCTGGGGCATATCCTGAAATTCATCTATGATACCATCGCTTTCGAAAATTATGGGGCCGCAATTATCCTGTTTACCGTGGCGGTCAAGTCGCTTTTGCTGCCTCTGGCGGTGAAGCAATACCATTCGGCGGCCCGGATGGGCGAGCTGCGGCCCCGGCTGCAGGAAATCCAAAAGAAGTATCAGGACGAACCGGAAAAGATGAATCGGGAGGTTATGGAGTTCTACCGGGAAAACAAGCTCAGCCCGGCCGGCGGATGCCTTCCCCTGCTGCTTCAGATGCCTATTTTGTTTTCGCTGTATTATGTGATTTCCCAGCCGCTGAAATATATGACGGGAAAATCCGCTGCCGCGATCAGTCAGCTTTATCAGATGATTCCACAGGGCCCGGACAGAATCTCCAACATGCAGGACCTGAGCATCCTCTCTTACTTCAGCAGCCATGCGGAAGCATTGAAGCAGACGGGCGGCCTGCTGAAACAGGAAGACCTGCTGAACATGAATTTTTTCGGAATCAACCTCGGGGCGATTCCAGCCCATGTTTTCACAACTCCGTTCAACGCTTTCATACAGATACATAATTTGCCCCTGCTTGCCATTCCGGTGCTGTCCGCTCTGACAGCCTATTTGAGCATGAAATACTCGATGAAGGCTTCCCCACAGCCCTCTCAGGAGGAAGGCAACCAGATGCAGTCCCTGATGCAAAAGAATATGGCGCTGACCTCCCCCGTCATGAGCGGAGTGATCGCCTTTACGGTTCCCGCCGGCCTGGGCCTTTACTGGATTGCGGGAAACATTTTTCAGATGATCCAGCAACTGTTCCTGGATCGTTTCGTGATCAAACAGCCTCAGAATTCCAAAGCAAAGCGCCTGTCTGTGGAAGAAGGGAAAAATTCGATTGAGTGATCTGTTAGAGCATATTTCTGCTCCCGGCGATATCAAAAATCTGAATTTGGAACAGCTGGGGCAGCTGGCGGATGAAATCCGGAAATGCATCATCGGGACTGTTTCCGTGACGGGCGGGCACCTGGCTTCCAATTTGGGCGTGGTGGAGCTCACCCTTGCGCTTCATTATGTCTTTGATTCCCCAAGGGATAAAATCATCTGGGATGTGGGGCACCAGTCTTATCCCCACAAACTGATTACGGGGAGAAGAGAAAATTTCGGGACGCTCCGGCAGCTCGGCGGCGTGTCCGGGTTTCCCAAAACCGGGGAGAGCGAACACGATGTGTTCGACACGGGGCACAGCAGCACATCCCTCTCCGCCGCGCTGGGATTCGCGAGGGCAAGGGATATCAAAAAAGAAAAATATTCGGTCGTCGCCGTGATCGGAGACGGAGCGCTGACCGGCGGGATGGCTTTCGAGGCGCTGAACGATGCCGGCAGATCGCTCAACAATCTGATCGTGGTTTTAAACGACAACCATTTTTCCATCAGTAAAAACGTGGGAGGCCTTTCCCGATATCTGTCGCAGATGAGGGCGGAGCCTTCCTACTTCCGGGTAAAGGAAACCCTGGAAAGGTTTTTTCAGGGGGTACCGGTCATCGGCGGCGGCCTTGCCGGCGCGCTGGACAGGATCAAGGGAACCGTTAAATATATCCTGATGCAGAGGACCCTGTTCGAAGAGCTGGGGTTCAATTATTACGGCCCCATTGACGGGCACGACATCAAGGGACTCATCGATATTTTTTCAAAGGTCAGGCTTCTCAAGGGCCCCGTTTTGATTCATATCCGCACGCAGAAGGGGAGGGGATACAAACCGGCGGAGGAAAATCCCGGCCGGTTCCACTGCGTTTCCTCTTTCGACATACGGACGGGCGGAATCCCCCGCGAAAGCGGGCACAGCTATTCCGACGTTTTCGGAAGCGAAATGGTGAGGCTTGCCGAAGAGGAGCAAAGCCTTGTGGCGATTACCGCCGCCATGAAGGACGGCACAGGGCTGAGCGAATTCTCGAAAAGGTATCCGGCGAGATTCTTTGATGTGGGAATTGCCGAGGCACATGCGGTTACGTTCTCTGCCGGATTGGCAAAAGAGGGTTTTACTCCGTTTTGCAATATCTATTCGTCGTTTATGCAACGGGCTTATGACCAGGTTATTCACGACGTAGCGTTGCAGAAGCTCAAAGTCATCATGTGTCTCGACAGAGCCGGACTGGTGGGCGAAGACGGGCCAACGCACCACGGGGTATTTGACCTGGCATATCTTCGGCCCATTCCCAACCTGGTTATTTCGGCTCCTTTCAATGAACACGATCTCCGCAACCTAATGTACACAGCCGTTTACGGCAATGATGGTCCGTTTGTGATCAGGTACCCGCGTGGGCAGGGGGTAATGGTGGATTGGCGCAACCCACCGCAGCTCATCCCAATAGGAAAAGGGAAAAGGTTGAAAAAGGGCAAAGACATGGCCCTGCTTTCCATAGGCGCCATAGGTAACAGCGCGGTAAAAGCCATTGCACGGGCAGAAGAGATGGGAATTAGCGTGGCACACTACGACATGCTTTTCCTGAAGCCAATCGATCAGGAGATGTTGAGTAAGGTTGCCAGAAAATTCAAGTACATCATCACGCTGGAAAACGGAGTAATAAAAGGCGGAATGGGAAGTGCCGTAATAGAATTTCTGGCTGATAACGGTTTTATCCACAACCGGATTTTCAGGATCGGGATAGCAGATGAGTTTATCACTCACGGAGCAATAACAGAGTTGCAAAAAATTGCAGGGATTGATGAAGAGGGTATTTTACGAAAAATTATAGAGGTAAACGAATTAATAAAACAGGAACAGGCCATTGTCGTCATTCAGGAACAAAGTAACCTGAGAAACTAGAAAACAGAAAAGTTGTTCTTCCGTTAACGTATTCTGGATGGAGTTCAGAAGCAATTGTAATAAACCATAACTGATGAAAATATTAATAGCTGGAGCAGGAGAAGTGGGCACCCATCTTGCCAAACTGCTTGGGCAGGAAAATCACGATATCACATTGATGGACAGCAGTAAAGAGCGGCTGATGGCTGTTCGCGACAACGCTGAGTTATTGACTTTCATCGGAAACTGCACATCGCTGAAAGACCTTACTGAAGCCGGCGTTGCCGATTCGGATCTTTTTATCGGTGTTACCCCGGAAGAGTCCAAAAACATTAACGCTTGCATGCTTGCTGCCAATCTGGGCGTCAAGAAAACGCTGGCTAGAATTGATAATTACGAGTACCTGCTGCCCAAGAACGTGGAGTTTTTCGATAAGCTCGGCATTC
>ENA-UOOK01006959-UOOK01006959.1-fermentation-metagenome-genome-assembly--contig:-NODE-6959-length-10527-cov-64.967055_pt1 | contig 10527 bp, 7 predicted proteins | sample MGYA00245777_ERZ724023 | MGnify/ENA primary metagenome ERZ724023 (study PRJEB28704, sample SAMN03018312) | fermentation metagenome | biome: anthropogenic terrestrial biome; feature: soil; material... | reverse complement strand
TTAAAAGAAGAGTTGAAAAAACTAATGGGAAAGGTATGTCTAATCGTTAAAATCAGCTCATTTTTTAACCTATAAACCTATTTTTCATACTTTATTGAACTGTAAAAAAGTCAAAAAATGCTTCTAAGACAAATTCTTTTGAAATAAAAACCATTTTATAGACTCAAACAAAATAATTTTACATAAAATTGCAATAATTATTTTTAGTTGCGGATTTAAGGAAATATATAATTTTATATTTAGGACTTGTTTCTTTTGTGATAGAAGCAAATATTGCAATTTTTTGTTTTTTTATATTTATAATTTTTTTTGTCATTTTTATACTATGACAATTTAAAAATATTATTACAAATTGAGGTTTATTTAATGTTTTTGTCTATTTAAAGAGCCTCTTTTAAATAGAAGGTGCAAAAATATAAAAATATTTAATAATACAAGCATTTTATTACCATTTTGTTTATTAAAGAAATTATTTATCAACAGGTTGTTTATAATTAGATTTAGTTTATGAAGTTATTAGTGCTGTTTGTATAAAATTGCCGTGTGTGTTATTTCTTAAATTTTATATATAAATAAACTGTAAGTGGTTTATTTAAATAAGGTTATAAGGGTAAAAATTTAAACCTTTGATTTATTGTAAAATCTTTAAGTTAAATGCTTTTATATTTTTTATAGTATTGTTCTATAGAAAAATGTTAATAAAACTAAAATGTAATTTGGTGTTTCAAGTATTTGTAATGTGTAAAATAAATAATAAATCTTTTTTATCAACTTTAAAATGTTAATATTTTAATTTGCAAAATTTGAAAAAATAAATATATTAAAGCTATTTTTGTGCACTTATGGAAAGGACTGTTAAATGGTAGCGAATTATTCAGAAGATAGTATCAAAACTTTAGATTGGGAAGAACATATCCGAAAACGCCCAGGAATGTATATAGGCAAATTAGGAGATGGGAAGTCCAAAGATGATGGAATTTATATTTTGCTTAAAGAAGTTATAGACAACTCTATTGACGAGTATGCTATGGGCTTTGGGAAAAATATAGATATTAAGCTAGAAGATCACACTCTTTCTGTGAGAGACTATGGACGTGGTATTCCGCAAGGAAAATTAGTAGATGTGGTTTCTAAAATGAACACAGGAGCAAAATACGATTCTAGCGTTTTTCAAAAATCTGTTGGACTGAATGGAGTAGGAGTTAAAGCTGTAAATGCTCTGTCTTCTTCTTTTAAAGTTACTTCATACCGCGAAGGAAAAAAGAAATCTGCTGAATTTTCTAGAGGAATAAAAATTTCTGAAACAGAACTAATTGATACAAATGAGCCAAATGGTACTTTAGTCGTTTTTACACCTGATGCAGAGATTTTTGAGAAATATAATTTCATTCAAGAATTTATAGAAACTATGTTGAGAAATTATACTTATCTTAACACAGGTTTAACTATAAACTTTAATGGTAAACGTTTCTATTCAAAAAATGGCTTACTAGATTTGCTAAACGAAAATCTTAATCAAGAACCTCTGTATCCTATCGTGCATTTAAAAAATGGCGATATAGAAATAGCTTTTACTCACGGCACACAATATAGCGAAGAGTATTATTCTTTTGTAAATGGACAAAATACAACTCAAGGTGGTACTCACTTGGCTGCTTTTAGAGAAGCTTTTGTGAAAACTATTCGCGACTTTTATAAAAAAGATTTTGATGCTAATGATATTAGACAAAGTATAGTAGCTGCAATAAGTATAAGAGTTATAGAACCTATTTTTGAGTCACAAACAAAAACAAAATTAGGCTCAAAAGATATGGGTCCCGAAGGTCCTACTGTGAGAAATTATATTTTTGACTTTATGAAAAAAGTTGATGACTTTCTTCATAAAAACCTTGATATTGCTGAAGAAATTCAAAAGAAAATTCTTGCTTCGGAAAAAGATAGAAAAGCAATTGCAGGAGTTCAAAAATTAGCTAGAGAAAGAGCGAAAAAAGTAAGTCTTCATAATAAAAAACTAAGAGATTGTAGAATTCATTACAATTCAGACGATGAAAGACGTTACGAAACAACAATTTTCTTAACCGAGGGCGATTCTGCAAGCGGTTCTATTACAAAGTCAAGAGATGTAAATACTCAAGCTGTTTTTAGTTTGAGAGGAAAACCTAAGAATTCTTATGGAGAAACTAAAAAACTAGTTTACCAAAACGAAGAATTTAATCTTTTGCAAGCTGCTTTGAATATAGAAGAAGGAATTGAAAACATAAGATATAGAAATGTAGTGATAGCAACCGATGCCGATGTTGACGGTTTGCATATTCGTCTTTTGCTAATTACTTTTTTCTTGCAAATTTTTCCAGATTTATTAAAACACGGACATTTGTTTATTTTGCAAACACCGCTTTTTAGAGTTAGGAATAAACAAGAAACAATTTATTGCTATGACGAAAAAGAAAAAAACGAAGCTATTCAAAAACTTAAAAATCCTGAAATAACTCGTTTTAAAGGGCTAGGTGAAATTTCACCTGACGAATTTAAAAATTTTATAGGTAAAGACATTAGACTTGAGCCAGTAACTTTGTCGAAAGCCGACCAAATTCAGCCTTTACTTGAGTTTTATATGGGGAAAAACACCCCTGAACGTCAGGAATTTATTATTAACAATCTAAGAGTTGAAGAAGATATATAAAAAGGAAGATTTTTAAAAAACATGAGTGAAGAAAATAACAATATATCTAACAATAGTTCAGAAAATAACGAAGATTTTGTTCCAATTGAAGTTGTAGAGCAAGAAGACCAAAAAGTTACTCGTCTGCAAAAGATGTTTAAAGATAACTATTTGGATTATGCTTCTTACGTAATTTTGGAGCGTGCAGTACCTCATATAAATGACGGTTTTAAGCCAGTTCAAAGGCGTTTGATGCATGCCATGAAACAACTCGATGATGGACGATATAATAAAGTTGCAAATATTGTAGGTCATACAATGCAATATCACCCACATGGAGACGCTTCTATAGGCGATGCTCTTGTGCAACTTGGACAAAAAGAACTTTTAATTGATTGTCAAGGAAACTGGGGGAATATTTTAACCGGCGACTCAGCTGCAGCACCACGATATATAGAAGCTAGATTAACAAAATTTGCTCTTGAAGTTGTTTTTAATCCTAAAACTACAGTTTGGAAATCATCATACGATGGAAGAAATAAAGAACCCATAACTTTACCAGTAAAATTCCCTTTGCTTTTAGCTCAAGGAGTAGAAGGTATAGCTGTGGGCTTAGTTTCAAAAATTTTACCACATAACTTTGTAGAACTTATTGATGCTAGCATTGCACATTTAGAAAATAAGGATTTTGAATTATATCCCGATTTCCCAACAGGTGGATATGGAGATTTTAGCAAATATAATGATGGATTAAGAGGCGGACGTGCTAGAGTGCGTGCGACAATCGAAAAAATAGATAGACGTACATTAGTTATTCGCGAAATTCCGTTTGGGACAACAACAGGTTCGTTAATTGACTCTATTATTGCTGCCAACGACAGTAAGAAAATTCAAATTAGGAAAATTGAAGATAATACAGCAGAATTTGTTGAAATTTTAATTCACTTGCCATCAGGAGTTTCTAGCGATAAAACTATTGATGCTTTATATGCATTTACACAGTGCGAAATGTCGCTACCCACATATGCCTGTGTTATAAAAGATGATGCACCGCAATTTATAGGTGTTTCCGAAATTTTAAAGCATTCAGTTGAAGATACAAGAAATCTTCTTCAGCAGGAATTATTAATTCATAAAGCTGAACTAGAGGAAGAATGGCACTCGCTTTCTTTGGAAAAATGGTTTATCGAAAAACGTATTTATAAAGAAAAAGAATACGAAAATGCAAAGTCAACAGATCAAGCAATTGATTTTATTCATTCAAAAGCAATAGAACATAAATTAAACTTAATACGCGAAATTACGCGAGACGATTTATTACAGTTGCTAGAAATAAAAATGAAGAGAATTTTGCGTTTTAATAGCGACAAAGCCGAAGAAGATTTGTTGAATATTTTGGAAGAAATTAAAAAAATCCAATATAATCTTGAGCATCTTACTCAATACACCATTGATTATTATAAACGTATTAAAGAAAAATACGGTAAGGGTCGCGAACGCAAAACTGAAATGCGAAATTTCGATACTATAGATACTGCACAGGTTGCAATATCTAATGAAAAGCTTTACGTGAACTATAAAGAAGGCTTTGTAGGTTATGGTTTGAAAAAAGATGAATATGTTTGCGATTGTTCTGATATTGATGACATTATAGTTGTTAGAAGAGACGGAAAGTATATAATCTCAAAAGTTTCTGAAAAAGCATATTTTGGGAAAGATATTTTGTATGTAAATGTTTTTGTTAGAAACGATAAGCGAACAATTTATAATGTAGCTTATAGAGATGGTAAAACTTCCACTTCTTATATAAAACGTTTTGCTGTAACAGGAGTTACTCGCGATAGAGAGTATGATTTAACAAAGGGAGCCGAAGGTTCGAGAATTCTTTATTTTTCTGCAAATCCAAATGGAGAAGCCGAAGTGGTAAAAGTATTTTTAAAGCCGAAACCAAAAATTAGAAAGCTTTCCTTTGAAGTTGATTTTAAAGATATTGCAATAAAAGGACGTACTGCACAAGGAAATATACTTTCTAAACATGATATTCATAAAATTACTTTGAAAGAAGAAGGTGTTTCTACACTTGGTGGCAGGAAAATTTGGTTTGATGAAGAAATTTTTAGACTTAATGATAGCGAGCGAGGGTTGTATTTAGGTGAGTTTGAGGGCGAAGACCAAATTATTGTCTTTACAAAATCTGGAAAATGTAGATTAACAAATTTTGATTTATCTAATCATTACGAAGAAAATATTTTAAAAATTGCAAAATACGATCCAGACATAGTTTATACTGCTATTCATTACGATTCTGAACAGAATTTCTTCTATCTAAAACGTTTCCAAGTTCAAGAAGATTTACGTGATCAATTGATAATTTCGGAAACTGAAGGTTCTTATCTTGTTGCTCTTTCTTATGATGAATTTCCATTGGTAAAAATAGTTTTTGCGGGTAAGCACGAATCACGTGAACCAGAACTTATTGATGCTGAAGAATTTATTGCTGTTAAAGGAATTGGTGCTAGAGGAAAGCGATTAACAACTTTTGAAACTTCTGAAATTATTTTCGACCAGCCTTTGGAAAAAGAAAAGCCTGAAGATGAAGATGAAGAAGAAAATTTTGAAGATGATGAAGGCGAATTTGTACAAGGCGAAGAAATTGAACTTGAAATAATTGACACTAGAGATAAAGACGAAGATGCCGTTGAAGAAAAACCAAAGAAAAAAGAAGATAAAGATAAAAAAGACCCACCAGAAGGCGGTGTGCAAATGACTTTGGATTTTTAAAATCTAAATTATGAAAATTTTCTTAATGGGTTTTATGGGTGCAGGCAAAACAGTTTTTGGGAAAAAGCTTGCCCATGCTTTAAATCTCGAGTTTTATGATTTAGACAGACTTATTGAGCAAAAATATAAAATAAGTATTCCAAGTATTTTTTCAAAATTTGATGAGGGAGTTTTTAGAAAATTAGAGACAGAAACTTTAAAAGAATTTGAAAATAAAGAAAGTTTCGTCTTAGCACTTGGCGGTGGTACACCATGTTTTAATAATAATTTAGAAATAATAAAAAAACTTGGCACTAGCATTTATTTAAAATTAGATGCAAAATCTTTAACAAATCGCTTAGTAAATTCAAAAACCAAAAGACCATTAATAAAAAATCTAAATCAGGAAGAACTTTTGCAAAAAGTTGAAAGCATGCTCAGCGAAAGAGAAAAATATTATTTGCAGGCTGATGTTGTTGTGAATGGATTAAATCTTAAGGTTGAGGAAATAATTAATGAATTAAGAATTGAGAATTAATGAATTAAGAATTGAGTTAAAAGTTTATAAAGTTAGTAAAGTTTTTAAAGAAAGCCAATCCCGCAAGCCCCTTTCAACTTTCAACTTTCGGCTTTCAACTTTCAACTTTTAACTTTTAACTGCCTTGCCATATTACTTGTCTAATTTTTTTATTTTCAAAAATGCTTAGCAGATATTTGTTGTTTTCTAAGGGATAGACTGCGGTTTTGTTTTCTAAAATTTGTTTTGAAAGTTTATTTTTTTCTAAGAAATTGGCATCTAAAGAAATTGTATTTAAAACTTTTTTCTTTTCTTTTTTATCCATAATTTCACACCAAAATCCTGAAGGACGAGCAGAAAAATTTGAGTAGTAATCGTCTCGTAATGTGGGTTTTGCATCAATGCTTTTTGTCTCTAAAAAAGAATTGAGGAAATTAAACAAATCTTCGAGTTGATAAGCAAAATGTGGCAAATTATTTTTATTATAAAATTCAGCAATTTCGTCGAAAAGTTCAAAATATCTATTTTTATATTCTTGACTTATTAGTCTTTGCATAGTGTTTGGAAATCTGCCACTATTCCAAAATTTTTCTAAAGCATGTTCAGCATCATGGATTCTTTCAAGCTCAGCTTTTGAAATAAATTTATTGCTAATTATTTGATAAGGTGGATTTTCATCATATACATAATCAAATTTGGGTGCATTATTTCTTAAAGCAGTTCCACGCAACATTTTTAAAAATCCAAGCTGTACTTCTTTTGCACCTAACTCAAAGACTTCGTTAAAAGATTTTACAAAAAGTTCGAAAGTTTCGTATGGCAAGCCAACAATCAAATCTAAATGTAAGTCAATTTTTCCGCCTTTAATTAAATTTTTGCAGTTTTTTGCAAGTAGTTGAAAATCTTGTTTGCGTTTAATTTCAATATTTGTAGGTTCGTGTGTGGATTGAATACCAATTTCAAATCTAAAATATTTCTCGGGAGTACTTTCGTTTAAAAATTTTATTATTTCATCGTTTAATAAATCGGCATAAATTTCAAATTGAAAACTTAAATTTGGTCTATAATTCTGCAAAAGTAAATCGAAAACAAAATTTGTGTGTTTTACATTCAAATTAAAAGTACGGTCTAAAAATTTTACTTGTTTAGCCTCACTTTTTATAATGTATTTTAAGTTTTCAGAAATATATGTTTGTGGGAAATATCTAATACCAGTTTCCAAAGACGACAAACAATATTGGCAGTGATAAGGACAGCCTCGCGAAGTTTCAAAATAAACTATACGATTTTTTACATCTTTTTTGTCTATCTCCAATTGATAGGGCGAAGGATATTTTATAAGCTCGTCAATATTTGCTTTAGCAATTGTTTTACTAATTTTTTGTTTTGAAGAAACTGATGGGATTTCTGCCGTTTTATTATTTTGGAGAGAATCAAGCAATTCGCCTAAGACAAACTCGCCTTCGCCACTTACAACATAATCAATTTTCCAATTTTCAATAAAAAATTCGGGTTCGTAACTAACTTCGGGTCCGCCAAGTATTATAATTAAATTCGGATTTTTATTTTTTAAAATTGAACACAAATCTTTACTTTGGTCAACATTCCAGATTGAAACGCTTATTCCAACAATATCGCAATTAGTTTCTATAACTTCGTTTGCAATGCTTTGAATATCTTCTTTTATTGAATGTTCTTTAAAAGAAATGTCAAATTTATCTTTATTTACAACATAAAGCCAGCGCAAAGCCAAAGATGTGTGGATATATTTTGCGTTTAATGTTATAAGTAAAGTTTTCATTTTACAAAGATATGCAAATTCAAATATACAAAATTCGTTACAACAATATTTGCAATATTATTTTTTTATATAAATTTGCGTGCATATGAAAAGAGGACAAGTAATACAAAGTACTGGGGCTAATTATTTAGTCGAAGTTGACGATAAAATCTATAATTGCACTATCAGGGGGCGACTTAGGCTTGCAGATTCGCGAGAAACAAATCCTGTTGCAGTTGGCGATTTTGTTGAAATTGAAATAATTTCAGAAGAAGAAGGAGTGATTACTGAAATTGAAGAGCGTAAAAATTGTATTATTAGAAAATCAACAAATCTATCTAAAGAATCTCATGTAATTGCAGCAAATATTGACCAAGCAGTATTTATTCACACTTTAAAAAATCCAGAGACAACAACAGTTTTTATGGATAGATTTCTTGCAGCTGCTGAATCTTACAGTATTCCACCATTGATTATTTTTAATAAAATAGATATTTACACAAGAGAGGAAATTGAAGAAGTAGCTATGTTAATGGCTGTTTATGAGGATATTGGATATAAAGTAATTCCTACCTCTATAGTAAAAAATCAAAATTTGGAGCTTGTTAAAAAAGCATTGAAAGATAAAGTAAATGTGATAGCAGGGCATAGTGGAACAGGAAAATCTTCGTTAATAAATGCAATTTCGCCGGGTTTAAATTTAAAAACTGCTTCAATTTCAAAAACTCACCTTACAGGAAGACATACAACCACTTTTGCAACAATGCACAAACTTTCTTTTGGTGGAGCTGTAATCGACACTCCAGGAATTAGAGCTTTTGGTTTAGTGTATTTAAACAAAGAAGAAACAGGACATTATTTTCCTGAAATTTTTAAAATGTCACATAACTGTCATTTTGGCAACTGTTTGCATATAAACGAACCTAATTGTGCTGTAAAACCCGCTGTAGAAAGTGGAGAAATTGCGTATTCAAGGTATTTGTCATATTTGAATATTGTTTTGAGCGAGGAGGATAAGCATAGGACAAAACTCAGTTAAAAGTTAAAGGTTAAAAGTTAAAAGTTTGATTCTGAATGAATTATGCAGTATAGTGTAGAGACGGTGCATACGCCGTCTCTAATCTATACAAATTTTAATTTATTATACCACAAAAAATTAGTTGAAAGTTCATAAAGTAAACCGAGTTTACGAGCTCGCTGAAAGCAAAAGTTTTAAAAGAAAAGCCAAACACGTAGGCTACTTTTAACTTTTAGTTCAAATTTAGTTGTAATAGGCGATGTGGGGTGGTGTTGGTAATAAAACAAAAGTTTGGCACAGATTATGCAAGTATAGAAGTTAGACTTATAAAAAGTTAAAAATTAATAATTAACTAACATAAGCAAGTTCTTTGAAACTACATTATTAACATTCCTTAAAATAACAGAAAACAAGGTCAAAATTGGCTTCATTTGTTGATTTTTTGAATAACAAATTTTGTTTTTAATAAAATTTTTAGTATTTTGTTTTGTTATTATAAAATAATGTGTATATTTGCATAGAATTTTAATTATAAATTAGATATAAAAATTAAATAAAAGTTTAACTAAAATTAATAAAATAAATTATGAGAACAGTAAAAATTTTATTGGCATTATTTGCCGCAGTGGTAGTTTTTAATAGTTGTAATAAAGAGTATGAAGCTCCAACAATTACTTGGGAACCAGATGAAATGTTTCAATCGGTTAAAATGTCTGATGAATCTTCATTAAATCAAGCTTTAACTGTTACTTTTACAGCAGAAGCAGGTATTAAAGACATTAAAATTTGGAGAAATACTTGGTTAAATGGTGTAGCATCTCCTACAGCTGCTATAGTAGATGGCCCAGCAATTTCAGCTTATGAAGGTTTAACAAGTTATGAATACGCTTTTGCAACAAATCACACTCTTGAAGATTTTCAAGGTGGAGTAATGAAAATTGTTTATGAATTTGAAGTTACAGACCAAAGCGAAGAAGCTCAAACCACAACTAAAGAATATACTTTCTTTGCATGGGAAACTCAAGCAGTTACTTTTGTTATAAAAGATGCTGCTAATGCTGAAGTTACTGACGCTAAAGTTACTTTAGGTACTCTAGTAGATACAGCTGCTCCTTATGTATTCTACGTTGAAGATGGTACTTATGACTATACAGTAGAAAAAGAAGGTTTTGCACCTGTAACTGGAGAAGTTGTTGTAGCTGGTGCAGAAAAAGAAGTTTCAGTTACTTTACAAGCTAACCTATTAGCAGATTGGTCAGAAAATGTCGTTATTACACGCACAAGTGAAATCTCTACTTCTCTTTATCACAATGAGTCAATTGGTGTTGATAAAAGTACTGTAATAGGAGTTCAATATAAGTCAAATACTGATACTCACCACGTTGTTGAGAAAACAGCAAATTGTGAAGGTTTCGTAGTAGTAGATAATGCTGACTATACAACAAGTGATGAATTAGAAGCAGCTTATACAGCAGGAACTGCAGTAGGTCAACTAGAACTTAAATTTAAATATATTTCAACAAGTCCTAAAGCTACTGAAGTAAAATACTTTATAGCTAAAGTTGATGGAGAATATGTATTGATAGACCACGTTGAAGGTTGGAATGTTCAAGGAACAGGTGGAGCAGATGAAAACGGAAACTATGGTAATGTACTTGTGTTCAAATACAAAAAATAATTATGGTAATATATAATTAAAGAATAAAAAAAGCCACTCAAAAGTGGCTTTTTTTATGGCGGTGTCTCATAAGTGTCAAACTGCTTTACTTCAACTTCGTTCAGCAACCACG
>ENA-UOOK01006956-UOOK01006956.1-fermentation-metagenome-genome-assembly--contig:-NODE-6956-length-10530-cov-3.568401_pt1 | contig 10530 bp, 8 predicted proteins | sample MGYA00245777_ERZ724023 | MGnify/ENA primary metagenome ERZ724023 (study PRJEB28704, sample SAMN03018312) | fermentation metagenome | biome: anthropogenic terrestrial biome; feature: soil; material... | reverse complement strand
AAACAATTATCACGCTGGATTAGTGATGAATTTAAAAGCCGCCATCGCAAGATTATGGAAAGTCCCCGGTACAGCAGGGGAAGCTCAGTGTTTTCCATGGCGCTTAAGCCCGGAATCAGGTTAAAACCCTGAAAAATGAAGCCGATTGTCTGGTTGCGGATATGGGAAAGGCCGTCGTCGGAAAAATGGCGCACGTCTTTTCCATCTAAAAAATAAGTGCCGCCGGAGGACAGATCCAGGCAGCCGATCATATTCATCAAGGTGGATTTCCCGGAACCGGACTGGCCGACAATCGCTACAAATTCCCCTTCTTTTATGGTGAGGGAAATATTGTTTAAAGCAAAAATATCCTCTTCTTCACCTTTGTATACCTTATAGAGTCCGCAGATTTCTATCAGCTTTTTCAAGACCGGTTCTCCTTTTACATGTCGTGTGTTTTCCAGATATATACTGATATTTTAGGTAATTTATTTAAAAATAATCTGCGTAAGAATAAAAATTATAGAATAATAGTACGCCATTTTTTTCAAATATATTAATTATAAAAGAAGGGCTTGGGTTTAGCCGCGCGGTATGGTAAAATAGTTTTATTATCCTGCTTTATTAATACACGAAACTATTATCCTTTTTGGAGGAATCATCTTTATGAAGCAATGCAAGTTTTGGAAGGGTTTTATACAGGCGGTCAAAAAGCGGCCGGGGGCGGTTCTGCTTGTCTGCTGTCTTACCGCGGCGCTGCTGATTGTTTCGGGCTACGGCATTTATCTTCTGGCCGACAGAAAAGCACAGGAGCGATACTATGCGGAAAATCCCGCTTATCAGAACGCTTCGGTGGTTGTGTTTTCCGACGCTGCTTTTGAAAAAGAAGTAAGGGCGCTGTTCCGCCGCCCCTATGGCGATATTCTGGACGCAGAGCTTGCCGATATTTCCTCTTTTAAGGTAGAATCCAACACAAAAATTTGCGATATTTCCGACCTTAAATATTTTAAAAACCTGAAAACCCTAACCATTACCAATTGCAGCGTTCAGGACATCTCTTCGCTGAGCGGGCTTTCGGAGCTTACGTTCATCGACCTTACCGGCAACAGTATTGCAGATATTTCTCCTCTGAAAGGCTGTTTGGAGCTTAGAAAGCTGTATTTAAAGTCCAACCTGGTTACGGATATTTCTCCGGTTTATGGCCTTACGAACCTGACCTATCTGGATTTGTCCGGCAATAATATCAGCAAAATAGATGCGCGAATGGCAAAATTAAAGGATTTGTCCACCTGTAATCTGACTTCCAACCGGATACAGTCCATGGAAGGCTTTTCCGGAATGGAGAATCTGACAGAGCTTCGGCTGAACAGCAATAAAATTACGGAATATTTCCCCCTTTCCGGGATGAAAGCACTGAAAATCCTGATTTTATCGGGCAATGCCCTCCAAAGCGTCGGTTCTCTGGACGGGATGCCTGTTTTGGAAGAACTGGAGCTGGAAAATAATTGCCTGAGCAGCCTTGATTTTATGGACGGGAACCAGACCCTTAAGCTGTTGAATGCCTCCGGCAATGATATTGTTTCCCTGGAACCCCTGAAAAGCTGTCCGGCCTTTGAAAGCCTGAATATAAAAAATACGCTGGTGACCGATTTATCCCCGCTGGAAAGCCTGCCTGTTTTCAACACCATTTATTTAAATCCCGCTTTCGACCGCTCCCAGCTGAACTTTATGGTAAGTCATTTTAAGACCGGAGATTTCTATACCAAGCAGTATATCATTAATTTAGAACATACTATGGGACTTAAGTTAAGCTAAACTAAATTTTCAGTGGGGTTGTTGAAATTGCTGTTATATAAAATGCTTCTGATAGCGATGGTTTTTATCGTGTCGCTGTTTTTGTTCCGGCGGGCTTCCGGTACGCTGAATATCGGGAAAATCAACGTAGTCAGCTATACGTATTATCTGTTTTTGGTGCAGACTTTTCTGGGAACGGTGCTGATTGCTTTGGGCTTTGATAAGCACTATACCCTGCAAAAGCTGACTTCGCCGCAGTCTTCCAATACGGTTACGTTTTATGTCGTGATGTCCACGATGCTGCTGCTGCCCCTGGTGATGCTGGCGGCGTACAGGATTGCCCGCATCAACCCTTCCGAGGCGTACGACCGCTATTTAAAGGCGCCTGTCAAGATGTGGGACGACGACCGGCCTCTGTTTGTGTTTGTCTGTGTCGGCGGCGGAATCTGTTTGCTTCTTCTGGCGGTATTTCTTTTTAAAATAGGCTATATTCCGCTGCTGGCTATGATCAAAACGCCGGAGGGCCTTAATCTTGCTACGGAGCGGGTACGGGTGGGCCGCATTACCGTTATCAGCGAGCAGGTGCGGAATATTTTGATTCTGCAGTTTATTCCGCTGGTTTCCTATATCACCTTCAGCTTTGCCCTGAGTACCCGCAGGCAAAAATGGATTTTGCTGGCCTTTCTGTTTTTTGCCGCCTCTGTTATTACGAAAACCTATAATTTTTCCAAGGCGCCTATTGTATTCCATCTGTTTATTTATGTGCTGATTTATCTTTACTATAAGGGCGGGATAAAGTGGCAGTATGTGCTGGTATTTGTCGCCCTGATGGCAGGCGTGATGGTTCTGCTGTACCTGGCTTTAGGATATCAGGATTCTTTCCTCGATTTGTATAACGGTATTTTCGGCAGGACTATCTTTACCCAGGTCGGGACGCTGACCTATAATTTTGACCTGTTTCCGGCTGTGTTTCCTTTTCTGCATGGACGGAGCTTTGCCGCCAGCATTCTTCCTGTGCTGGGAATGAAGTCCGGGGATTATCTGCGGAGTGCCAAGCTGATTATGGATTTTTATGGGTCCGATAAGGTATACGACGGGACGGCGGGTGTGATGAACTCGGTGTTTTTAGGGGAGGCCTATGCCAATTTTGGCTATATCGGCATAGTGTTTTCCATCGTTTGGGTAGGGGCTGTTTTGGCTTTGCTGTTTATTTTGATGGTGAAGCTTCAGAAAAATCCCGTTACCATTACCATGACTGCCGTGCTTGCCAGCAAGGTCGCGCTGATGTCCCAAGGGGGATTTACCGATTTTATCTATAACGCCGATCTCATTATTACCCTGGTAGGTATGCTGGTTTTGAATAAAATCCCCGATATTTACCGGTGGGTGGCTAAAAAATATTTTACAAAAAAACAAAAAAGCAGTTAAATCTTTACTGTAAATTATACAACTTAGTTGCATTATTCTTTGAATATGGTAAAATGAACAAAGAGCGTATTTTATGCTTCGTCGTGGTGATGGACGAACCTCAAACCGAAGATTTGAAGTTGTCGGAAATTTGCATGCCGCGACACTGCTCCTCCTGCCGTTTTGCGGCGCCTCAGATTTCATGCTCTGTACTGATAGGATGGCAAATAAAAAGGGACCTTGTCGTGAAAAATTAGCGGAATGATAATTTATAGAGTAAGACGGGGAACGAAATGGGTAGCTTTTTTGTAAATATTTGGGACAATATGGTCAAAATTTACAGGGCCAGCGGGTTTAAAGACATTCTGGATATTGTCATTGTTTCCTATTTGATTTATAAGGCCATTAAGCTGGTAAAGGAAACAAGAGCGATCCAGCTGCTTAAAGGAATTCTGATTTTAGCAGTTTCCTATTTTCTTGCCGGAGAATTAGGACTTCGGACGATTTCCTTCCTGCTTACCAATATTATTCAAATCGGGGTTCTGGCTCTTTGTATCGTTTTTCAACCCGAGCTGCGCCGTGCGCTGGAGCAGGTGGGCAGGACCAAGTTCAGAAGCGTGTTCAATTCCAATTTCAATGATGCGGAAGAGAGCGTAAAGCGCATGGAAAAAATGATTGACAGCATCGTTACGGCGTCGGTACCCCTGTCCTCCGACAGAGTGGGCGCCCTGATTGTCATAGAGCGAAAGACCAAGCTGGGCGAAATCATCTCTTCCGGTACCATTGTCAATGCCGACCCCAGTCCCGAACTGATCGGCAATATCTTTTTTAAAAATTCCCCGCTGCATGACGGCGCCATGGTAGTCAGAAACGGAAAAATCTATGCTGCCGGCTGTTATCTGCCGCTGTCGTCCAATTACGATATCAGCAAACAGCTGGGTACAAGGCACCGGGCCGCTCTGGGCATGAGCGAAAATTCCGACGCCGTGATTTTGGTGGTTTCCGAAGAAACGGGTGTGATTTCTATTGCCATTAATGGCCTGCTTTACCGGGATTTCGATGTGAAGTCCCTCAGAACCAAGCTGGAGGCTGAACTGCTTCCGGAAAAACAGTGGGATGAGGTGGAGCGGAAGCCCGGATTTTGGAAGGTGAAGCTGTAATGAGTTGGTTTAAGAGAAAAGGAAAAGGCGCCGGTCCAAATTTGGCCGCAGCTGAAAAAATAGATGCCGAGAAAACGGAAAGAGAAGCCGTTAAAAAAAAGCCGCGGCAGATTAAATCCATTTTTGAAAACGACAAATTCCTTCGTGTACTTTCGGTTCTCCTGGCTGTGTTTATCTGGTATTTTGTATTTTTATCCGATGACAGTGAGTATAGAGAGAACGTATATAATATTCCCATCTCCATTAAGACGGAGGGGACCGCTACCGGCCAGCTTGGCCTTGAGGTAATTGAAGGGGAAGGGCAAACGGTAGATATTGCGGTGGAAGGCCGGAACATGGTCATCGGCGATTTGAAAAATACCGGTTTTACGGCAACTGCTTCGCTCAGTGCGGTTACCAGCGCAGGAACCTATGAGCTGCCGGTGGAAGTGGTGAGCACGGCCTATTCCAATATTCAGATTGTCAGCAAGTATCCGTCTAAAATTCAGGTAAAGTTTGATAAAATTGTAACCAAGACCTTTCCTGTCCAAGCTGATGTTACAGGGGTAGAGATTGCAGACGGTTATCTGACCGAAGCCAGTTATGCCTCCCCCGCATCCATTACGGTGACAGGCCCGGAGCAGGAGGTACTGGCAATTGATAAGGTGACAGCCAGCGCGGAGCTGACCGAGCCGCTTACCAAAACTGCCGACATTACTTCTCCTGTTGCGTTGCTTGATAAAAACGGGAACGTTATCACCGGCGGGCATCTGACGCTGGATTACGATGAAACGGAGATTACTATTCCCGTAAAGAAAAAAAAGGTGCTGAATCTTACCTTCGGCTTTATCAACGCGCCGTCCGGGCTGGTGGTGGATAATCTGAACTATGAGATGTCGGCTACACAGATCGAGGTTGCCGGCAACGAGGATATCATTGATAAGCTGACGGAAATCAATCTCGGTTATGTCAATATGAAATCCCTTGTTCCGGGAGAAACTCTGACCTTTAACGTAGAGCTCCCCTCCGGGCTGCTGAATATTCAAAACCTCACTACGGTTTCGGTGGAATTTCCGGATGAAAATACCGACACCAAGACTTTTAATGTCAGCAACATTCAGATTTTAAATAAACCATCTGATTATAAAGTAACGGTTTCTACTAAAAGAATACCCAGTGTAAAAATTGTAGGCGATAAAAACATACTGGATAAGCTCTCCGCCGATTCCATTGTGGCCGAAATTGATTTAAGCTCGGTGGAAATCCAGAAGGGAGAGCAGACGCTGCCGGTAAGCATTAATATTCCCGGCTACGATCTGGTCTGGGCTGTAGGCGATTATAGCGCTATCCTGAATATAACTGACAGCACTTCGTAAAATAAAACAAGTCATCCGGAAGGAGTTCTTTCCGGATGACTTTATCTTCGCTGATAAGGAGAGGCAAAACCCGTTATGGCACTGATTGTTACCGATATCCGCATTGGCCTTGAAGAAACCGAACGGGCCGCCGTGGAAAAGGCGCTTTCAAAAATCCGGCTGAAGCCTTCTCAGGTGCAAAAGGCCTATTTGATAAAAAGCTCGGTGGACGCGCGTAAAAAAAGCGAGATTTCCCTGGTATGCTCCGTGGGAATAGAACTCTCTTCTATCCGAGAGGAAGAGCGGCTGAGCCAAAAATATCAGCTGAAACAAAGCAGAGAGGAAGCGCTTGCTTTGCCGGCGGGAAAGCAGAAAATTTCCGGTCCGCCGGTGATTGCGGGGTTTGGCCCTGCCGGGATGTTTGCGGCGCTGCTTTTGGCCCGGGCGGGGTTTTGTCCTGTTGTGCTGGAGCGGGGCGGCGATGTGGATGCCCGGGTTTTGAAGGTGGACGGGTTCTGGAAAAAGGGAGAGCTGGATTCCGAATGCAACATCCAATTCGGCGAAGGGGGAGCCGGCACCTTTTCCGACGGCAAGCTGACCACCCGGATTAACGACCCTCTTTGTTCCTATGTGCTGCGGGAATTTGTAATACACGGTGCGCCGGAGGAAGTCCTGCATCGGGCGAAGCCTCATGTGGGCACCGATTATCTGCGGAGCATCGTCAAATCCATCCGGCAGGAAATTCTGGCGCTGGGCGGGCAGATTCATTTCAACACCCACCTGACAGATGTAAAGATTCAAAACGGAAGGCTGACTTCCCTGTCCGTGGTGCAGGGGGAAATCCCGGCGGAAATGCTGATTCTGGCGGTAGGTCACAGCGCCCGGGATACCTTTGCCATGCTGTACGAAAAGGGGCTGTTGATGGAGCCGAAGCCCTTTTCGGTAGGAGTGCGCATCGAGCAGCGGCAGTCTGTCATTGACCGGGGGCTGTACGGCGCTTTTGCCGGGCACCCTGCGCTTCCCAAAGGAGAGTATCAGCTTTCTTACCGTCAGAACGGCAGGGGGGTCTATACTTTCTGCATGTGCCCCGGGGGGATGGTGGTGCCTTCGGCCAGCGAACCGGGTACGGTAGTGACCAACGGCATGAGCGAGTATGCCAGGGACCGTGAAAATGCCAACGCCGCGCTGGTAGTTTCGGCAGACAGCCGGGATTACGGCTCCCGTCCGCTGGACGGCGTGGCCTATCAGCGGCGGCTGGAGCAGAAAGCCTTTGTACTTGGCGGCGGAAGCTACCGCGCCCCGGCCCAGTCGGCGGCAAATTTTCTTGCGGGAAAGCCGGGGCTTGGCGGGGCGTCGGTGAGACCCAGCTATGCTTTGGGAGTTACCGATGCCGATTTTGGCGGACTGTTTCCCCCGGGTATTCTGGAAATGCTTCGCCTGGGACTTCTGAATTTTGAGCGGAGGCTTCCCGGTTTTGCCGATCCAGATGTGGTGATGACCGGAGTGGAAACCAGAACTTCCTCTCCGGTGAGGATCATGCGGGGTGAGACCCTGGAGGCTTCGGGGCTGCAGGGGATTTATCCCTGCGGCGAGGGCGCGGGCTATGCCGGGGGGATTATGAGCGCGGCGGTGGACGGCATAAAAATTGCCCTGGCGATCATGGGGAAGTACCATGCCTGACAGCGGACCTGCTGATTGTGAGAAAATTGCAAATTTTATCCGAAAGGATTTGACACCGGGCGGAATAAATTCTAAAATACTGATAGATTCTGGGAAAGGAAGCGTGCATATGAAAAAAATATCCGCGTTGATCCTTGCGGCTTTTTGTCTTATTTTTGTCCTGTCCGGCTGCGGAGCCGAAAACCTGACCGGGCTTCATCATGTGGAAATCGAAGTGCAGGATTATGGTACCATCAAGGTGGAACTGGATGCTGACAGCGCGCCTGTTACGGTGACCAATTTTATCAATCTGGCAAACGAGGGCTTTTATGACGGGCTGACTTTTCATCGGGTTGTTACCGGTTCCTTGATTCAGGGGGGAGACCCTAACGCCGACGGTACCGGCGGCTCCAAGAAAACCATTAAGGGAGAATTTTCCTCCAATGGGGTGGAAAATCCGCTTTCCCATACCCGGGGGGCTATTTCCATGGCAAGAAGAGGGGATAGCTATAACAGTGCCAGTTCCCAGTTTTTTATCGTCATGAAGGATTTACCCAGCTTAGACGGGGATTACGCGGTATTCGGATATGTGACTGAGGGGATGGAAATTGTAGATCAAATCAGTGAGGATACCCCGGTATCCGGCGACATGGGAGAAGTTAATAAAGAAAACCAGCCGGTAATTGCATCCGTTAAAGTAATTGATTAAACCGGTTAAAAGAAGAAGGCCGCAAGGCCTTCTTTTTTTGTGCCCGTTTTGTCAGCGCTTTTATTCCCGCCGACCTTACACCAATCTACGGCCGTTTTAATATAATGAATTATAGAGGGAGTGAGGTGATGACAGTGGAGGAAATTTTAAAAGTTGACCATATCGTTCAAAAGTATCAGGCTCATAACGGGGAAATCATCGCAATAGAGGATATCAGTTTTTCTGTAAAGGAAGGGGAATTTGTCAGCATCGTGGGACCGTCGGGCTGCGGAAAATCCACGCTGCTGTCTATTATATCGGGGCTGCTCACGCCCACCTACGGCGAAATTCTGGTAAACGGGGAAAAGACCCGGGGAATTTCGCCTAAAATTGCTTATATGCTTCAAAAAGACAATTTACTGGAATGGCGGACGATTTATAAAAATATCCTGTTGGGATTGGAAATCAGGGGGACGCTGACTAGGGAAACGGAGGAATATGCCGTTTCTCTGCTGAAAACCTACGGCCTTCACGAATTTAAGGATAAACACCCGTCCCAGCTCAGCGGAGGAATGCGGCAGCGGGCGGCGCTGATTCGCACGCTTGCCACCAAGCCGGATATTTTTCTTTTGGATGAAGCCTTTTCCGCTCTGGATTATCAGACGCGGCTGAAGGTGACTGACGATGTTTATTCCATTTTGAAAAAAGAAAACAAAACTACTCTGATGGTGACTCACGATATTCCGGAAAGCATCAGTATGTCCGACCGGATTATTGTGCTGACCTCCCGGCCCGCAAAAATCAGGGAAATACATAAAATTGACTTTGAAATGCCTGAGAGAACGCCGCTGAAATGCCGGCAGCACCCGGCATTCAGCGGATATTTCAATATGATTTGGAGGGAACTGGATGAACCGGGATGAGGAAGCGGTTTCCCTGGAGCGTCAGCTTTATTTAAAACAGAAAAAAAGAAGAAAGAAAAAAATACTGGCCGTGCAAATATCCATTGTGGTGTTTCTGATTGCCCTGTGGGAGATTCTGGCTGATGTCGGCATAATAGACAGCTTTATCATGAGCCAGCCTTCCCGCATTCTGAAAACGCTGGTGAATCTGTCCGCCAACAATCTCCATGTTCATCTGGGAGTCACCCTGTTTGAAACGCTGGTGGGATTTTCCCTCGGCGTTGCCCTGGGGCTTGCCCTGGCTGTCGCCCTGTGGTGGTCGGATTTTCTTTCCCGGGTGTCGGAGCCGTTTCTGGTGGTGCTGAACAGTCTGCCGAAAATCGCGCTGGGCCCGGTCATTATCATCTGGGTAGGCGCCGGCATGCAGGCCATTATTGTGATGGCGCTGGCGATTTCCCTCATTGTTACCGTACTGGAGATGCTTAACGGGTTCCGTAATACCGACAGGGATATGATTACCATGGCAAAAACCTTCGGTGCAAAAAAACGTCAGATTTTTACCAAAATCGTGCTGCCCTTTAATGTGGGGACGCTGTTTAATTCCCTGAAAATCAATATCGGTCTGTCGCTGGTAGGCGTCATCGCCGGGGAATTCTTGGTTTCCAAGGCCGGGCTTGGCTATCTCATCGTATACGGCGGACAGGTGTTTAAGCTGGATCTGGTAATGTCCAGCGTGCTGATCCTGGCGGTGGTGGCGGCGCTGATGTATGAAGCCGTAGTGCTTGTGCAGAAATTTATAGCCAAAAAAAACGCAAAGTAAGCCGCAGAAAGCTTAGTTTATTGATAGAAAAGGAGTAATGGTTTTATGAAAACAATTCGGTACATATGCTTAATGGTTTGCGCCGCGCTGCTGCTGGCGGTGGGGGCAGGATGCAAAAACGGGGAAAAATCCCTAAAGAAAATCAAGGTAAGCGAGGTGACTCACTCGTTGTTTTACGCGCCCCAGTATGCCGCCATTAATCTGGGCTTCTTCGCAGAGGAAGGACTTGAAATCGACCTGTACAACGGCGAGGGAGCTGATAAGGTCATGACGGCCGTTCTGTCCGGAGATATGGACATCGGCTTTTGCGGGCCGGAATCCTCTGTGTATGTGTATAACGAGGGAAAAGAGGATTACTGCCAGGTTTTTGCCCAGCTTACCAAGAGGGACGGCTCTTTTCTGATGGGACGCACCGATGATGAATTTTCCTGGGACGACGTCAAAGGCAAACTGATTCTTCCAGGGCGTAAAGGCGGCGTGCCTTATATGACGCTGCTGTATGTCATGCGGCAGAACGGCATTGAGCCAAATGTGGATGTGACCCTGGATGAAAGCATCCAGTATGCCCTGATGGCAGGCGCGTTTGCGGCGGGCACCGGCGATTATGTGACGATGTTTGAGCCGACCGCTTCAGCGGTTGAACGGGAGGGTAAGGGCTATATTCTCGCGTCTATCGGCGAGCTTTCGGGTGAAATTCCCTACACCTGCTATTACGCAACCAAGAGCTACCTTGAAAAGAATGCCGACGTGGTGCAGCGCTTTACCAACGCCATCTACAAGGGCCAGC
>ENA-UOOK01006955-UOOK01006955.1-fermentation-metagenome-genome-assembly--contig:-NODE-6955-length-10530-cov-9.869690_pt1 | contig 10530 bp, 7 predicted proteins | sample MGYA00245777_ERZ724023 | MGnify/ENA primary metagenome ERZ724023 (study PRJEB28704, sample SAMN03018312) | fermentation metagenome | biome: anthropogenic terrestrial biome; feature: soil; material... | reverse complement strand
AACACTCTCATTAAGATTCATAAGCCAAGGTATAACATTCTTTTAAAAGATGATAAAACCTATCCATATATATGTGTAACAGCCCAAGAAGCATTTCCAAGAATACAGATAACGCGTCTTATAAAAAAGGATGGCGCTAAATATTTTGGAGCCTACACCAAGCCGTCCGATGTACGCAAAACAATTGAATTGTTAAGAAGAATCTTTCCCGTAAGAACCTGTAAACGCAATATTAAAATCGATAATCCGCAACGTCCTTGCCTGTTTTACCATATCAGGCTTTGTTCTGCGCCTTGTGCAGGTAAAATAGATGAGAAAAGCTATAATGAGATTGTTAAAGAAGCATGCAGATTTCTTGAGGGAAAACAGGAAGAGATTGTGGAAGCATTGAAAGCACAGATGCAGGAAGCATCGGATGAAATGGAATTTGAAAAAGCGGCGGTTATCCGGGACAGAATAAAGAGCTTACAGAATGTAACTGCAAAACAATTGGTGCTTTCTACAAAAATGGAGGACAGGGATTTGTGCGCTCTTATCCGTGACGATATAAACAGTATTATTGTTGTTTTATTTGTACGCAGCGGGAAATTGATGGGCAAAAACACCAATCTTCTTGAAAACACCTATGATTTATCTGACGGTGATGTTATGGAAACCTTTTTAACTCAATTTTATGGCAACGGCCGAGAGGTTCCACCTGAAATCTTGTTGACTAATGAGCCATCAAATAGAGAAGTCCTTGAGCAGTGGCTGCGAGACATACGAGGTAAATCAGTTAATCTGCATTTACCCGTAATGGGGGATAAAAAGCATCAGATTAACTTGGCTGTCAAAAACGCAGCGGAGGAATTTGAGAAATATAAAATAAATTTTTTTGCTGGAAATGAAAACATGAAGGCAGCTCTTAACAAGCTGTCGGAATATCTGAAATCGGATACTCCCCTCCACAGAATAGAGGCATATGATATATCAAATACCGGGAGCTCGGGTATTGTTGCCGGTATGGTTGTCTTTGTTGATGGTAAGGCAGCTTCGGATAATTATCGAAAATTTAACATAAAAAGCGTTGATATTCAAAATGATTATGCTTCCATGCAGGAGGTGCTTTTCAGAAGATTAAAAAGGCTTAAGGAATCTTCGACTGATATAAGCTTTGGCGAAAGACCAGATTTAATTCTTGTTGATGGTGGCATTGGTCATTATAATGCCGCAAAAGAGGTTATTAATGAGCTGGAGCTGGACATTCCTGTTCTTGGTATGTCGAAGGATGACAAGCATCGAACCAGCACATTGGTAAGCGACAACCTTGAAGTGGATTTGAAAACAGAACCAGTGCTTATGACATTGATTGCAATGATTCAAGAGGAAGTCCACCGTTATGCAATTACATTTCACCGTAAAACCAGGCAAAAAACTCAAAGCAAGTCTTTACTTGATAATATCCCCGGCGTTGGTCCTAAAAAAAAGAAAGCTCTCTTAAAGGAATTTGGATCTGTTAAAAGAATACGTGAAACCGATGAGAAAGATTTGTGCAGAATTAAAGGCGTAAATGAAAAGCTTGCTAAGGAAATAAAAAGAGTACTTGAAAATGGGTGGTAATCAATCATATTTTATAAATAAGGCCATAAACATAAAACACAGGTGTCCTCTGAATCTCATAAATTGAGGTAAGGTATGGTCTACGCAATTGTATTAGCAGGAAAGGAAAAAGAAGAAAATAAAAAATGCCTACTCTTTGGATTCTTTAACAGATGGTTGAAAAGCTTTTCTGCAGCAGAAATAGTTTTCAATCAAAAGGAGATAAGAGAGGACTTTTGTTTGCATATCGTCACTATGCCTCATCCGGATTATTATTTGTCAAAAAACAAATATGGAAGAAAAAAGACAATGCGCAACTGGTTTGATTTATTAAATGAGAATCAGATCAGTAATTATCTTTTAGACAACACACTGACTAAATACATTGAGGGTGGATGGGACAGCAGCCAAAAGGACTTTTTGAGAGAGAGCCTGGAGCAGAAAGTGGATGCTCTTTTTAGTATGGAGCCTTTAAAAAGAATTGATTATAGAATGTTGACAATCACCATAACCGGGATAAAAAATACGCACAAGAACAAAGAGCTTTTGAATTTATTAAAAAGGTTTAGGAATGTAAACACCATTGAAGGGGATGAAAATGATTCCTGGTGGGAAGATTTTATGACAGAAACAGGTGTACCGGTTTGCAAAACCAAGGATCTGGGGGTGCTAGAAAGAAGTGATGTTTGGCTATCCTACGATATAAATGATTTGGGATGTTTATTTAATGGGATAAAGGTAGACATACCCGGAAAGAAAATAATATGCGCCGACTTTAATAAACAGTACAGAATAGGTTATGGTTTTCCACACCATTTGATAGATGTTTTAGGTGTAGACGTAATTCGCAAATTTGGTTATGAGCTGCTTTCGAATTTTATGTTAACTTCACTTGTTTCAGAAAATAGCCATTCTTTTGATTCAGCTGAAAAAATATTGGGTACTAAAATTGTTATTAAGGAAGGCAGATATAACGAGATTACAAGATGAACCCTCGCCCCACCTCTTTATTTTAGCAGGTATAGCATTTAATTGCTATGGAGGATAAAATGCTAACGTACCTTAATTTACCGGAACAATTTTCGCAATAAAAATTGATATTTTTTAATATAGTTGATATACTGTTATAAAGATTTTCTACAAGACTAGTTTACTATAATTTTTACCCTATTATTCGAGGGTTTATGCTAAAAAGAAGCCATGGAGAGCTCTATTAACATGCAATAAGATGCTTGAAACAAAATGTTAAAGGCATTTTATGAATAATAAAAATAATAAAAACGATGAATGGAGGAGAATCATGAAGAACAAAACTATCATCAGAACGCTGGTGCTGTTACTTGTATTTATCTTTGCGCTTACAGCTACAAGCTGTGGCAACAAACCCGTACAGGGTACAACAGGTACCACTGCACCTACAAAAGGAACCGAAGCACCAACAACATCAACGACAGCAGCTCCCAAAGTAGTACTTCCGGATGTTCCTGCAAACAGATATGATGCAGCTAAGGCACCCAGAACTGGCAGCAACGCTACAAATCCACTTGTTGTGGGCACAGGAACATTGGACGGTAAGTTCAGTCCTTTCTTTAACACATCAGCTTACGATGTTGATGTGGTAGGTATGACACAGCTAGGTCTTCTTTACTATAACAAGTTTGGTGCACCCGAAGCCGGCATTAATGTTCCATCCTATGCTTACGAATACTCACAGGATATTGCATCCGACAATTCGACTTCTACATACACATTTGTTCTTAAAAACGGCTTAACTTTCAGCGACGGAAAACCAGTAACAGCAAAAGACGTGCTTTTCTCAATTTATGTCCTTTGCGATCCTTTATATGATGGTTCAAGCACATACTACACTATGAACATTAAGGGCATGAAGGAATACCGTCTGCAAACAAGTGCTGATACACTTGGAATGGTTGATAAAATTATTGAAGCCGGTATTAAAACAGGTGATGACGGTAAAATGGTTATTAACCCTGCAAGTGGTGTCACAATGGCACAGCAGGAAGCATTTTGGAAGTATTTTGATGCAGCCGGAGAATTGTTTGCACAGGAAATCATTGATTATGTAAACACAAACTATCCAAGTTATATTCCAAAATATTTTGCACCATACACCGCAGAGCAGGTAGCTGCCGATAAAAACCTTCAAGCAGCCTTTGGTATGGTTATGTGGGGCTTTGGTGAAGTCGGTGAGGATGGCAAATTTAAAGACAGCATGGAAAACACATATGATTTGTCAAAAGATACTGTAGACGCAAAGGTATATTGGGCAAACATACTTGATTCATATGGTTATGATTTATCTGACGCCGGCATAAATGTTGAACAAGCCGGTGATGTATCAATTCAGGATTATGTGCAGCAGGAATATATTAAAAACGAAGGTAAGATAGCAGGTGGAGTTAAGAGCATCAGCGGAATCACATCAGGAAAAACTGTTAGTGCCGATGGTGTTGAAAGAGAATATATTAAAATAGTTGTTAACGGTGTTGATCCAACCGCTATTTTCAAATTAGGTGTTGAAGTTGCCCCAATGCATTATTACACCGATGGATACAAAGGCACACTAAACGAAAATGGTGTTGCTCTTGAAACAAAAGAATTTATGGATTTTCTTAAGACGAAGAACACAAAGCCTGTTGGAGCAGGACCATATGTTTTCCAGGAATATAAAGACAATGTAGTAACCTACACCGCAAATGATAGCTATCTATTGGGTTCACCAAAAATAAAAACATTCCGTTATCAGGAAATTGCGGGTGGATCTGAACTTGATGCTGTGTTAACTGGTACGGTTCATTACGATGATCCATCAGCTTCAATGACTATCATTAATGACATTACAGGAAAACAAGGAAGCTATGCCGAACTCGATTACACATTGGTTGATAATGACGGATACGGATATATTGGCATCCAGGGTCAAGCTATTCCTGAACTAAATATAAGAAGAGCCCTTGCCCACTCCTTCAATGTTCAACTTTGCGTTGATAACCATTACGGCGAGTTGGCAAGTGTTAACTATCGTACAATGACAAAAATACTTTGGGCATATCCTGAAGATCCAAATAATTTGTTCCCATATGATGGAACAGGAGAAAAGTCTAAAGCTCTGTTCCTTGAATCCGGATATATTTATGATGCTGCTAAGAATATCATGCAGTATCCGAAGGATCATGCAAAGGCAGGCACACAGGTCACATTTAAATTTACGCTTCCTATGGATGTAGCAGATCATCCTGCAGGCTCGGTATTTATCGATTCACAGGAGGTTCTTGCTAAAATCGGTGTTAAAGTTGACTTGGAGGTTGATGCAAATCTTTTAGGCAAGCTTAGTACAGCATATGATTCAGGCGTACAGGTTTGGGCAGCTGCATGGGGCAGCGGCGGTGTAGACCCGGATATGTTCCAGATTTGGTACTCCGACCCGGCTGAAAACCAAGGCACATCCGCGGCAAGAAGCGGTCTTTACTACCTGTTCCAAAATGGCTCAGAAGAAGAAAAGGCAATGCTTGTTGAGCTGAACCAGCTTATTAAGGCAGGTCGTTCAACTCTTGATACTGAAGAGCGTAAAGCTATTTACAAGAAAGCATTAGAGCTTTCTACAGGCTTGGCTGTTGAGATTCCGACATACCAAAGAAAGAACATGTATGTGTTTAACTCTAAGGTAATTAAAGCATCATCCCTTTTCAGCGGAGACGATGTAACACCATTCCAAAGCCCGTTGAGCTTCATATGGAATGTAGAGTTGAATTAATAAAATTACCAAATAAACAGGTAATACTTCTGGTACAAGGCTTGAACGTGTGTTCAAGCCTTGTACTATATAAAAGCCTAACTGTATAATGTTTGAATTAGAGGATTATTATGTGGATATATATATTAAAAAGAATTCTTTTCGCGTTTTTAATTTTAATTGGTGTTTCTGTGCTAATATATATGCTTTCAATGTTAATGCCGGCAGACTATATTGATAATCAGACATCTGCTGCTCTTGCCAATGGTTCAATGACAATGGATGATGTTATTCGTTTGAAAGAGCTTTATGGGCTTGCTGATAAAAGCTTTGTTGGTATTATAAAAAGCTATTCTTCCTGGCTCTTAAGCACCTTAACGGGGGACTTAGGTTTTTCATTCCTTTATGGAAAGCCTGTTAAAGATGTTTTATCAGATTATGTTTGGATATCGTTTACAATCGCTCTTATTTCTTTTATTTTACAAGTTATAATAGCTATACCAATGGGGGTTAAAGCAGCTGTGAGACAATATGGCGCTTATGACTACACGGTTTCAGTTTTTGCCATGATGGGCACTGCATTGCCGTCATTCTTTTTAGCGGCACTGCTTATGAATGTATTTTCAATAAAGCTTGGTATTATGCCTTTACAGGGGCTTACAAGTGCAACAATAGTATTTGCTAAGGATGCTCATTTAGAGGTGTTTTTAGATAAAGCATGGCATCTTGTTCTGCCCATAACTGTTCTTGTAGTTCTTGGCATCGGCGGTACAATGAAATTTACAAGAACCAATATGCTTGAAGTTTTAAACTCAGACTATATCAGAACAGCAAGAGCAAAAGGCTTAGCAGAAAAAACCGTTGTTTATAAGCATGCTTTCAGAAATACAATGATTCCGTTGGTGACTTCTCTTTCCGGAATGCTTCCGGGTCTGTTTGGCGGTGCAATGATTACTGAAACGGTTTTCGCTATACCCGGAATTGGTTATATGGCTCTTCGAGCCACTCAACAGGGAGATATCCCATTTATAATGGGTTACAATATGTTTTTGGCAATTCTTACAGTGACAGGCATGCTTATATCAGACCTAATGTATATGGTCGTTGATCCGCGTGTCAAACTTTCGTAGAGGCGGTGATTTGAGGCATGCAAAGTGATAATAATGTAAAGAAATATACAGATATGACAAGTGAAGCTGAAATGTCTTTTGAGCAAAACTTTAGAGTAATTTCTCCAAGCCGAATGGTAGCCAAACGTTTCTTTAAGAGCAAGCTTTCAATTGCTGGTTTGTTAATGATTATTTTTGTTTTTCTGTTTTCTTTTATCGGCCCAATTATTGTTAATAAGACATGGGGTTATCAGGAAACACAAGTTTTTAAGATAGAACGTGTTTCTGATATGGTGACGACTGCAGACTTTGAAGCAGCAGATGGCAGGATATATACATATTATGATAAGTCTCAAACGGTTATCGTATTCAAAGCTCCGCCATCATCAGAGCATTGGCTTGGTACGGACACATCGGGATTTGATATACTTACACGCTTGATGTATGGCGGTCGTATCTCGCTAACGATCTCCTTTATTGTAATTATACTTGAGACAATAATCGGTATAGTACTTGGAGGAATGGCGGGATATTTTGGAAAATGGGTGGATCAAGTTATTATGAGAATAGTCGACACATTTGCCTGTCTTCCTACTTTACCGATATTACTGGTGCTTTCTGCAACAATTAGTTCAATTGAATCAATACCCGCAGAGCATCGAATTTATTACCTGATGGGGTCTATAACCTTAATGGGGTGGACAGGCGTTGCCCGCATGATAAGAGGACAAATCTTAATGCTTAGAGAACAGGAATATATGATGGCTGCAGAAACAACGGGTATAGGTCCTTTCCATAAGATATTCAGGCACCTTATTCCAAATACCATGCCCCAACTTATCGTTAGTGCTACACTAGGTCTCGGTGGTGTTATCCTTTATGAATCAACACTTTCTTATCTGGGACTGGGTGTTCCATTTCCCAAAGCAGCTTGGGGTTCTATGATAGCACTTGCGGATCCGTCGAGAGGGCAGGAGATACTCGCAAATTACCCGAATATGTGGGTTCCGGCAGGTATTCTAATAGTTATTACAGTGCTGGGTTTCAGCTTTATCGGCGACGGTTTGAGGGATGCGTTTGATCCTAGGATGAAAAGGTAGGTATATAATGGGCGTAAAGGATTTATTTAAACGAAAAAAAATACAAGGTGTTGATGATACACAATACTTAACACTCCGGGAAGAAATTCGTATTAGTAAAGAGAATAACAAAATTATCCGACAATACGAAAAAGATAAAGCAAGAAAAAATGTTGAGGAATCAGAGTACTTGACACAGATGAAAGATCCCTTAAATGTTGTAGAGTTTGATGATTTGCACACTTATTTTTACACAGAGGTTGGTACGGTTAAAGCTGTTAACGGTGTATCATTCGAAATACCACAGGGAAAAACTGTTGGCGTTGTTGGTGAATCCGGGTGTGGTAAATCAGTCACAAGTCTTTCTCTAATGCGTCTTGTTCAAGGTCCTCAAGGCCAGATTGTCAATGGAAATATACGCTATAAGGCAAGTGACGGAAAATGTTATGATATAGCGAAAATGCCACTAAATGAGATGCGAAAAATTCGAGGCAAGGATATCGCCATGATATTTCAGGAGCCAATGACAAGCTTAAATCCGGTTTTTAAGATTGGTGATCAAATGGATGAGGTGGTCCTTCTCCACGATAAAAAAGCAACACCGGAATCAGCAAAGGCAAGAACCATTGAAATGCTTAACCTTGTGGGAATTGCAATGGTAGATAAAGTGTATTCAAGCTATCCCCATGAGCTTTCCGGGGGTATGCGGCAACGTGTGATGATTGCAATGGCTCTTACTTGTAACCCAAGGCTAATAATAGCTGATGAGCCTACAACAGCGCTTGATGTTACAATACAAGCACAAATTCTTGAGCTTCTAAGAAATGTTAAGGATAAAATTAACGGCAGTATTATGCTTATTACCCATGACCTTGGGGTTATAGCCGAGATGGTTGATTATGTTGTGGTCATGTATGCAGGTAGAATTATAGAAAAGGGTACGGTTAGGGAGATATTCCATGATCCAAAACATCCTTATACAATAGGTCTCATGAAATCAAAGCCTGGGAATGTCAAACAGGGAGAACGTTTATACAGCATTAGGGGGCAGGTGCCTAATCCAATAAACATGCCCGATTATTGCTATTTTTGTAATAGATGCGATAATTCTATGGATATATGCTCAAAGACATATCCGGATATGCTACAGTTTTCACCCACGCATTTTGCATCCTGCTACTTGTATGATGAAAACAAGCTTTGATTTTGCTGCGACTAGACATTATTCCAGCTTGCAGGGAACTTATTAGCATGAATTTACAACAATTTTGTGATATAGATAATGCAAAGGAGAATAGAAGGCTGTTATGGAAAACGGAAAAAAGGATATGAACGACAATATATTGGTTGTAAACCATTTAAAAAAATATTATTCTGTGAAGAAGGTTGCATTCGGAAAACGCAAAACATATGTAAAAGCTGTTGACGATGTTTCCTTTACCATAAAGCGAGGAACAACAATGGGGCTTGTTGGCGAATCAGGTTGTGGCAAGACTACCATTGGACGCACAATATTAAGGCTTCATGAGGTTACCGCAGGTCAAGTGTTGTTTGATGGCATTGATCTTGCAAAAATACCTGCGAAGAAATTAAGAAAACTGAGACCTCAAATGCAGATGATATTTCAGGATCCATACTCCAGTCTTTCACCGCGTCTTCCGGTTGGAGAAATCATTGGTGAGGCAGTAAAAGAGCATAAGGTTATACCAAAATCTCAATACAGACAATATATTCTAAAGGTTATGAGAGATTGCGGTCTTCAACCTCAATACTTCTATCGTTACCCACATGAGTTTTCCGGTGGTCAAAGACAGAGAATAAGTATAGCAAGAGCTGTTGCGCTTAACCCGAAGTTTATTATCTGTGATGAGCCATTAAGTGCTCTTGATGTTTCCATTCAATCACAGATTATTAACCTTATGAAGGATCTGCAGGAGCAGTTCGGATATACATATTTGTTTATATCCCATGATCTCTCCGTTGTGGAGCATATTTCAGATACTATTGGCGTTATGTATCTCGGAAGCATGATGGAGTTCGGGGATAAAAAACTTGTTTTTTCAAATCCGATGCATCCATATACAAAAGCGCTATTATCTGCAGTACCGGTGTCTGATCCAGATATCAAAATGAACCGTATAATTCTCAAAGGGGACATTCCAAGCCCTATTAATCCGCCCTCCGGTTGTAAATTTCGTACGAGATGCCAAAATTGCATGGATATTTGCTCAAAGAAAGAGCCAATATTAAAGGAGTACGAAAAAGGGCATATGGTGGCGTGCCACTTGTATCCGCAGGATTAGTATTATGAGGTCTACCTAAGAATAGGGTGATAGCCATGGGAAAAGAAAAAAAAAGCGTGAATAATAATTTTGATGATAACAGAGTAATCGCAGATATGAATATAGATGGAATGCCCAGCTCAATGTTCAGACGGAAAACCTTTAACGAGTCTGATATTAAAAAAGAAAAGAAAGAAGCCGTAGAGATTGAGATTTCAAAAGACGAACGCAGAGCAATTGTACGAGGCATTGCAACTTCATATATATTATTTGGTGTAATTTTTTTCGGACTTTTAGCCTTGTTTCTTCTGTTTTATACTAAGGTCTGGTTAAAATAAAGGAGGATATATATCAACCATGTCAAAAATAAAGAATTTTCATAATATTTTGTTATTAAGCTTCTTACTCATAATTGTGCTATTGATATCTGCATGTTCCAACATGGGTCAGGCTATAGATCCGGGTGATTGGCACTATGACTGTGTTGTAATCTACGATGCCCTTGGAGGAACAATAAATTCAAGGGATATTCGCGAAACTTATTACATGGATAATTCGTATTTGTTTGAGCCTTCAGGGACAACCAATATGCTTATTCAACCGATTAAGGATGGTTACATTTTAGCTGGATGGTATACCTCAAAAGAGGATATTACGGATAAGGATGGGAATATTGTTGGTTATTCCTTTAAAGCAGAAGACAGGTGGGATTTTGACGAGGACAGGGT
>ENA-UOOK01006954-UOOK01006954.1-fermentation-metagenome-genome-assembly--contig:-NODE-6954-length-10532-cov-3.568483_pt1 | contig 10532 bp, 5 predicted proteins | sample MGYA00245777_ERZ724023 | MGnify/ENA primary metagenome ERZ724023 (study PRJEB28704, sample SAMN03018312) | fermentation metagenome | biome: anthropogenic terrestrial biome; feature: soil; material... | reverse complement strand
GATAAACGAAGTAAATTAAAGTATATTGAGGGAGGATTTATTATGGCCAAGTATCAATCACCAGAATTAAAATCATTATTTAAGATTGAACGACATCATTATCCTGTTCCGGTAGATGTTAATATACCCGATGTCTGCAAAAAAACAGTATTGTTACCAGCTTGTGATTATGATGGTGTTCAATATTTGTACTACATAGACTTGGATAAATCGTTAGTAATAGTTTGGAATGTCGATATAAGTCTTTATATTTCTCATGTAATAAATCAGTTTAGTCAGTTCGATTTAAACACAAAAGAGCTATATGGACGATTTGCTCTTCATACATCATTTGTTTACCATAACCGGATATATGCTCTGCCGGCATATGGAAATTTTATATTATGTTTCGACATCGATTCAAATGAATACGAAATAATCTACGATAGCATGGAACATATATACAGTTTTACAAACGGAGCTGTTAATGACAATATATACTTTACAAGATGGACAATATTCGATTATTTCAAGAGAAAGAGCACGGAAGAAGATGTTCAACTTGATATAGGATATTACAATATTAGATCCGGTGAATTTTGTGTGATTAAAAGCATATTAGGACCCGAATCAATACATCAAACGGTTCTATCACCCAAAGGAGATAAAATCATTGCAGTTGAAGTTCCTAGATATGAAAAAAACGTAGAAGCTAATAAAAACATAACAGTTAGCAGAGCTTTGCAAGAATCAAGAATTCTGTCATATGATTTATTTAAAAATAAGCTGCATATGATATCGTCGGATAATGGACCTGCACATATAACATTTGATATAAATGATCCTGATATTGGTCATATAGCATGCTGTAATTTTTCTCCTTTGGGGTGTTTCGGCACAGCTAGAATAGATAAATATGATTTTGAGAATGGCATTGTCAAGATAGGTACATATGAGGAAGAAGATTTTTATAGGATTCCTAATCATGAGATATTTGAATATGACGGTGAAAATCTATTGGCTACCCCAGTCTACTCTAATCAAGTCCGTCTAATAAACACATCCACTATGAAATGTAGAAAAAAGATTTATTTATCGGATAAACATATAACGCTTGAGAAAGGGAAGGTCCCATTTTATTATCCTTTTACAGACCGAACTCCTTATACTGTGCTACCGGTTAACAATACTCGTTATATTGTTATGTGTAGCATTCGATCGATAGACATATTAGATTTTTTAGAAGATAAGATAATAGCTAAAATCGAGTACAACAAACAATATAATCCGCTAAGTTCAATAAACCCGCTTAGAGCATCAGGTCATAGTAGCTTTGCCTAACAGAATTTAAGTGATATCGGTTCTAATGTGATATATGTCTATAGGCAAAAAATTAAGAATAAGGAGATGATATTATCAAAACAGTTTCAATAGTAAAATGCCACAGCTATGAATACGTCGAAGTAAAAAATGCTCTGATGAAATTACTGGATTATCTTGGTGGAATAAAAAAATATATAAACAAAGGTGAACGCGTATTAATAAAACCAAATTTGTTAATGAGAAAAAACTATGAAGATGCTGTGACGACACATCCAATGGTAGTTCGATGTATGGCAGAACTATTAATAAATGAGTGTGAAGCTAGTGTCGTTATAGCAGATAGTCCGGGGGGAGACTTTACAACAGAAGTTATGGATGCAATCTACGATACAACAGGCATGAAAGAGGTTGCAACACAAACTGGAGCCAAGTTAAATTACAATTTCAAAGAAAAAATGGCTAATAATGAAAATGGACAACATTTAAAGAAAATTCGAGCAGCTGAGTTTATTTATGATGTTGATAAAATTATATCCATACCTAAACTTAAAACACATTCGATGATGACCTATACAGGTGCCGTTAAAAACTTATTCGGTATTATTCCAGGTATTGCGAAAGCTGAATATCACCTTCACATGGCAGGATATGATAAATTTGCTGATGCACTGATTGATATATGCCTATTAGCCAAACCGACTCTTACAATAATGGACGCTATAGTTTCTATGGATGGAAACGGACCTTCAGCTGGAAACAAAAAGAACACAAACACGATAATGGCTTCATCCGATCCCTTTGTTTTAGATAAGGTCTGTTGTGATTTAATAGGATTCCCTCTTAATAGTGTTCCGACAGTAGCACAAAGCATCATACGTAATTTATGTAAATTAAATAATGATGATGTTGAAATTAAAGGGGCAGTTGATGTTTGTTTAAGACCCTTCCAAATGCCCGACTCCATAAGCGATGTGTTCTTGAAGACAGAACAATTTGACGATAAATATGTCGACGATAATATAAAAGCGAAACCTACTTGTGATCATGATAAGTGTGTAAAATGTATGGTATGTAAACAACACTGTCCAGCAAAAGCAATATCTTTCGTTGATAATCAAATTGTAATTGATCTATCAAACTGTATTCGTTGTTATTGTTGTCAGGAACTATGTCCTTTTAAAGCAATTAAAATACGACGTTCATATTTACTTAAGGCTTTACTAAAAGATCATGAATGGTAAAGACGATTTGCGAATTTGGTTTATAACGAACTAATGAGGTGAAAACATGAATATTATCGGTATTGGTGGTTCGGATCACGATATTTCCGCTTGCTTAGTGGTTGACGGAGAATTAAAAATCGCTATTGAAGAGGAAAGGCTTTCAAAGGAAAAACATGGCATTGGTGCGCGATCTTGTCTTTTACAATCGGTAGATTACTGTTTGCAAGAAGCTGGTCTAACGGAAGAAAATATTGATTATTTTTTTGCGAATGATTTATTTCTTCCTAAACTTTTTTCAGGTAAAAAGTTTATAGATAAGTTGATTCGCATCAACCATCATTTAACTCATTTCGCATCGGCATATTATCTCTCTGGTTTCACATCAGCAGCATGGTTGGTCATTGACGGAGGAGGGGCGAGAGTATCCATTGATACATGCGAAACAATTAGTTTTGGTGCTATACATAATGGCAAGATCACAACACTCCAAAAGACTGTTGGCGAAATTAGCCTGTTTAACAATGTACTAGGGTATCAGCAAAACTCAATGGGAAGTTTTTATGATTTTTTCAATCTTATATGTGGGTTTAAAATACTTGAAACCGGGAAGTTGATGGGATTAGCTTCATATGGAAACACAGTGTACATCGATGAGATTGAAAAATATATATCAATCGGATACGACACAAATAAGAATTTCAAAATTAATATTAATCTAAATAAAGATATATATAATGAATTAAGTAAGCAAATTTGTGACTGTTTTAGCGAAGATGAAAAATTTCAAGTGAAAGCTGATATTGCAGCATCGGCTCAGTATTTATTGGAAAAATATATTTTTTCTATAATGAATGAGCTATATTCGAGTACACATCTTAAACAACTTTGTTATGCTGGCGGGGTTGCTTATAATAGTGTACTCAACGGTAAAATAAAATTACAAACACCATTTGAGGATGTTTTCATTCCTCCTTCAGCAGGAGATTCAGGAACTGCAATAGGGGCTGCTTTATATGGGTATCACCATATATTAGGTTATCCCCAAAAGGAAAACAAACAGATAATTAGTTTATTTACCGGAAAATTATACTCAATTAATGAAATAGAAAAAATATGCAAAAAGCATTCTGATAGTGTTAGGTATTGTGACCTTGGGGAATTGGTTTACCAAGAAGCGGCGAAAGAATTATTAAATGGTAAGGTCATCGGGTGGTTTCAAGGCGGTTCTGAATTTGGGCCAAGGGCTTTAGGAAATCGAAGCATATTAGCTGATCCTAGAATAAAAGATATGCCGTATCACTTGAATACAAAAGTAAAATTTAGAGAAATCTTTCGTCCATATGCACCAGTCATCATAGATGAATATCTTAATGACTATTTTGAAACTGATTTTCCTATAAACCCCTTTATGCTTTATGTAGGCTATATTAAAAAAGATAAAAGAGAAATTATACCTGCGGTTACTCATGTTGACAACACTGCAAGATTGCAAATAATAAACGAAAAAATCAATTATCAGCTATATACATTGATAAAGAAATTCTATCAACTAAGTGGCGTTCCGGTTCTCTTGAACACATCATTTAATATAAAAGGGAAACCTATTGTTGAAAATCCAGCAGATGCAATGGAGTGTTTTTTAAAATGTGACATGGACGTGCTTTATTTGGGTAGCTATAAGATAACAAAAATCAAGAAGTAACTATAAAGTAGAAGGTTAGCTATATGTAGATGTAATGTATAATATGTTTTTTAATCACAAATCATTTTAATTGTAGCTTGTAAACCTTGGATTAATGAATTGTAAAATATGGAGATAAAAATGATTGTTTTTAATGTGCCTGCTGATTTTCAGACAGAAACCTTGATCGAGCTAAATAATATAAATCAGGATAGCTCAAAGTTTAAAGTTAATGAAGTCTACGGGCAAATATCAATGGGTAATATCTATGCTTCGGGGAGAATGGTGGGCAGTTTGCCGAAGGCAGATATAAAAACGTTGGAAAAATACGTGATAGCCTGTGATCGATATGGAATTCATTTTAACTACACGTTAAACGCATCCTGTATGGGAAATCTTGATATTGATGATAAATCTATAAAACAATTAGAAGCATTTATTAACGATTTAACTGATATAGGTATAAATTTATATACTATAGCACTGCCGTCATTAATGGATATTGTACAATCATTAAAACCGAAGGCAATTATAAAAGCATCTGCTATATGCGAAATTAACAGCACTGAAAAAGCTCTGCATTACAATAATAGAAATGTTAAGCGTATGGTGGTCGATCCTGATATCACACTGCGCTTTGATACATTAAAAGACATTTGTACTGTATTTAATGGAGAAGTTGAAATAATAGCAAATAATGTGTGTTTAAAAAATTGCCCATATAAAATGTTTCATTATAATCATGAAGCGCATTGTACCAAAGATGATCATCTGAACAAAAAAGGGACGTATTATTACCATAAATGCGCCTTGCAAAAGGCTAACGATTTGAGCAGTTATATCAAATTAAATTGGATACGACCTGAAGATTTGCATTTTTATTATGATATTGGAATAAAATCATTTAAGCTCCAAGGTCGTAATTCTATTAGTGGAGCAAATTTGGTAAATGTAGTAAGAGCTTATTTTTCCGAATCATATGACGGGAACTTGATGGATCTTCTAACATTATTTAACCCGTATAATAAATTTCAACCATATATTGATAACAAAAGACTTGATGGATACATTAATCGATTTTATGAAAACCCCGCAGCTTGCAAGGGTCTATGTAGCGCATGCAATTATTGCATATCATATACCCAAAAATGTACTGATATGGACAAATTGCAAGAATTGAATGGTTATGCGAAAAAATTATATAATGCTTATAACATGCTTACTGAAGTGTAAAAATTATGAGGGGTTCGAATGGATAGTAAATATAATACGATACATAAAATACAAGATATTCTGCCGCTTACACCATTACAGCGGACTTTTTTATTATGGGGACTTTCTCACCCTTCTTCATTTCGGTATTATGAGCAATGGCGATACAGGATAACTGGAAAAATACAAATAGACATGATGCGAACAGCTTGGAAAAAAACGATTGAGCATTTCAGTATCTTACGTGGAATATTTCTCTGGGACAAAATTCGTGCTCCTGTCTTTGTCATTTTAGAAAGACAAAACGTCAATTTCCGTGTTTACGACATTCAAGATAGCATACATCACACAAGGAAAGCCGCTGCTGACGATATAGCCATAAAAGAATGGCAGGACCGAGTTGATCTCAATGTAAACCCTATACGGTTTAGTGTTATCGTATTATCACAAAATGAATGTGAATGGATAATCAGCTCCCACCATATTTTATTTGACGGATGGAGCAATGGACTGATAATGAGTTATTTAATAGACTGCTATAATTCATTATGCAAAAACCAAATGATCTCTGTGGAAAGTGATTTATGTCTATATAAAAAACATCTAAAACGCACATTGGATGAATATCAAAAACCTGATCACAAACGATTTTGGCGGGAGTACCTTCATGGCTATTCTACTTGTGACACGAAGGATACGCAATGGATAGACACAAGAGATAACCATGTGTGCGTTTTCCCAATTCCGGATGATTTGCTTAAAAAAATCGAATTATTCTGTATTGCACATAACTGTAGCTTATCTGCTTTATTATACGCTGCTTGGGCTATGAAGTCGGCGATGCAAAACAAACAACATGATATTGTTATAGGGGCGACTGTATCAGGAAGAAACGGTCTGTCTTCATATGATATGAGCAATTTAATTGGCTTGTGGATACAAACAGTACCGATTAGAATAAATTGTGGGAAAGATATCGCCATTGGTGATATGATTGCTAAAATCCAGTCCGATTTATTAGCTGCCGAGAAACACATTTATATGCATAATCATAACTGGCTTGAACTTTTCCCTGACTTTAATGCGATCTATAATCAAATGTTGACGATTCAAAATTATCCGATAGATAAAGACATCAACGAAGGTACATCCATTTATATTGAGTTTTTATCATCTTTTTATCAAGTAATTAGCAATATAACTGTTTCAGTGAAAGCATTTAGCTTCATAAAATGCATGGAAATATCTTTTAATACCGCGGTGTACAAAAAAAGTAATATAGAGAATTTTGCATTACAGTTTTTTGATTTATTGAGATATATGTCTTTAATGATAAACGATCAAAAAATAAGCAATATATACAAAGAATTATCGGATTATTTCAATGAAATTTGAAGGAGGTTAAAAATGAATAAATATAGCGTTCCTGCTGATTTCAATATTGAAACTATAAATATATACAAGAGTCTTAATGAACAACATGAAGATAAAATCAATGAAACATATGGACAGTTAAATTGTGATACTAATATGTTCGGTTCTGGTCGATCTTCAAATAATCTGCCGTATGTTGACGAGCAACAACTGTATAAATATATTTCCCAGTCAGAATCAAACAATATCTCTTTCAATTATGTACTTAATGCCTCCTGCTTGTCAAATCAAGAATTTACGCGGGAAGGCATGAAAAATATTATAGATTTTTTAAAATATTTACTGGGCATTGGAGTAAAATCACTTACAGTTTGTCTACCATCACTAATTGAACTTATCAGAGAAACTGGATTGCCGTTTAAAATAAAAGCATCCACAGTATGCAACATAACGAATGCTGATAGAGTTCGTTCTTTCCTGAATATGAAAGTAGACCGTATCGTTTTAGATGAAAGCATAAATAGAAACTTTTGTGAACTTAAAAACATTATAAATTTAACCGATCAAGTTGAAATGATTGTTAATGTCGTATGTTATAAAAACTGTATATATAGGCCTTTTCATCACAATCAAATGTCACATGATTACAAATGGGACAAACCATGTGTTAGCTATTATTCTCACCGCTGTATTATGAAAAGAATAGAAATGCCAGAGAATATTTTAAAGATGCCTTTTATTAGACCTGATGATATATCTTATTATGAAAAACTCGGTATTCATTATTATAAAATACAAGGGCGTCAAGCCGTTATGAATGGCAATATAATAAAAACAGTAATTTCCTACTTGAACAAGTTGTATGATGGGGATTTACTAGATTTATTAGATTGCTTTTCTCCGACAAACTCCTTTAGAATTCCAATAGATAACAGAAAGCTAGATGGATTTATTATGCCTTTTATTACTTCGGATTTCTGCAAGGATAATTGTGAATCTTGTTTATATTGCAAAAAATTTTTTAGCAAAAATTTTTCATTCGATGAATATTTGAAAATTAATGAATTGGCAATGAAATTTTACAACTCAACTGATGACTACAAGAAAATGTTAAATAACATATTGGAGCCTAACTATGATAAAAAATAAAAGAATTCAATATATGAAAGAAAAACAGCGACAAGGCACACCAATACCGGAATGGACGATTGCTGAAAAATTTTCACAAATTGCCGAAAACTTCGCTGATAAAGATGCTGTTATAACATTTGCTAATATTAGCGAATTTGATCTTTGTGAAGACAGCAATAAAATTGCATATTGTTGTTTGGCATGGCACAACTGGCTATTAGTTAGAGAACTCAAAGATGGCTCGTGGCTCATAAAATCTACCGAAAATTATAATCTATTATGCAACAAAGCGGCATATCGTCTGCTTAAAGAATTCGATGGTAAAAAAACTGTTTGGGATATTTATAATAGGATTAATAAAGAAAATAATGAAATAATTATCAAGTTTATCGAGCCGGAGATGGCATATTCATCAGAAAATATCATTAATGCTAAACTAAGCATCAAAGCTGATTCGTTGGACGAATTAGCTTTTATCAGTCAGTTGCTTATCATAAGAGGATTTTTAATGCTAAACAATATTCAATATATGATGCTTCCGGAAAATATAACCATTAAATCATTTACTCCTTGTTGTGAACCAGTGGATTGTTTTTCATTGCAATCATTATCCCGCGTAGATGTCATGATTATCGGTGACAAACCAGGGACAGCAAGTGTCGGCATTTTATATTTAGCATCTTATCTAAAAAAACATGATATTAATGTAAGAGCGTTGTTTATTGACGGTTATTACACACCTTCTGAATATAAAAGTAACATAATAAATCATTTACGGAAGGCTCAACCACGTTTTATCGGCATAAGTATGAAGTGGTTTCCCCATATCCGAAAAGTATATGAAACAGCAAGCATTATTAAAGAATATGATCCATCAATCAAAGTAGTGGTAGGAGGCGATACAGCGTCCTACTATTCGTCACAGGTTATTTCACATCCATGTATCGATTACTTGGTACGCGGAGATGGTGAAGAGGCGTTTCTAAGTATTTGCAGGGGAAATGAAACAGCTCGCAACACTTACTCAAAGCAGGAAGATAATATCATAGCGTCTGATGATGCCCCCCGGGTACATGTAGACAGTCATTTAGTTGATTTAGATGAAATATTAACAGATAGTAGTGGAGTTGTATATACATCACTATACTTGCCACTCTCAAAAGGATGCGCATATAATTGTATTCAATGCGGCGGTTCAAGTGATGCACAGCGACTGTCATTTAATAGAGCTGGCATCGTTCATAACCGTCCTTTCGAGTCGCTTAGAAAAGATATCATATCTACTCGAAAATACACGACATCTTATATGTTTAGTATAAGTAATCCTCAAATTGAAAATTATAATTATTTTTATGATATGTGGAGCGGGTTGGATCTTAGCAATCATTTTTGTGCGCTGTTCAATACAGGTCTTTTTGATTATCATATAGTTGAACTTGCTGTAAAAACATTTAAGTTTGTACGTTTAGGCATTGATGTTTGTGGTCTATCGGAAAAGCACCGTGATAGAATGAATGCTATGACGGATGGTAAGCCTCAAATTAGCGATAATGAACTTTTTAATTTCATAAGATTTTGCGAACAGTATGAAAACTGTGAAGTGGACATCTATTCTATCGCAGGAATGCCGTATTATACTGATAACGATATTAATGAAGAAAAACAAGTGTTGGAAAAATTAAATACTTTCCGATGTTTTCACTCTCTTGAGTGGGGACGACTTCATGCGCAACCAGGAGCATTGTTAGCTGAGCAAGCCGACAGGTTTGAAATGTCATCATCGGCTAACAGTTATGAACACTATCTCGACTACAGCAGCAAGAATTACTATTCAGATAAGGGGTATCCGGAAATGTCCTCTTATTATTATCCTTATATTAATTATAATGAAAAAGGCAAGACAAATAAAATAATAGCGCATTATATGGAAATGAGTTATTCCATTAAACAACAAAAAAAAGAAATATTAAACGAGGGACTAATCCCCCAAATTATTTCATATCGACATTTGGATGAATTATCTGACCATATAGCTAACTGTCTGTTATCAGAAGGCTTACAGCAGCAAGATAGAGTTATATTATATATAAAAAACCGTATAATGCTGTCGATAGCTATATTAGCGATAATAAAAGCAGGCGGTTGTTACATTCCGCTAGATACGCAATTACATAAAAAATCGATAGATAGTGTAGTAGATCAGATAGGCGCATCACTGATATTAACAGACACAGATTATGTAAGTGAAAATAGCAAATCGATTACCGCATTGTTAAACCAGTCGGCAATAAACCAGACCTACTATAAGTCTACGAAAGATTCTCTTCTTTACCACATATTTTCATCAGGAACTACAGATCAACCCAAATGTATTTCTATAAAACAGATTGGCGTTATAAACTATACCAATTGGAGAGTACAGGTTTATGGGATCAAGCAAGAAGATGTAGTTCTTCAATTGCTATCGGAGGCGTTTGATGGATTTTATTCAAACTTTTTCACATCGCTTTTAACGGGTTCTTGTCTTATTATGCCTTCCCCCATGCAAAACCGCGACATTCCGTTCATAACAAAAATCTTATTATCATATAAAGTTACACATACCAGCG
>ENA-UOOK01006953-UOOK01006953.1-fermentation-metagenome-genome-assembly--contig:-NODE-6953-length-10532-cov-62.265725_pt1 | contig 10532 bp, 7 predicted proteins | sample MGYA00245777_ERZ724023 | MGnify/ENA primary metagenome ERZ724023 (study PRJEB28704, sample SAMN03018312) | fermentation metagenome | biome: anthropogenic terrestrial biome; feature: soil; material... | reverse complement strand
ATGCTTTTTCATGCAAGCATGAAACGCATGACCTTTTGACCCTGGTATCATTTTAAAGAATTCAGATTTTAATTAACATCTACTTTTCTTCACAAATCTATACACTTTTCAGCCTCTCTTTCATTGTCTTCTTAATCCCTTGTTACTTTTGCACAATTTATTAGACATATTGCCATAAGGCCATACTCATCGGATTAACTCAATGAGGCGCAAAAAAGGAGCCGTAGGAAAATTAAATTTAACCCGTTCAGCCCCATATAAAAACACCCCGTGATAATCAGTCTTTCAGACATTTTGAAAATCACTTAGGGGTGTTTTATGTACATTAATTTTTTTATTTTGACGTTTTAAATAATCAATATAAGCTATCTCTTCTTTTGTTAAGTTTAATTCGTACTCATAGTTAACTGCAGAATAGTATTTATCATATAGATATTCGTTGTAAGTAGGAGTAACTGCAAAAAGGGAATCTCCTGCTTTGTTAATTTTTGCCATTATTCCTTTTGTATCTAATTTATTAGTAGCAAAGAAATAATCTTCATAATCAAAATGGTATAATTTTACCAAGCGCAGTTTGACAAGCAGAAAGTACAACTAAGTCGGTTTTGCGCAAGTCCATAAAGCTGATTTCTTTTGCAGTAAGTATGCCGTCTTCAATGCCTTTGGGCAAAGGCATATTTCTCCATGCGTAGTTTGCTCCTGAAAGTAACAGCCCTGACTGTTTGAGCGACTGATCGCCAGATAGTTTTTCGTCTGTAGGCAAGAAAAAACCATGTGTGGCAATGTGCAATATTGAAATATCTTTGCCGGATAATGCCTTGAATGATTCCTCGTTGGCAGTAGAACCTTGGAATAGAGTTGTTTTAATTCTCTTTTTCTTTAGTCTTGTAATAATATTATCTACCTCTGTTTTTGTGCCGGGCAGATAGTTTAGTTGTCCTCTATCTTCATTATTATTGAATGTGGAAAACAAGTTTACATTATTAGCTTTTGTAAAATACTTGCTACTTTCATGCTTCATTGTGGTAGTGTCGCTATCATAGAAGATGCCACCATAGAGAATTGAGTTTTTCATAGGTTTAGGTCTATACTCCATGGCAAGGTAGCGAGTTGACGACACACGGTATATTTCGTACTTATCCGAAATGATGCTGTCGTTGTTGATTGGAGCATACTCAATGGCAATTTGATGTAACATGCCTGATGGGGCAAAATATATGCGAGGATTTTCTGGAAAATATTTCTCCAATGGCTTCCAAAGGATATTGTAAAGTTCCAAAGATTCGTACATTCCTTGACGTTTTTTTGCAAAAGCAATTGCTCCACGGTTTTCGTCATCATTTTGTGCATCATTTTTTGTTGGTGTAATACCAAGCATAAGTTTTTGCATTTCGGATTGCTCGAATAGTGGGACGAAAGCTGGTGATTTCATGCTTTTTGTAAGTATTATGGCGGCATATTTTTTGTTAAAATTTGCAAATTCAATGGCGACATCGTTGGACTTTAAAGACGTTTGTACATCTTTCCAATTTATTGCAATAGAACGGGTAAAATCGCCATACTGACGACAGTTTTCGACAAGATTACGTTCTATTTTTTGGATTTCATTTTCGAGTGAATCACAGTTGTAAACTCTTTCTTCAATCGGCTTTTCAAGTTCGTTGTTAAGTATAAGCCCCAACTGCCTCATGTTTTCGAATTCTGCTAAAAGCTTTGGATCTTTACTTTCAGCAATTAGTTTGTTAAACTCTATCTCTGAAGTGAGTAGCAAACCTTTAGTAATTAGTTCACTATCATAAGAACAACTAGAAGCAGAAGTGTTGTCGGGAATGTTAAAAGAATTTTCAATACTGCTATTATACATTTCTATGTTTTTTTGCCAGTAAAGTTCTCTTTCTATAGATGATAGAAATGAGAAGTTTGCTCTTAAACTTTTACTTCCAATTTCGAGTGATTTCTGCAAATATGTATGAGCCAAATTATAATTGCCAGCCAATATATGGCAACCAGCTAAGCTGAGCAAATAGTCCAATGTCTCATAATGGTTTTCCCCAAAAACCGATTCTGCAATTTCGTATGCTTTAAGCAAAGTGTCCGAACTTGCTTTGAAATTTCCCATCTGTGTAAATGTAATTCCGATATTTTTCAGCGATTTAGCATATTCTATATTGTTTTCTCCAAGAAGTTCTTTTCTTATTACAGCTGCTTGTCGTAGATAATCAAGTGCAATTTCATATTCAGCCATTTCTAGATAAATAGTACCTATGTTATTTACCCCAGTCGCATATTCAAGCGATAATTCTCCTATTGATGATTTAGTAATTTCAACAATTTGTTTATCAATCTCAAGTGCCCTGTCGTAGTCTAGCATAAAGAAATACGCACTGGCAATATTGTTCATTGTGTTAATATATAAAGGATTGCTTTCCATGCCTAGGTCTTCTATAATTTTTTTTGATTTTTCGTATTTTTCTAATGCCTTGTTATAGTTGCCTAGAACTGAGTACAATGTTCCTATGTTGCACAATACATTTGCATAAATGTGCTGTGTTCCAGTAGTGTTTTTTATTATGTCTGCAGCGGTTTCGTAATATTTCATTGCGATTTCGTTTTGTCCAAGATCGGAATGTAAGTTTGCAAGCATGACTATTGTAGTGGCATAGTTATAACTGTCTTCACCTGCTGTAGCAGCTTTTATTTTAGCCGCCTTAAGATAGTTTTTTTCTGCATTGGAAAAATCTCGTAACCCATAGTATGAATTGCCTATGTTATGAATGTCTTCTCCATAATATTCCGATTCCTCGCCCAAAATTTTTTTATCTATTTCTGCACCTTGGTAAAGATATTCTATTGATTCAGCATATTTACCTAAGTTTTGCATGGCACAACCGATGTTTATGAGAGATGAGGCACAGTCGGTATGATTGTTGCCGTAAAGTTTTTGCCTGATTCCAAGTGAAGTCTTGAAGTAGTGTATAGCTGTATTGTTATCTCCATACAACATTGCTATATTACCTATCTTATTAAGAACATCTGCGTATTGTGCTGTTGTACTATCTGTAACATTTTCTAAATAAGTTTCAAAATGTTGCAACGCGACTTCCACATTGCCATTTGCAAACTCATTCATGCCCCATGTAAAAACAGAATCTTTGTTAAATGTACTATTTTGTGCTAGCAAACTCCCTGAGGTAAATAGTAATATCAGCCAAATGCTCCAAAAATGCTTTCTCATATTTGATTTAAGTTAAAATTTGTGTTATAACTTTTTTATTTCATATTCAAAATATGTATTTTTTTTATAAATGTAAAACTAAATTAATTTATTTGAAAAAGAAAGAAAAGAATTGTTTTTTTGAATGAAGGTTTGTTTTGTGATAGCCCATTTTGTTGTTTTTTTAATTAAATTTGCAAAAATTTAAAATTGAAATTATGAGAAAACTTGTTTTTGTGGTTGTAATGTCTTTAGTGGTTAATTGTCTTTATTCTCAGAATAGAGATTTATTAATTGAACATGTCGAACTATTAAATACAACAGGTTTTTTTACTTCAAAAAAAGATACAAAACTTGTAAATGGCGAAAAACAATTAATATTTGAATTTACAGATGTTACAGAAGAATATATTGTAAGAGTTTTTCCTGCAAAAAAGTTTTCTGATTTAAGATTCGATTTTTTTTCAACTAGCGATTATGAAGTAATTGATTCTGTATTTTTTATTGATGATAGTTTTTATCAAACAAAAATAAGATTTAAAAAAATAATTGACAATCCGCAACTAAGCTTAAAAGTAAGGTCATTTACTAAAGAGGGAAGAGCAATGATTACAGAGGTTAAATTATTCCCCGTGGCTGTTATGGATTATGGTTTTGTTCAAAAACCAGAAGATATGTTTATAGGAGAAGAAAACTTTATTGAAATAGCTACAAATTTACCAAAAAATATTGTTTTACAAGCAAATTGGGATACTGATTATCCTTTACACACCCGAATTGTAAATCATAAAGGAAATGTGGCAATTAATATAAATGCAACTAAAACTGGGCAAATGCAAGTTCCTGTTTTTTTGAAATTAAAGCGTCCTGTTCGCGATAGTTTAGGAAAGTTTAGCTATGAAATAGGTCCGCTGAATGTGGAGTTTAACGTAAAAGCTGGTCGTCTCGCTTTTTTAAATACTGATATTAAAGATATTAGTGTAGATGAAAAAAATCGTTACGAAGGTGTTGAAATTCAAATTGATAATAATCCAAATTTACAAATTCAAAAAACTTATAGGTTGGTTGAATCAGAAGAACCAGGAGCTGCTTTAGTAGGAGAGTTGTTTACAAAAGCAAGACTTACAAACAATAGAGTATTGTGCGTTTTGAGAGCTTTTAATTATCACAATCAAACCGATGGAGTTTTATATTTAAACGATGGAGAAATTCCAAAATTTATCACTAATTTTTCTATTATCCCGTTAGCTAAAATAGAAAATTTTGAAATAATGAGAACAGGTGGCGAATGGACAAAATCTTCTGTAGTTTATCCTGGCGAAGAAATTATAGTGAGATTAGAAGGACAATCATTGTCAAAAGCTAAATTTGCTATCGAAGATTTAATAATTTCAAAAGAAGATACTCTCGTAAATAGAAATGAAGTAGTAGAATTGAGAGCTAAAGTACCAATTAATATTCGTAAGAAAAATTTGAATATACTAATCAATAACTCGTTGTCGGGAAAATCTTTAAATGTGGCAGAATATGAAGTGTTTAGACCTTTAGATTATATACTGATAGATTATGGTAATGGTCCAAAAAACTTGTTTGATTTTGCAGGTCCAGAATTTTCAACTAAATATTTAAAAGATTTAGTTATAAGTTTTGATAATGATAAAATAGATGAAAACGAAAAGTTTTATGGAAATCAATATTTTGATTTAGAAGTTAAAATCACAGGTAGTAAAGGCGAAATATTAGAAATATTAACACTAAATTCAAATAAGGTTAGTCCAGGTTCAGCTTCGCCACGACATCAATATTATAATAAGAAAAATGCTATTAACGAAATTAGATTAAACCAATTTTTAAGTCGTAAAACTTTTGATTTAGATACTTGGCATAGAATTCAACTTGTGTTTAAGCCAACGAAAGCCACAGGAAATAGAAGTGATACAAAAATTGTGGATATTATTGTTCAAAAATCTATGCGTTTCGATATTGATGTTTCTTTCCCAGCAGGTTTGATAACAAAGAAAATTGGAGAACCTGGATATGGCGACTTGGGAGGCATATCTTTAGCTATGATAGCACAGTTTAGTTTTTATCAAAAAGATAAAATTTCAAGATTTAAACCATATAAAATAGGAGCAGGATTTATTGCAATTAATGCTCTTAATTTTGCCGACTCTAATATTACAAGGGATGTGGGGGTAGTGTTTATCGGAAGCTTATATCCAACAACCAAAGAAACAAGAATGACATTTCCACTATACTTAGGTGGTGGCTATTTGTTATCAACAGAAAAATGGTTCTTTTTATTAGGACCAGGAATTAGAGTGAGACTTTAAAATATTATGTTTACAATTTAAAAAATTAAAAAATGACAGCTTTATTCTTAGCACTCGGTATAGCAAAAGGATTTTTAATTGCATGGCTAATTTTTAGACGAAAACTAAAAGCAGCAAAACAAAGCGAAGTTAGTATGCAAGAGCTTATTCAAGCTAAAAACGATTTAACAAAATACGAAGCAGAAAATAATTTTTTAATAAAACAATTAGAAGAAACTAAAACTTCTTTTTCTAATAAAGATAGTGAAAATAAAGAACTTATAGCTAAATTAAGCATTTCAGAAACTAATTTAAGCAATTTAAACGAAAAATTAGAAACAAATAAGGCAGAATTAGAACAATTGCATAATAAATTTACATTAGAGTTTGAAAATCTTGCTAATAAAGTTTTAGAAGAAAAATCCCAAAAATTTTCTGAATTAAATAAAAAACAAATTGATGCTATAATAAATCCTTTTAATGAAAATTTAAAAGAGTTTAAGCAAACCGTAAAAGATACTTACGAAAAAGGCATGAAAGAAAGAACTGAATTGGGAGCAGAGCTAAAACATATTCAGGAATTAAATCAAAAACTTAGTGTAGAAGCAAATAATTTAACCAAAGCTTTAAAAGGCGATGTGCAAAAGCAGGGGCGTTGGGGCGAAATGATTTTAGAAAAAATACTAGAATCATCAGGACTTGAAAAGGATAAACATTTTAGAACTCAAGATTCGTTTACTCTTTCCGATGGCAGAAGACAAAGACCAGATGCTGTAGTGTATTTGCCTGAAAATAAGCATATTATTATAGATTCTAAGGTTTCGCTTGTGGCTTATGAAAAATATGTGAATAGCGATAACGAAGAAGAAAAAAAACAATTTTTAAAAGAACATATTACCTCTGTAAGAGCGCATATTAAAGATTTGGCAGATAAAGATTATATAAATAGTTTGGGATTAGAAAATCCAGAATATATTTTGATGTTTGTTCCTATAGAAGCATCTTTAGGTTTAACAGTTTCTAATGATAATCAAATTTTTACTGAAGCCTGGGATAAACGTGTCGTAATAGTAAGTCCGTCAACATTAATTGCAACGCTGATGACAGTAAATGCAATTTGGAAACAAACTATGCAAACCGAAAATGCTCTTTTAATTGCAGATAGAGGTGGAAAATTATATGAGAAATTTATAGGTTTTGTTGATGATTTAAAAGCCGTAGGAGTATCAATAGAAAAAGCAAATAAAGAATATGAAAAAGCAATGTCTAAACTTTCAGAGGGTTCGGGAAATCTTGTTAGACAAGCAGAAATGCTAAAAGAGTTAGGCGCAAAAACAACAAAATCTATAGATAAAGAAATTCTTGAATTAGGAAAAGAATAAAACTATAAGCAAAATACATGTTATGAAATATTTCTCAATAAATTTTAAATTCTCCTTTTAAATATTATATTTGCACTTGCTCAAAGTGTTTTAAAATAATGAATAATAACTAAATAAAAAACTTATTTAAGGTATGGTAATGAACGAAAAATTAGCAGCAAGAATTGAAGAAATTGCTGTTCGACTTACAAATCAACTTAGTGTTGTAGAAACTGCAGGAGAATTAAATGCTGTGCAAGAAGTGCATAATATTTTTATGGAAATGGATTATTACAAAAAAAATCCACAAGATTTACAATGGGTACATGTTCCAAACGATAAACTCGGCAGAAAATCTTTAATAGCCAGAATGAGAGGCGGAAAAGGAAATAATAAAAAAACTATTGTAATGATTGGACATATTGATACTGTAGGTATTTCTGATTATGGAGTTTTAAAAGATTTTGCTCATAGACCTTATGAATTAACCGAAGAATTTAAAAAAGTAGCATCAACTTTACCACCAGAAGCAAGAAAAGATTTAGAATCTGGCGACTACTTATTTGGACGTGGTCTGTTTGATATGAAAACTGGTGACGCTATAATTATGGCTGTAATGGAAGAAATACAAAAAGATATTGAAAATTTTGAAGGAAACTTAATTTATGCAGCCGTTTGCGACGAAGAAAGTAACTCTTTTGGAATGCTTTCGGTAGTTCCTGAATTAGTAAAAATTAGAGATGCTGAAGGATTAGATTATTTAGCACTTCTAGATACAGATTATATGACTTCAGAGTATGAAGGCGATGAAAATAAATATGTATATATCGGAACAGTAGGAAAACTAATGCCTTCATTCTATGTTGTGGGTAAAGAAACTCACGTGGGAGAGTCGTTTAAAGGTATAGATGCAAACCAAATTGCTTCTGCAATTACTTGTAGAATAAATTTGAATGCAGATTTTTGCGATGTAGCAGAAGGCGAAGTTTCTCTTCCACCAATTACACTTAAACAAAGAGATTTAAAACCAGAATATTCTGTTCAAACTGTTCAGTATGCTAATTTATTCTTTAACTATGCAACTCATACAAGCACGCCAGACGAAGTTTTAGAAAAAATGATTAATGCAGCTGACGAAGCTTTCCAAAACTCTATCGATAATTTGAATACTCAATATGAAAGATTTTGTAAACTTGCAAATAGGGAATACAAAAAATTACCTTGGAAATCGAGAGTAATATCTTATGAAGAGCTTTATAATACAGTAAAAGCAGAACTTGGAGATAAGCTTGATGAAAAAATTAAAGAACTTTCAGACAAAATGCTTAAAGACGAAAGTATTGACCAAAGAGATTTTGCACTGAAAATTGTTGAACTTACACATCATTTATGGTCTGATAGAGAGCCTATAGTTATAGTGTATTTCACACCTCCTTATTATCCTCATATTTATGTGGAAGGAAAACGACCAAAAGAAAAAGCTCTTTTAGAAGCAGTTGCAGATGCTGTAAATACAACAAAATCAGATTATAAATTGGTTTACAAAAAATTCTTCCCATATATTTCAGATTTAAGTTATGCAGCAGCTCCAAAAGATCCAAAAATTATTGAAAACTTTAAAAATAATATGCCTGGATTTGGAACAAAATACGACTTACCTCTTGAAGATATGCAAAAATTAGACCTTCCAGTACTTGATATTGGTGCTTTTGGTAAAGATGCTCATAGATTTACTGAAAGAATTGAAAAGAAATATTCTTTTGAAGTAGCACCTGTTTTGGTCTATAAAACTATAATGAATTTGTTAAAGTAAAAATTATTGTAATTTAACTAATAGTATATGAGTAGAGGCGTTCTTTGTAACGCCTCTGCTGTTAGTATAAAAAAACTTTTCAAAAATATTTTTGTATAAAATATTTTTTACCTTTGTTGCAACTGATTATAAATAATATTTTTAATTCTTTATTATGGAAAGTAAATTTTTTAAATCAATTTTAGTATTTGGTATTTTTGCATTATAAGTTTTGCCCATTTCGGCACAGAATCTATATGTGCGTAATGCCAATGAAACTCAAGAGATTTACCAACTTAGTAGTATTAGTAAACTAAGTTTTTCGGCTAGCGATCTTATTGTGCATAAAACCGACAACAGCACTGTAACGCATGCTATTAGCGAAATAAGGTATATGAGTTTTAGTGATCATGTTGAAATTTTTATGCCACGCGAGCAAGAAGATATGTTAACAGTTTATCCAAATCCTGTAAGTAATTTGCTAAACATTAACTTGCCAAGCGATAAACTTGGTGGTGATTTGCTTGTGCTTAGTTTAGACGGTAAAACTCTAATGAGCCACAAACTTGTTGATAGCCAAACAGCAATTGACTTAAATGCTTTGCCACAAGGTATTTATTTTTGTCGCTATATCTTTGGCACACATAGTGAAACAGTAAAAATAGTTAAGCAAAACTAAAAATAGGAGGAAATAAAAATGAAAAAACTTATATTAATTAGCTTATTAGCATTTTTTGCTTTGTCGTTAAATACAGCTTTTGCACAAAACGATAGCATTTATGTAATGAAAAACGGTAGCATAATTTGGGAATACAAAATAGCAGACATTGACAGTATTATTTTTTATAAACCTGTAATTGAAGAAGAATTGATAACTGGAACTTTTATAGATTCACGCGATAAGACAGAATACTCATGGGTACAAATTGGCGAACAAATTTGGATGGCAGAGAACTTAAAATATTTGCCAAGTGTAGTTAGTGCGGGAACTGGTTCTAATACTGAGGCTTATTATTATGTTTACGGTTATTATGGCACTAATGTTGACGAAGCCAAAGCAACAGAAATTTATGCTACTTATGGAGTATTGTATAATTGGACCTCAGCTATGGCTGGAGTAGCAAGTAGTAATTCTAATCCAAGTGGTGTGCAAGGTATATGTCCCGAAGGTTGGCACTTACCAAGTGATGCAGAATGGCAACAACTTGAGATGTATTTAGGAATGTCTCCAGAACAAGTAAATGAGACTGGTTGGCGAGGAACAGATGAAGGTGGTAAATTTAAAGAAGCAGGATATGCTCATTGGCAAAGTCCAAATGAAGGTGCTAATAATGAAGTTGGCTTTACAGCTCTTCCGGGTGGTTACCGTAACTACGATGGAGATTTCTACGCTATTGGAAACTACGGTAATTGGTGGTCTTCTACTGAGTACGATACCAATTATGCATGGCGACGGAGTCTGCGATACGGTAATAGTTTTGTTGATAAGAGCAACTATTACAGGGAGGCAGGCTTTTCTGTTCGTTGTTTGAGGGATTAAACTAATTAATAATTATACAAGTGTGATAAAAAAAATGGAGAAATTTATAATGAAAAAACTTATTTTACTTAGCTTATTAGCATTTTTTGCTTTGTCGTTAAATACAGTTTTTGCACAAAATGATACTATTTATATGATACAAAACGGTAGTGTAATTTGGAAATCCGCAACTGCTGACATTGACAGTATAATTTTTTATAAACCTGTAATTGAGGAAGAAGAAACAAGTGGAACTTTTGTTGATGAACGCGATAATAGAGAATACTCATGGGTACAAATTGGCGAACAAATTTGGATGGCAGAGAACTTAAAA
>ENA-UOOK01006952-UOOK01006952.1-fermentation-metagenome-genome-assembly--contig:-NODE-6952-length-10534-cov-10.078252_pt1 | contig 10534 bp, 3 predicted proteins | sample MGYA00245777_ERZ724023 | MGnify/ENA primary metagenome ERZ724023 (study PRJEB28704, sample SAMN03018312) | fermentation metagenome | biome: anthropogenic terrestrial biome; feature: soil; material... | reverse complement strand
GACAGTAGAAAATAAGTATGATAGTATGAAAGATGCACTATTGTGGTGTTATATGCCTAGTTATTAATATTATAGCATATAAACTTTGAAATGGAAAGAGTTTTTTATTCAAGAGTGAAACTTATTAAATTCAAGGGGTGAAAACGTCAATGGATAAAAACAGAATGCATCCAATTAAGGTTGGTAATAATGTTAGAATGAGTTACTCCAGGCAAAGGGAAGTCCTCGAGATGCCCAATCTTATTGAGGTACAAAAGGATTCTTACCAATGGTTTCTGGATGAGGGATTAAAGGAAGTGTTTGATGATATTTCTCCGATTTCCGATTATGGCGGACATCTAAGTTTGGAATTCGTTGATTTCTCATTATGTGAGGAAGATATCAAATATACGATTGAAGAATGTAAGGAAAGAGATGCAACCTATGCAGCTCCTTTAAAAGTAAAGGTAAGACTTCATAATAAAGAAAATAACGAAATTAATGAGCATGATATTTTCATGGGAGATTTACCTTTAATGACGGAAACCGGCACCTTTGTTATCAATGGTGCGGAAAGAGTCATCGTAAGCCAGTTAGTACGTTCCCCCGGAATATATTTCGCAATAGATCATGATAAAATAGGTAAGAGATTATTTTCGGCTACTGTAATTCCCAATCGGGGTGCATGGTTGGAGTATGAAACCGATTCCAACGATGTGTTCTATGTTCGTGTCGATCGTAACAGAAAAGTTCCAATTACAACATTCATTCGGGCATTGGGATATGGAACGAATGAAGAAATCAAGCAATTGTTTGGCGAGGAACCTAAAATTTTAGCCAGCCTGGCGAAGGATCCCAGTACAGCGAAGGATCCGGAGGGCAGCTATCACGATGGTTTATTAGAGTTATATAAAAAGCTGCGTCCAGGGGAGCCTCTGGCAGTGGAAAACGCAGAGTCTTTACTGAATAGTATGTTCTTTGATGCCAGAAGATATGATCTTGCCAAGGTAGGAAGATACAAATTTAATAAAAAACTGGCCTTCCGCAATCGTATCGTCGGATATGTGCTGGCAGAAGATGTTGTAGACAGATCAACCGGTGAGATCCTTGCAGAGGCAGGGACACAGGTTACTGACAAACTTGCAACATCGATTCAGAATGCCGCAGTTCCATCGGTTGTGGTACAAGCGGAAGAACATAATGTCAAAGTTCTCTCCAACATGATGGTTGATATTAACAGTTATGTGGATATAGATAAGAAGGAACTTGGTATAACAGAACTGGTTTATTATCCGGTTCTGAAGAAAATATTAGAAGAAAATACAACCGCAGAAGATCTTAGAGAAGCAATTAAAAAGAATGTAAGTGAGTTAGTGCCGAAGCATATTACCAGAGAGGATATTATTGCTTCGATTAACTATAATATCCATCTTGAATACGATATCGGCTATGCGGATGATATCGATCATTTAGGAAACAGAAGAATCCGTGCGGTTGGTGAGTTATTGCAGAACCAATACCGGATCGGTCTTTCCCGAATGGAACGGGTGGTAAGAGAGAGAATGACAACGCAGGATATTGAGAGCATTAGTCCGCAGTCATTAATTAATATCAAACCCGTTACCGCTGCCGTTAAAGAATTCTTCGGCAGTTCACAGCTGTCTCAGTTTATGGATCAACACAATCCACTCGGCGAGCTGACACATAAGAGACGTTTGTCTGCTTTGGGACCGGGCGGTCTGTCCCGTGATAGAGCCGGATTCGAGGTTCGAGATGTTCACTACTCCCATTATGGAAGAATGTGCCCGATTGAGACTCCGGAAGGTCCTAACATAGGTTTAATTAACTCCCTTGCAACTTATGCAAGAATTAATGAATATGGCTTTATTGAAGCTCCCTATCGTAAAGTGGATAAAACAGAGCCGCTCAGTCCGAGAGTTACAGACGAAGTAGTCTATATGACCGCGGATGAAGAGGATAAATATATTGTTGCACAGGCGAATGAGCCTTTGGATGAAGAAGGACATTTCATTAATAACAGCGTGTCCGGTCGTTTTAAGGAGGAAACCTCCAGCTACGACAAGGAAAAGGTAGACTACATGGACGTATCACCAAAGATGGTATTCTCTGTGGCGACTGCTTTGATTCCTTTCCTGGAGAATGACGATGCGAACCGTGCCTTGATGGGTGCCAACATGCAGCGTCAGGCGGTGCCGCTATTATTCACCGAAGCGCCTACCGTAGGAACCGGTATTGAAGCGAAAGCTGCGATTGACTCCGGTGTTTGCATTGTTTCAAAAAAAGCCGGCGTTGTTGAGCGTGTAGTAGCAAAAGAAATTACAATTAAAAATGATGATAATACAAAATCCAATTATCGTTTGATTAAATTCGCAAAGAGTAACCAGGGTACCTGCATCAATCAGAGACCGGTTGTTAATAAAGGAGACCGGGTTGAGGCAGGCCAGGTTATCGCAGATGGACCTTCTACGTCAAAGGGTGAGCTGGCACTTGGAAAGAACCCTCTGATTGGATTTATGACATGGGAAGGATATAACTACGAGGATGCAGTATTAATAAGTGAACGCTTGGTTCAGGAGGATATTTACACCTCCATTCATATAGAAGAATATGAAGCAGAATCCCGTGACACGAAGCTGGGACCGGAAGAAATCACCCGTGATGTACCCGGTGTCGGTGATGATGCACTGAAGGACCTGGATGAAAGAGGTATTATCCGCATTGGTGCAGAGGTTCGTGCCGGAGATATCCTGGTTGGTAAGGTAACCCCGAAGGGCGAAACCGAGCTGACAGCGGAGGAGCGCCTGCTTAGGGCTATTTTTGGCGAAAAAGCAAGAGAAGTAAGAGATACCTCCCTTCGTGTTCCGCATGGAGAATATGGTATTATCGTAGATGCGAAGGTATTTACAAGAGAGAACGGCGATGAGCTTTCTCCGGGTGTAAATGAAACGGTTCGTGTTTATATTGCACAGAAGAGGAAAATTCAAGTCGGTGATAAGATGGCAGGCCGCCATGGTAATAAGGGTGTTGTTTCCCGTGTATTACCGGTGGAAGATATGCCGTTTTTACCAAACGGAAGGCCGCTGGACATTGTCCTTAACCCTCTGGGTGTACCTTCCCGTATGAATATTGGTCAGGTTCTTGAGATTCATTTATCTCTGGCAGCGAGAGTTCTAGGTATTGATATCTCTACGCCGGTATTTGATGGTGCAAATGAATTTGATATTATGGATACCCTGGAAGTTGCGAATGACTATGCGAATACTTCCTGGGAAGAATTTGAGGCAAAATATAAAGATCAACTGGATCCTGATTTACTGGATTATCTTAAGAATCATCCGGAAAACAGGGAAGACTGGAAGGGTGTTCCGATTAACCGTGACGGTAAGGTAAGATTACGGGACGGCAGATCCGGTGAATATTTTGACGGTCCGGTTACGGTTGGTTTCATGCATTATCTGAAACTTCACCATCTGGTTGACGATAAGATTCATGCGCGTTCTACAGGACCTTATTCGTTAGTAACACAGCAGCCGCTCGGTGGTAAAGCACAGTTCGGCGGACAGAGATTCGGTGAGATGGAGGTTTGGGCTCTGGAGGCCTATGGCGCAGCTTATATCCTTCAGGAAATTCTGACCGTAAAATCCGATGATGTTACCGGCCGTGTTAAGACTTATGAAGCTATTATTAAAGGTGAAAATATTTCAGAACCAGGAATTCCGGAATCCTTCAAGGTACTATTAAAAGAACTTCAATCCCTGGCACTGGATGTTACAGTTCTTGATGAAAATGGTAACGAAGTGAAGATGACAGAGAGTATTGATTATGGCGATTCAGATTTGACACCTTTAATTGAGGGCGATAATAATAATTTCAGATATGATGAAGGCTATGAGGATGCAGGTTTCACTAAGACAAATACAGAAGAAGTCGATACGGATGTATTTGATGTTTATGAAGAGGAAACGGAAGAGCAGGCGGATGATGAACCGGTAGATATTCTCAGTGATGATTTTTACAATGAGAATGAAAATGATGATGAAGAGGAATAACCTGATAAATCCGGAACTTATTCCTTAAGAAATGGAATAGGAACTGTAATCATGTATAGCAGAACCATTAGCAAGCTTCTGTCTGATAATACAGAAACAAGGTTCCTGTTTCTGTCGTGTAAATATAGCAGAAACGAACTGCCTGTTTCTGTCGTGTAAATATAACAGAAACGAACTGCCTGTTTCTGTTGTGTAAATATAACAGAAACAAACTGCTTGTTTCTGTTATCGAGCATTAATGGGAACAGGATGCATGTTCCTGTAAACATGTATGAACGAAGGGAGTGCCAAAGAATGCCTGAAAATATAAATGTTGAGCAACAACAAATAAGCTACGATGCAATTAAGATTGGTTTGGCTTCCCCCGAAAAGATCAGAGAATGGTCCAAAGGGGAAGTCAGAAAGCCGGAGACAATTAATTACAGAACATTAAAGCCGGAAAAAGACGGCCTGTTCTGTGAAAGAATCTTCGGGCCCAGCAAGGACTGGGAATGTCATTGTGGTAAATATAAAAAAATCCGTTATAAAGGCGTAGTCTGCGACCGCTGTGGTGTTGAAGTTACGAAGGCCAGTGTACGTCGTGAAAGAATGGGGCATATTGAGCTGGCTGCCCCGGTATCGCACATTTGGTATTTCAAAGGAATACCCAGCCGTATGGGGCTTATCTTGGACCTTTCTCCAAGAACCCTGGAAAAAGTATTGTATTTTGCTTCCTATATCGTGCTTGATAAAGGGAATACGGAGCTTCAGTACAAACAGGTACTGAATGAAAAAGAGAAGCAGGAAGCAATTGAAAAATATGGTTATAACAGCTTCCGCCTCGGAATGGGTGCAGAAGCAATTATGGAGCTGCTGGAAGCCATTGATCTGGAGAAAGAATCAAAGGAACTAAAGAAGGGTCTTAAGGATTCCACCGGGCAGAAGCGCGCAAGAATTATTAAGCGTCTTGAGGTTGTAGAAGCATTCCGTGAATCCGGCAATAAACCGGAGTGGATGATTCTTACTGTGATTCCTGTTATTCCGCCGGATCTGCGTCCGATGGTACAGCTGGATGGCGGCCGTTTCGCGACTTCCGATATGAATGATTTGTATCGTAGAATTATTAACCGTAATAATCGTCTTAAGAGACTGCTTGAGCTTGGCGCACCGGATATCATTGTACGTAATGAAAAGAGAATGCTGCAGGAGGCTGTGGATGCTCTTATTGATAACGGCAGACGGGGAAGACCGGTAACCGGTCCGGGAAATCGTCCGCTCAAATCACTTTCCGATATGTTAAAGGGTAAGCAAGGGCGTTTCCGTCAGAATCTGCTTGGTAAACGTGTTGACTATTCAGGGCGTTCCGTTATCGTGGTAGGTCCGGAGCTTAAACTGTATCAATGCGGTCTGCCAAAGGAAATGGCAATCGAATTGTTTAAGCCTTTTGTTATGAAAGAGTTAGTAGCAAGAGGAACTGCGCATAATATAAAATCAGCGAAGAAGATGGTGGAGAGACTGCAGCCGGAGGTTTGGGACGTCTTAGAGGAAGTTATTCGCGAACATCCGGTTATGTTAAACCGTGCTCCTACGCTGCATAGACTTGGTATTCAGGCATTTGAACCGGTGCTGGTAGAAGGGAAAGCAATTAAGCTTCACCCGTTGGTATGTACCGCCTATAATGCAGACTTCGATGGTGACCAGATGGCGGTCCATCTGCCTCTTTCCGTAGAAGCACAAGCGGAATGCCGTTTCTTATTACTGTCACCAAACAACCTGTTAAAACCTTCGGATGGTGCGCCGGTTGCGGTACCGTCACAGGATATGGTTCTTGGTATCTATTACCTGACAATCATCAGGGATACGGAAGGCAGTGCAATTCCTTTCTATAAGAGTGTAAATGAAGCAATTCTTGCTTATGAAAATAAAGTGATCAGTTTGCAGGAAATTATCAAGGTAAGACAAAGCGGCATCAATAAGAATGGCGTTGAAGAGCACAGAATCATTGAGTCAACCCTGGGCCGTTTCATATTCAATGAAATCATTCCGCAGGATCTGGGCTTTGTTGACCGAAGCAAGGACGAGAATTTCCTCAAGCTTGAGATTGATTTCCTGGTAGGCAAGAAACAATTAAAGCAAATACTTGAGAAATGTATCAATATTCACGGTTCAACACAGACCGCTGAAATCCTGGATAATATTAAGAGCATGGGTTACAAATTCTCAACAAGAGCGGCAATGACCGTTTCCATCTCCGACATGAAGGTGCCGGCAGAGAAGAAACAGATTTTAGCCGATGCGGAAGCAACGATTGAGACTATTACCAAGGAATACAAACGTGGTAGGATGACCGAGGAAGAGCGATACAATGCCGTTATTAATACCTGGAAGGAAGCCGATAATCTTCTGACCGATACACTGCTAAACGGACTTGATAAGTTTAACAATATTAAGATGATGTCCGACTCCGGTGCCCGTGGTTCGGATAAACAGATTAAGCAGCTGGCAGGTATGCGTGGTTTGATGGCAGATACCTCCGGACGTACCATTGAGCTACCGATCAAGTCCAATCTTCGTGAAGGGCTTGACGTATTGGAGTACTTTATCTCTGCTCACGGTGCAAGAAAAGGTCTTTCCGATACCGCACTTCGTACCGCTGACTCCGGTTATCTGACCCGTCGTCTGGTCGACGTTGCGCAAGATTTGATTATTCGTGAAACAGATTGCTATGATCATGAACATGACGAAGAGATTCCGGGTATGTGGATCAAGGCATTTACCGACGGTAAAGAAGTGATAGAGACCCTGGAAGAGAGAATTACCGGTAGATATTCCTGCGAAACCATTTGTGATACGGATGGAAGTGTAATTGTTAAGGCAAATCATATGATTACACCGAAACGCGCGGCTAAAATTGTTGCAACCGGTGTTGAAAAAGTTAAGATTCGTACGATTTTGACCTGTACATCCCGTCTTGGTATCTGTGCAAAATGCTACGGTGCGAATATGGCAACCGGAGAAGCCGTACAGGTAGGAGAAGCAGTCGGTATTATCGCTGCACAGTCCATCGGTGAGCCCGGTACACAGCTTACGATGCGTACCTTCCATACGGGCGGTGTTGCAGGTGACGATATTACACAGGGTCTTCCTCGTGTCGAGGAGCTTTTTGAGGCAAGAAAGCCAAAGGGACTTGCAATTATTGCAGAGTTCGGCGGCGTTGTAACAATCAAAGATACAAAGAAGAAACGTGAAGTTATTGTTACCAATAATGAAACGGCGGAATCCAAGTCCTATCTCATTCCTTATGGTTCCAGAATTAAGGTTTCGGACGGAGATACTCTGGAGGCCGGCGATGAATTGACAGAAGGTAGCGTAAATCCTCATGATATTCTTAAGATTAAGGGAGTACGTTCCGTTCAGGATTATATGATCCAGGAGGTTCAGAGAGTTTACCGTCTGCAGGGTGTTGAAATTAACGATAAGCATATCGAGGTTATCGTTCGTCAGATGCTGAAAAAAGTTCGCATAGAAGACAACGGGGATTCGAGTTTCTTACCCGGGACCCTGGTGGATATCCTTGAATACTATGATGAAAATGAGAAGCTGAAATCACAGGGCTTAGAACCAGCAGACGGCAAGCAGGTCATGCTTGGTATTACGAAAGCATCTCTTGCGACAAATTCTTTCCTGTCTGCCGCATCCTTCCAGGAGACGACGAAGGTTCTTACGGAGGCAGCAATTAAGGGTAAGGTGGATCCTCTGATTGGTCTGAAAGAAAATGTTATTATCGGTAAACTGATACCTGCCGGAACTGGTATGAAGCGGTACCGTTCCATTAAGCTCGATTCAGATCTGCATGAGGAAGCTCCCAAGGGTATAGAAGGCGAGTATAACGATGAGTTTGATACCTTTGACTATTCCGAGGAAGGGTCTCATGGGGAAGAGCATCATGAACCGGAAGACGGCGTAGCAGAAGTTGTTTATAATGAAGAGAAATATGGAAAAGACGGTGACTTACAAAGGGAGGAAAGCATTCCCGGTGTAGACGATGCTTCTGTTTCCATGGGAGAAAATACGCATAACGATGGTGATTATACCGAGACAGAATTTAATCTGAAAGGTATCGTGGAAGACGACTATAGCGATGGTCTATAGAAAATAGCATTCGCATAAACGGCGGGTGCACGCTTTTGTGAAGCATATATTATATATTAAGTAAAGGGATGTTGTGAATAATTAAATTCTTCAAGCGTAAAGCTTATAGAGTGGCGGTTGCCAAGCTATGAATAAATTATTTTGCAGCATCCCTTTTGTTACTATTCACACCCGTCATGTATACCATGCTATGATTTCGACAAAGGTATCCGATTCGGAGACGCTTTCGCTTAGTTGCATTACGTAGCGGTACATAAGGCCCCAAAATACGGAGCCAAAGTACCAACGAATGCAAATACTCCTTATCGGATACCATTTGTCGAAATCATATTATAGACTTTGCCTAGGGTGTGAATAGTAACTCCCTTTTTTTATGGTTTTGTAAAATAAGACTTGAATTGACAAGCGGAATGGGTTTATATTTAAGTAAAATTAATTGAGTGTCAAAATGAGGCGGATTTAAGAAAGGAATAGGGACTTGAATTATGGATTATAGGAAGAAATATGAGGAATGGACAACGAATTCTTACTTTGATGAGGACACCAGGAAGGAACTGCTGAATCTAAAAGGGAATGAGAATGAAATAAAGGAGAGATTCTATAAAGACCTGGAATTTGGCACTGGCGGTTTAAGAGGCATCCTGGGAGCAGGTGTTAACCGCATGAATCTATATACTGTACGCAGAGCTACACAGGGGCTGGCGAATTATATTATAAAGCAGGGCGGCGAGAAGAAGGGAGTTGCCATTGCTTATGATTCCAGAAGGATGTCACCGGAATTTGCATTAGATACCGCACTGTGCCTGAATGCAAACGGAATCCGGGCTTACCTGTTCGAATCCTTAAGACCTACGCCGGAGCTTTCCTTTACCCTTAGAGAGCTTGGCTGTATTGCTGGAATTGTAATTACGGCAAGCCATAATCCTCCGGAATATAATGGCTATAAGGTATATTGGGAGGACGGGGCGCAGATCACAGCGCCAAAGGACGCGGAGATTATCCATGAAGTAAATGCGATTACGGATTTCTCAGCAGCGAAGACGATGCAGAAAGAGGATGCCGTTCAAGCAGGACTTCTGAGGATGATCGGCAGGGACATGGATGATAAGTATATGGCAGAGCTTAAGAAGCTGGTAGTGAACCCGGTAAGTGAGGAAGGAAAGAAATTAAAGATCGTTTATACTCCTTTGAATGGTACCGGTAATCTTCCTGTCCGCAGAATTCTGAAAGAGCTGGGATTTGAGCAGGTATATGTAGTGCCGGAGCAGGAAAATCCAGACTCCGAATTTACAACGGTCGGCTATCCGAATCCGGAAGATCCGAAGGTATTTACCCTGGCGAAGAAATTAGCGGATAAAGTAGGCGCAGACATTATTCTTGCTACGGATCCGGATGCGGACCGTCTGGGCGTTCAGGTTCGAAAGGAGAATGGAGAATTCGTATTATTTAACGGAAATATGACCGGAGCTTTGATCGCGGAATATGTATTTTCCCAGAAAGCCGCGAATGGGACCTTGCCAAAGAATGCTGCGCTGATTAAGACAATTGTAACCGGTAATATATCGAATCAGATCGCATCGAATTACCATGCAAAATTAATTGAGGTACTTACCGGATTCAAATATATCGGGGAGCAAATTAAGCTGTTTGAGCAGACGGGCAGCAATGAATTCGTCTTTGGTTACGAGGAAAGCTACGGATGCCTTGTGGGTACACATTCCAGAGATAAGGATGCTGTAGTTGCTGTTATGACATTATGCGAAGCGGCAGCTTATTATAAATCCAAAGGGATCACGCTGTATGAACAGATGAATAACATTTACAAGAAATACGGCTATTACAAGGAAAACCTGGTATCCGTGACCTTCAAGGGAATCGAAGGCATGGATAAAATGAAGTCGATTATGGAGGGATATCGCAAGAATCCGCCGAAGAAAGCCGGAGAGTATCAGATACAAAAGATCCGGGATTATAAAAACGATACGATTACCGACCTGGAAACAGGGAAGGTTACGCCAACCGGTCTTCCGAAATCCGATGTGTTATATTTTGAATTAGGAAAAGATGCCTGGTGTGCAATCCGTCCATCCGGTACGGAGCCAAAGATTAAGTTCTACTTTGGGGTAAAAGGAGAAAGCATGGAGGATGCCGGGCAAAGACTTGATACATTGATGAAGGATGAAATCTTCCAGGTGAATTAAAAGAGAATAAAACTTTGATGAAATCAGCCATTAGCTTGTGATACCATGGATATTATACTTTTATCCTGGCTCAGACTTACTCGTTAATATATCCTAATGAATTTTCCTTTCTGGCAGGACAGAGCCAAAAAACATGAACTCCTCACTTCGTTC
>ENA-UOOK01006951-UOOK01006951.1-fermentation-metagenome-genome-assembly--contig:-NODE-6951-length-10535-cov-11.717557_pt1 | contig 10535 bp, 4 predicted proteins | sample MGYA00245777_ERZ724023 | MGnify/ENA primary metagenome ERZ724023 (study PRJEB28704, sample SAMN03018312) | fermentation metagenome | biome: anthropogenic terrestrial biome; feature: soil; material... | reverse complement strand
TGATCTTGCTGGAAAACAGTTGAAGTAGCAACAAAGTTTAATGATGGATAATCATGACGCCAATATTGTTCCTTAGCCTTACGTAACCACTTCATGTGCTGGGTAAGCATAGAATCAACTATTCTACCAAATGCTTCATATGTAGCAAAGAAGCCGTGGCGACCAGTCAATACGTAGCCTTCAAGCCAACCTTCATCTTGGTGCTCAGATAATTGTGAATCGATCATCCGGCCACTTGGAGCCAAGTTTTCATCATTTGGCGTGTGGATTGGTTCTTCCCATTGCCGCTTTTGGTCATCAAGCAGTTTGAACAAACGGTTAGACTTAGATTCATCTGGACCGAAGCCACGAAATGTAGTTGGGTTACGCTTAGAAATTTCATCTAAGTATTTGGCCCATTCAACCATGTCTTGGGCTTCCATTGAACCTGGCTTGTCGAACTTCAGAGCATAATCACGGTAATCCGGTAAGCTCAAGCGCTTAGGATCCTTACCACCATTAGTGATTGGGTTCATAGCCATTCTTTGATCACCATGAACAGCATTCTTAAGGACGATATCCTTAGGTGAGCCATCCTCGTTAAACAATTCTTCTGGCTTGTAACTCTTCATCCACTTAGTAAGCATATCTTTATGTTCCATATTGTCTTGAGAAACAGGAATTGGAATTTGATGAGCGCGGAAGGAGTTTTCAACTGGGTTGCCATCAAGGTCAAATTTAGGACCAGTCCAGCCCTTTGGTACACGGAAGATGATCATTGGCCAGTGTGGTAAACTTGCATCGTTATTTTCACGAGCATGCTTTTGAATAGCCTTAATCTCTTCGATTACCGTATCCATCAACTTAGCCATTTCTTCGTGAACTTGCATATGTGGCTTGTAGCCATTGAATTCACCATCTTTATAAGCAGAGATGATGTATGGCTTCCAACCCATGCCTTCGAAGTACTTGGTTAAGTCTTCATCGCTCATTCTTGAAACGATGGTTGGGTTAGAAATCTTGAAACCATTGATTTGTAAGATTGGTAAAACAGCACCGTCTTTAATAGGATTAATAAATTTATCACTGAACCAGCTTGTTGCAAGTGGACCAGTTTCTGATTCACCATCACCAATTTCAACTGCGGCAATGACGTCTGGGTTATCTAAGATAGCACCAGTCCCATGAGAAAGTGAGTAACCTAATTCCCCACCTTCATGAATTGATCCTGGAGTTTCAGGAGCAGCATGAGAAGCTGAACCACCTGGAAAACTAAAGCGTTTGAATAACTTAGCCATACCTTTTTCGTTACGCTGAATTTGTGGGTAACGTTCAGTATAAGAACCATCAAGATAGGCATTAGATACCATAACCTGACCACCGTGACCTGAACCTTCAATATAGAACATATCCAGGTTATATTTCTTAATCACCCGGTTCAAGTGCGCATAAATAAAGTTTTGTGGTGCAATAGTACCCCAATGACCAATTGGTTTAGGTTTAACATCAGAAGCTTTAAGATCACGCTTTAATAATGGATTATGCATTAAGAACAGTTGACCAACTGACAAGTAATTTGCTGCACGCCAGTATGCATCAACGCTCTTTAAGTATTCTTTTGAATCGTAATTAACTGCCATATAGTTTCTCCTTTAAGCAATCATTTACTTAATTAATTATCATTTTTAACTACATCTATATCATACCAACTTTTTGCAAAAGTTCAACTATTTTATAAATTGGGGCGTCCCAATTTTAATAAGTACTTGTTATTAAATAAAAGAGCAAATAAAGCCGACATTACAGCATTTATAATTTTTGCTTTAAGTACTTATATGCTTAAATACAGATAAGTACTTAAAAATAAAAGTAATATACTTACTAAATCATTAAAGGAATCAATAAAGATGTTAAATTATTTTTTGGAGGAAGAAATATGACTCAAGAAGAACGAATTGAAGAGATCAAAAAGATGCTGACAGTTAAACATCATTTAGTTACGAGAGATTTAGCCAAGCACTTCAACGTCTCTTTCGATACCGCTCGACGTGATATCCTGCGTTTAACTTCTACTGGACAAGCTATTCGAGTTCATGGTGGATTAATGGAAGTCAACCGTGACAATGTACCAAACTTCTTAGCCAGAAATCAGGTTGATTCTCCAATCAAAAATAAAATGGCTGAGATGGCACGGCGCTTTGTTCACGCTGGTCAGTGTGATTTCATCGGTCCTTCTACCACCCTTAAGCAACTCTGCAACTTACTAAATGGGTTAGACGCACAAATTGTTACTAATTCGATTGATAACTCTTTGGAATTAATGCAGTCTGAGCTTCCGAATGTTCGTTTGCTTGGCGGCAAGATAAACAAGAAGCAGCGCTTTAATTACTCTGTCACTGCTTTAAATATTTTACGCCGCATCAAATTTAATACAGCCTTTATTGGAACCTCCAGCGTAAAAGAAGACGGTGTTTACTCTAATAAAATGAGTGATTCAGAATTAATCAAAACAGCTGCTTCAAGGGCTAACCAAGTTATATTAATTGCCGAAAAGTATAAATTCATGAATCATAGTACTTCCCCTTACATGTCAATCCCTTTAGACAAAATTGATGTCTTAATTACCGACACCCCTTTGCCTAAAGATATCCAGAAAAATTTTGCAGAAAATACGCAAATCATACCAGTAATGAAGGAGGCACACTATGATTAACTTTTTTGTTAACAATTCACGCAAGAAGCGTGAGCAGTTAGATAAAGAAGTTTATCAATATTTGAATAAATTTTATAATAGTTTCTTCAGCAATATTTATAATGAATTGAATATTAATAAATATAAGCAGATCAGGGATGCAATTGGGTTAGTTATGCGCAAGTTTGATAGTCATGATCATCCGTTAGCTTATACCAGCAAGTTAGTGATGTATATTCAGGCACGAATAGCTTTACACCACTTGCATTTAACTAATCAGCAGCAAAAATTAATGCAAAAGTTGAGTGAGAAAACTAAGTATGTAAATCTAAATTATGTTTATACCAGCCCACTTGACGATGCACGACAATTTACTAATATTTAAAAATATTTCCTTGTAGTACAAAAAATAAATCTAATTGCAAAAGAGCGCCCAATCATTTTTGATTGAGCGTTCTTTCTTCGTCCTTAAAATTGTGTACGTATGTTAGGACGTTGCTATGCCTTTAACGAGTTTCAAAGTTAGCCCGCTTGAGGTAACGACCGGAACCAATGATGTAGTAACTCTTACCACGGATCCCAACAGGATCGCCATAAGTTCCAACTACTTGGTGCTGCTTCACCACCTTCCGGCCGATTCTATTACCATACTGGCTATAGATATAAGCGTTATGCGTAAGCTTACGCTTGGTGGCGTCAATGTTACCAGCGGCAATGTAATAGTCATTAGCTGCTACATAGAACTTGCGGCCATTGATCGTCGTTGTGCCATAAGTCTTTACCTTGGAATTCAGGTTCAAGATTACCTTATTAGCACGTTTACCTTCTTTATTGTACAGATAAGCATTGTGCTGCAAAGCTTTGACTGTGAATGCTTTATCACTGTCCTGCTTAGCATTTGGTGATAACTCACTGTTAGCTAAATCTGGATAAGCAATCTTGGTAAAGTTATTGGCTTTCATAAAGTGATTATGATCAATGGTGTAATACTTCTTACCACGGATCGTGACAACAGTCCCGTAAGTAGCCATACTCTGACCAGTCTTAAAGACTTTCTTACCAACACGTTGACCATACTTATTATAAATATAGGCATTGTGCTTGAGCTTTCTAGTCCGAGCAACAGCGTTGCCAGTAGCTAAGTAATAGTCGTTGTCCAGAGTAAAGAACTTCCGACCATTAATGACGACCAGACCATAAGTAGTAACTGTAGACCCTGCCTTTAAGACTGCTTTGTTAGCTCGCTTGCCATCTTGACCATACAGGTAAGCATTATGCTTTAAAACTTCTTCTTTAGCTTCACCATGGTTATTATTACCATTGTTGCCATTACCGTTGGCATCCTTGTCCACGATGTTAACTGTGACATTAACCGAAACTTTCGTCCCATCTGGATAAGTTACCACGACTGTGCCTTCTTGCTTACCTTTCTTGGAGGTATCCGGTGCTGGTTGCCAGCTATATTTAGTACCATCTGGCATTTGATCCTTATTCGTAATGGCATCACCAGCATAAGTAGTGTCCCCACTTAAGTCTGTGCCCTGTGGAATATCGACTTCACCAGGGATCGGTAACTTTGGTGTCCGGTCTGGTTCTGGCAGTGAACCGCCACCGTTCTTAGTGTAATAGAAGATAAAGGTTCTTGGTGCTCCCTTAGTCAGAACATAAGTCTGGGTAGCTGGGTTTACTAACTTATAACCAAACGGAGCCTTTTGGGCTGCATCGTCACCACTAGCAGTAACGGTATCACCATAGTGACCATCAGCACCTAAGACATAATCAGTTAAGCCAGGCACTGGTTTAGTTGTGCCATCCATGTAGTGCACAACTTTAACTGTATCGCCCGCACCTACTGATTCACCAGCGACATAAATTATAACTGTTTGCGAATCTCCAGAGTAAGTAACACTAGTTGGTTGCGTATAATCACTTGGTACCTCAGTACCGCTAGCGTATCTAAAGCCATTGGGTTTAGTCGTCGTAAAGTAAGAACTACCTGCACCTATTTGTAAGGTATCACCGGTGTGGTGGCCTTGCGGTACATCACTCTTAATGATAGTGCCATTCTTAGTCGTAAAGTTAATAGTAACGTTAGCTACTGCATTAGCAGTGTAGTAAAAGATTACTTGGTGTGGTGTATCTTGGGTAAGTTCCAGCGTGACACTATCCTTAGGCACAATCGTGTAACCAACTACTGTTTGCTTAGCATCCTGTCTTTGACAGTAATTTCATCACCATAATTGCCACCTATCCAATAGGAACCCTTGAGCTCAGAATCATCGCTTTGCAAACGGTGCAAAACATGAATGGCATCGGTGTTTGTTCCATCATCCGGTACGTTATCTCCAGCTACATAGACCGTTACTGTATCAGCTTGATCTGTGTATTTAACACTGCCATCATTCTTAGGCTGGGCCTTACCATTTAGTTCAGCAGCTGTTTTGGCATAGTGATAACTTGCTGGGATACTTGATACAATAAAACTATTACCATCAGTCGGATCGAAGGTCTCATTCATATAACCTTGTGGTGCTTTAACTTTATCACCGACTACTTTGCCTGTCTTGGCATTGACAAACTGAACACTCAGCTTATCTTCTGCATCAGCCTGGTAATAGAAGATGATCGTCTGCTTAGTCTGATATTTAAGTTCCCGCTCTTGTTCCGCTGGATTGGTTAAGGTATAACCAGCTGGAGCTTTTTGCTTTTCATCTGTGCCACTGGCAGTAACCGTATCGCCATAATGACCGCCTAACCAGTAATCACTAACCTTTATCCCTGGAACTGTATCTTCAGTATGGGTACCATCTTGGCTTTCCAGGTAGTGTAGTACATGGACTGCATCTTTATTAGTACCGTCATCTGGTACATTATCTCCAGCTACATAGACCGTTACTGTATAATCTTGATCCGTGTATTTGACACTGCCGTCATTCTTAGGCTGGGTCTTACTGTTCAATTCATCCGCTGTTTTGGCATAATGATAGCCATCCGGTATTTTGCTTGTAATAAAACTATTACTATCAGTTGGATCAAATGGTTTATTCATATAACCGTCTGGTGCCTTTATTGCTTGGCCAACATCTTTGCCTGTTCTGGCATTTACATATTGAACGCTCAAATGAGCTTCTTTATCGGCTTTATAGTAAAAGATGAACTCTGACTGCTTAGTAGCACCCTTAACTAACTCGTAGCTTTGTTTCTTTGGATTAACTATGGTGTAACCAGTTGGTGCCTTTTGCTTTTCATCTGTACCACTGGCAGTGACGGTATCACCATAATGACCACCTAACCAGTAATCACTTACTTTTATATTTGGAACTACATCAGTCGTCAGTTTATTGTCTTGACTTTCTAGATAGTGAAAGACGTGAACTGCATCTTTATTGGTACCATCATCTGGTACATTATCTCCAGCTACATAGACCGTGACCGTATCATCTTTATCTGTGTATTTGATACTACCGTCATTCTTCGGCTGGGTCTTGCCATTCAGTTCATCACTAGTCTTAGCATAATGGTAACCATCTGGAACATTTGATGTGATAAAGCTATTGTCATCAGTTGGATCAAATGGCTTGTTCATATAACCATCCGGTGCCTTTATTGCTTTACCAACATCTTTACCAGTTCTAGCGTTCACATATTGAACACTCAAATTAGCTTCTTTATCAGCTTTATAGTAGAAGACAAACTCTGGCTGCTTAGTTGCATTCTTAACTAACTCATAGCTTTACTTCTTTGGGTTAACTATGGTGTAGCCAGTTGGGGCTTTTTGCTTATCATCACTACCACTAGCAGTAACAGTGTCGCCATAAGCACCACCTAGCCAGTAATCATCAACCTTTATACCTGGTACCTTATCGGTAGTCGGTGTATCATCTTGACTTTCCAAGTAATGCAGAACATGAACCGCATCTTTATTAGTACCGTCATCTGGTACCGTATCGCCAGCTACATAAACAGTAAAACTTTGGTCTCCAGTAGTATATTTTGCATTTTCCGCATTTGGCTGCGTTTTTCCATTCAATTCATCCGTCGTCTCAGCGTAGTGATAACCATCAGGAATACCGCCCTTTAACTTAATTGGAGCATCAGTGGCACCCTTTGGCTTATAGACATCACCAACCGTTTCGCCAGTTTTGGCATTTACATAGGTGATCGTCACATTACTTTGTTCAACTGCCTTGTAATAGAAGATAAACTCTGGCTGCGTAGTAGCACCCTTGACTAACTCGTAGCTTTGCTTATCCGGATTAGCTATGGTGTAGCCAGCTGGGGCTTTTTGCTTTTCATCAGTACCGCTAGCAGTGACGGTATCACCATAATGTCCACCTAACCAGTAATCATTAACCTTTATATTTGGAACCAAATCAGTCATTGGGGTACCATCTTGATTTTCCAAGTAGTGCAGTACATGGACTGCATCCTTATTCGTGCCATCATCTGGTACTGTGTCTCCAGCTACATAGACCGGTACTGTGTAATCTTGATCCGTATATTTAATACTGCCATCATTCTTCGGCTGGGTCTTACCATGCAATTCATCACTGGTCGTGGCATAATGGTAGCCGTCTGGAATATTGATCGTGATAAAGCTATTACTATCAGTCGGATCAAATGGTTTATTCATATAACCGTCTGGTGCCTTTATCGCCTTGCCAACATCTTTGCCGGTTCTGGCATTCACATATTGGACACTCAAATTAGCTTCTGCATCAGCTTTATAGTAGAAGGTAAACTCTGGCTGCTTAGCAGCACCTTTGGCTAATTCATAACTTTGCTTATCTGGGTTAACTATGGTGTAACCAGTTGGTGCTTCTTGTTTAACATCGTCACCACTGGCATTGACCGTATCACCATAATGTCCACCTAACCAGTAATCACTAACTTTTATACCTGGTACCTTATCGGTAGTCGGTTTATCGTCCTGACTTTCTAGGTAGTGCAGTACGTGGACTGCATCTTTATTGGTGCCATCATCTGGGACATCATCTCCAGCTACATATACTGGTACTGTATAGTCTTGATCCGTATATTTAATACTGCCATCATTCTTCGGCTGGGTCTTACCATTCAATTCATCACTGGTCTTGGCATAGTGATAACTGTCTGGAATATTCGATGTGATAAATGAATTGGTATCAGTTGGATCAAATGGCTTGTCCATATAACCATCCGGTGCTTTTAACGCCTTACCAACATCTTTGCCTGTTCTGGCATTCACAAATTGAACACTTAAATGAGCTTCTTTATCAGCCTTGTAGTAGAAAATAAACTCTGGCTGCTTAGTTGCATTCTTAACTAACTCATAACTTTGCTTCTTCGGGTTAACTATGGTGTAACCAGTTGGTGCTTTTTGCTTTTCATCAGTACCACTGGCAGTGACGGTATCACCATAATATCCACCTAACCAGTAATCATTAACCTTTATACCTGGTACCTTATCGGTAGTCGGTTTATTGTCTTGACTTTCCAAATAGTGTAGGACGTGAACGGCATCCTTATTAGTACCGTCATCTGGTACTGGATCTCCAATTACGTATACAGGAAACTCCTGATTTGATTTCTTTAAAGTTACTGTACTTGGATCATTTTGCTTATAACTAGTTTGAGGATTATTGGCCAAGTTAATTTTATCTAGATCAGTTTGTTCGACATAGCTATATCCAGCTGGCATACCATCTGTCTTTAAATCTAGTTTATCACCGTAACGAGTATCAGTTGGTTGCGTACCGCTGGTTATTGTGTCTCCATTCTTAGCATTTATCCACTTAATAGAAATATCAGTTAATGGATTTCCAACTACATAAACATTTATTGTATTAGTGCTAATTGTTGAGTATTCCGTACTAACCAGCTGTTTGTTTCCATGTAATTCAGCGGTAGTTTTCGCATACTTATAACCATCTGGTATATTATGAGTAATATTAGTATCAAAGTTAGGATCACTTGGAGTTAAATTTAAAGTTGTATTATTAGGTCCTGTTACTTGAGCAGTACCAACAGAAATATTATGTTTCACATTGATAAAAGTAATATTAACAACACCATTAGGTGTTTTATACCAAGTGCCGACATGATCTTTACCATCTGCTATATTAGTACCTTGAGTAGGATCAGCATTTTTATACCAAGTTGAGCCACCAGGTAATTGAAGATCAGAATCGGATAATAATTTAGTTTGCTCACCTAAAGTTAGCTTTTCCAAACCACTTCTTTGGAACATAGAATCCATATTAGTAACATTATTAGTATTAAAATTAGAAATATTTAAACTTGTTAAATTGTTAGTATCTTCAAACATCTCATGCATATCAGTAACGTTACTTGTATCAAAACTAGATACATTTAAACTTGTTAAACCCATATCACCAGCAAACATTTCATACATACTAGTAACATTGCTAGTATTAAAGTTTGAAACATCTAAACTTGTTAATGCAGGAACACCATTAAACATCTCACTCATATTAGTAACATTACTAGTGTCAAATTTAGATACATCTAGACTTGTTAAATTAGAATCACTTTCAAACATTTTACTCATATTAACGATATCATGAGTATCCAATTTATCTATACCAGTGATGTCTTGTAAAGTACTCAGTGCCCAAGTATATTGGTCCAAACTAAATAACTCCGTTGCATCTCCATTAGCTACCGTAACTTTTCCATTAATTATTATATGTTTAACTTTAAAGCCATCGGGAAGAACTGATGTCCAATTATTATTAATTTCTCCAGCCGATATAGTTACAGTTTGAGTTGTTGTATCCCAACTAATATTATTATTAACTGCTGGTGTTCCCAACAACATAATAATGTTCTGAGTAGCCTGAATTAATTCAGGCGCTGTAATAGTTGTAATATCAGTAGCTGGTGTTTTATTTGGATCAGTTGTTGGATTGTCAATACTTGGATTTTTATTAATATCTGCAGATGTATTATTATTAACATTTAAAGTAGTTAAAGCTGCCACATTAGCATCTGCTTTTGTTTCAGCTTTATTTTTATTGTTTTGATCTACTTCTAAGGCAGCAGAGTTCATGGCTGTTTGCATCGTATTATACTTTGCCATTAACTCTTTACCAGTTTGGATGGCATCCCGTAATTGCTTTTGTTTTTCGACCGTCATTTGGGTAAATTTGTCTGAATTTACGTAAGCATCACCTTTATCAATGGCACTTTGTAAATCAGAAGCTGCTGTAGTTAATGCATCATCTTTTTTAGGTGCAGCTGGTGTCTTCTCTGCTGAAGTTAAAGTTGCAGTTGATGTTTTATCACTTTTTGCATCAGCCTGATCTTGATCATTTTTACCAGCATTTGTATCTTGAGCTGGTGTCTTGGCGGCGTTATCCTTTGCATCTGCATTCTTAACGTCAGTGAAGAACATGGATAAGCCAGGAAAAGTACTCAAATCTGGCTTTGACGTTTGCTTTGCAGCAGCTGGTTCAATTTGGGTAGAATCCTCCATCTTATCAGACTGTTCACCGTTAATCTGTTCATCTGACTGCTCGGTAGTTGGCCCTTGAGCAGCATTAGTATTATTGGACTCTGCTTGATTATTCTGCAGAGCAGTTGATTGATCAGCAGCTTTTTGTTGCTTATCGGCATTTACATTATCAACTCTGTTTTGAGCTTTTGGCTCATTAGTTTGGAAAAATAAAGTTAAACCTGGGAAGGTACTCAGATTTGACTTTTCATTAGAATCAGAAATAGCACCCGTGTTACTTGCACTGGTGCTATTATTTGCTTCATTATTCCATTTTGTGACAGTGTTAGCTGTCTGATCAGTTGAGGATGCAGTATTATTCTTATTTACATCTTCAGTTGATGGAGAGTGTAATACCCCCCCCCCTAC
>ENA-UOOK01006950-UOOK01006950.1-fermentation-metagenome-genome-assembly--contig:-NODE-6950-length-10536-cov-10.659574_pt1 | contig 10536 bp, 10 predicted proteins | sample MGYA00245777_ERZ724023 | MGnify/ENA primary metagenome ERZ724023 (study PRJEB28704, sample SAMN03018312) | fermentation metagenome | biome: anthropogenic terrestrial biome; feature: soil... | reverse complement strand
ACAATTATTTTATCTAAATTTGTATCAAATTCTATGCAATTATCGTGCCAACTTTTGTATAAATTATTTATTCTGAATTGTGTCAATTTTTGCTACAATTCTGAATACTCTGAATATTCTGAAAAGGGAAAAAATTAGCAAGCCTATTTTATCGAATGAGATTAATTGAAGCATATGCTTCAATTAATTTCATTCGATAAAATAGGTTTGCTAATTTTTCATTTCTCGGTTGTGATGCTCCAAGCATTGCAGCTTCTAAAGATAAGCCGGGTACTAAGCCGCCTAAAGAGATAAATTCTAAACGGTCAGAATATAGATTTATAAAGGTACTACCGCTGAAGGCATATTCCCTATGCACAATCGCATTAAGCAATGCTTCGCGAACGGCATCCTCGGGATAGTCCCTATGATCTGTACGAAGTAAGTCTTGGAAAGTTGCTTTTGTACCATTATAAAAATCTATGGCTTTATAAGCATCATTAAGCTGGGTGAACACAGAGCCCGTAAACTCTGTTCTATCCCTGAATACCAGCTTATCGTTGCCTTGAAAAATAGCGAATTTAATAGAATGCTTACACTGATCAGAAACAAGCAGTCCCATGTTTGTGTAAATATTGTCAGCAGAAAGTATTCCTAAGTTTCTCATTTGTACTTCAGATAATTCCAACCCCCTCTTCTGCATTTCGTTGTTTAATTGATTAAAAGTTAAATCTTGGTTCATTGAACGATTCGTTTCAAATGAATCACCATCGGTCATTTTAATCATCATACGGATTGCATCCTCGGACGCCGGGGCGGATGATGTGCCATTTCTAACATACACACCTGTCGGTTTTAGACCTTTGTCCGAAAGGTAGTATGGTTTTTTTGTTCCTTGATTGACCGTTATCTTGATAAAAAACTTTTCGTCTTTATTCAACAACTCGAGATTAGTAAACATAGCTAAGTCAGGGCGAATGCCATCTCTTATGGTGCTTGATATCTGTTGCATCACAAAGTCAGCATTGTGAAGACCGACAATTTCTCCACTATCACGAACCCCAATATAGATCGTTCCGCCATTCGTGTTTGCAAAAGCGACAATTTGTTTTTTAAATTCAGGGGTATAAATTTCTTTCAGTTCAAATGTTTCACTTTTGAATAACTTCATAAGACCACTCCTTCTATCAGTTACTAACACATCTAACACAATGCTAACATATCTAGTGATAGAAAGTAAGCAGAATCCTTGTTAATAAATTATTTCCCGTAAGATGATCCTGACGCTATATAAGAGTACCCCAGAAAAAAGTACTCGTTTTTTTGGGAGAACCGGGTATAAATATTACTGCAAAAAAATGTACTCATGTTTTTGTGTGGAAGTGAGTATATATTACAGAAGACACTCTAATCCATTAGCTTAACTGCACTGATTTCTTCCAAATAGCAGAAAGTTAGCTTGCATTTCCTTCTCTTGCTTCGGATGTCTAATTTCTGTCGATACAGATATTCTTCAAATGTGCAACCTCAAAGAACCTTTTGCCCCTTTCGGCAAAATCTTTGCGACAACTACCACTTTTTCTTTCCCATGTGAATTAGTATAGGTGCCAAGAAGGGCTTCTTTGGCTTTAAATCCAAGAGATGAAAAAGTATGACAAGCCAAGTATTCGCTAATACATCCGTTGTTGTAGCTCCTGGCCTTATTGTGACTAGGAACGGGTGGGAATTTGAGAGCATATATTTTCATATGGAATATTTATTTCACCATTAATAGATCCATAAAAGAGCTTGCACCGCCGCAAGCAGTCAAGATGCAGTATTTGCTCCTTTTTGCCTTGTAAATAGTTTTCTATTGCTTTTTTGACACTCTTCGATAAACTGGTCTGCAATGCTTCTCCTGTATTTTTTAAGTAGGTTGGTTGCGTATGTCGCCTCGATACCCAAGTAAATGATGAAGATATATCCATAGTATTTAGCCAAAGATTAATGTACAAGAGCTTCTTCGTTTGATGCATTAATGAAATAGCAATTCATCCCTTCCTAATAGTGGTAGGGGATGAATTGCCACTTGTTGTTAAATGTCTTGAACCGTCTTTATGAGAGGATCGTTTGGATAGTGTTTTACGTTTCCTGTAACCAATGTAGCACCTGTAAATTTGGCAACCTCGAAAAACATTTCATCTTTTTCATCAGCAAAAGGCATATCGATTTTTGGTGCGACTACGAATCGTGCGTGAGATCTGATATAACTAAGAGTAATCTTCATTTATCCGAATCATCATTGCAGTTGGTTTTCCGTTATCAGTGATGATGACTTTATTACCTTGAGATACATTTTCAAGAACTGCTTTTGTGTTGTTGCTTAGCTCTCTAATTCCACAAAATTTCATAAATAACACCTCCAAATAAATGTTTAATGATGGTATATACAAAGGTGATGCGATTGTCAAGGGTATTAATAATTAAAGTGGAAATAAATAATAAATGCGGGTGTTCTTGAAGAATCAATGGATTTATATTGAACAGCAAGCACTTGCTTGTTATCACTTTGCCCTTATGGTAAAATTTATTACTATATAGAAGGTTTCAAACATTACGTAAGTACTAGTATGATTCGGCGACCGGTTATCTTTGGTCGCCGGGAAACGGAAGAAGATTATGAATAAAAGAATATGGCAGAAGATGGGCGAGGAGTTTGATAACAATATTCCCAGGCTTACTGCAATGTATGTGAAAGAAGAGGATGGAACGCAAGCCTTTGCATATCCTACAGGAGAGAGCAAATTAGGGTATAACTTTGATTTTTCTATTAAAACCGGATATGATTTGGTTCCGAAATTTAAGTTTGATTTTGCAGTTTATGAATATCCGAGTATTATGGGCATTCTAGGTCCAAACAGGGCTTTATTTAAAAAGCAAACCTATTATCCATCCATGATCAAAAGAGAATTTGAATACACCAATCTTCCCCTGATGGGAACCGAACGGTTAGGGCGCGTCTATGACAAGTCTTTGACTTGGTCTTTTGATGTTACTTGCCGCACAGAAGGAAAGGTATTTGATAAGAATATCTTCTCTGTCTTAAGTGCAGAAGAAGAGTTCACCGTTAAACAAAAAGATAACGGTTTACTGCTGACCTTTGACGATATGACCTATCACATAGCTTTCCAAGATAACATCAGCATCGGCCTATATACCAATGAAGTCCTCATGAAAGAAGATTTAAAACAAAATAAGGTTTCAACAGCTGAATCCGGCAGGTATTTGGTGATGATGCAACACATCACACTAAAACCCATGGAACAAACTGAAATCGTCATCGGTTTAAGTGCAACGGATATAAAACATGCAAAAAAAGCACTTAATACTAAAGATTTTGAGAAAAGAATAGCAAAGGTTTGGAATGACTGGTTCAACTCCTTACCGGTGGTTTCTTTGGATAATAAAAAAGAAGAAAAGGTATATTACAAGTGCTGGACCGTCGTCAAAAACAACTATTATGACCATCCCGAATGGGGACATAGCATCACGGAAGCTTTGCCGGTCTATAAAGGTATATGGCAATGGGCCATTCCTTCGGTGGAATGGCATTCGGAGCAAAACACCGAATATACATCCGAATGGATTAAAAAGGCCATGGACATGATGATGGACAGCCAAAGACAAGACGGTTACATCACCCATGCCATCTACATCGATGAAAAGGTACCCGGAGAAAGATGGGGAAGGGGAAGCACCATTCAAACCCCTCATTTCCCATGGACGGCAGTACGATATTATCATGCCACGGGAGATTTGGAATCTTTGCGCAGATGGTTCGGCCCTTTGAAAAAATATTACGAATACATTAATTACTCAAGAGATGAAGTCTTTCGAAATCTTCACCTTTGGGCTATCACCACGTCATATGACACCGGTTTGGACACCACAAGCGCATTCCAACGGGTCACCTACGGAGAAGAAGGGATTCCGAAAGAAAAATATTGCTATCCGGCCATATTTGGAGCGGAACGATATCGTTATGAATTGGCTTTGGCCGAGATGGCCAAACTGTTAGGAGAAGACCCGGAAACTTATCGATCTGAAGCGAAAAAGACCAAGAAAGCCATGAACCGTTATTTGTGGGATGATGAAAAGAAATGGTTCGGCGTCCTTCATGAGGACGGTGAACTGGATACCCGTGTGGGCGTGGACGGATTGTTTTCATTGGTGTATGACGTTGTAGACCAAGATCGAATCCAAGACATGAAACCGAACTTTGAAAGATTGATCGGACCTTACGGAATCCGCACCGTAGCAGAAGGAGAAAAAGGGTTCAGGGAAGATGTCTATTGGAGAGGACCTTGTTGGCCGAAAGCATGTTCCTTGGGAATGCATATATGTAAAAAGCATTATCCGGATTTGGCTGAAAAAGCATACGATGCAGTTATAAAGATGTGTTTATCGTATCCGAGCATCTGGGAATGCTACAATGTGCGTACCGGTGAGTTGGCCAGAAGTGATCATGGATTTGTGTGTACACCCGGGGTGTCTTCCAATGTAGGAGCAGGAGACATTATGGGGACGCTTTTTGAGTACCGCGGATTGGCCATGTACGATATGGATATGGCAATACCTTTGGTTCCTATGGAGCGGTTCCATCATAAAGGATTACGCATCAGTGTGACTCCTTCGGAGGACAAGTGGGAGATTTTTGCACAAGCTGCAGAAAAAGAGTCTGCAGAAGTTGAATTCAAGGGTGAAAACGGAAAACAAAAGGTTTTGTTGACATCAGGTGAAACAGTCACAGTAAGTGATTAGAAGGAATGGATTTATGAAAAGGCGAAATTGTTTAAATGTGATTCATCATGTGATTGATCTTGATCAATCGGTAATGGTGTATGACAAGGCGTTTACAAAGGAAAGCCTTTGTGAAGATTGGATTATAAAAAGCGGACATTGGTCGGTAAAAGACGGTTTTCTTTTGGGGGAATGTGATTCCGGATGCGGTGGTATGGTCTTTTCAAGGAAGGAATACCCCCATGACATCGTCATGGAGTTTACCGCATCCATTGTTTCACCCTCCACGCATGATCTGGATTTCATGTGGCATTCATCCTGGGACGATGAAACCAAATTGCGTAACGCAGGATATGTGGTGGGGATCAACGGATGGTGGGAGCAAAAGGTGGGCTTTGAAAAAGCACCGGATAACAGTTGGTACGGGTCTACCACCCTCTTTAAAGCGGAACCGGAAAAAGATTACCGGATCCAAGCCGGTACCATACAAGGCTTGTGCTTTTTGTTCATAGACAACCGGCTTGTATTGGAAATGAGAGATCCGGATCCCATTGATTATAGTAAACACCCCTTTGTGGGTTTTGAAACCTATCAAAGCAAGATCAGGGTCAAGGACTTAAGAATTTTAAAACCTTTTGTTTTAAAACGTGAGTTGAAATATATAGATGAGTTTTAGGAGGCATGAAATGAAAAGAATCGGTCAAATTGAAAAAGCTTATGAAATCGCTCGTGAAAGATATCAGGAAATCGGTGTAGATACCGATGAGGCAATGAAACGATTGGCGAAGATTCCCGTCAGCATTCACTGTTGGCAAGGGGATGATGTGGGTGGATTTGAAAACCCAGATGTCGGCTTGTCCGGAGGAATCCAAGCTACGGGAAATTATCCGGGGAAAGCAAAGAATGCCGGCCAGCTGAGGGATGATCTGAATAAGATGTTAACCTATATACCCGGAAAGCACCGTTTGTCATTGCATGCCATCTATTTGGAAGCCAATGGAAATATACCTCGAAATGAAATCCGACCGGAGCATTTTAAAAACTGGGTGGCATGGGCCAAGGAACAAAAGATGGGATTGGACTTTAACCCCACATGTTTTTCACATCCTTTGGCGGATGACGGCTTTACGTTAAGTCACAAGAACCCTGATATCCGTCGTTTCTGGGTCGATCATGTCAAATGCACCCGTGAAATCGGCGCCTATTTCGGAAAAGAGCTGGGAAGCCCTTGTGTCAACAACATATGGATTCCGGACGGATACAAGGATATTCCGGCAGACCGCTATGCACCGAGAGAAAGACTTTTGGAAGCATTGGATGATGTTTTATCGGTGCCATATGAAAAACAATATTTGTTGGATGCCGTAGAGAGTAAATTGTTCGGCATCGGTTCGGAAAGCTATGTGGTGGGATCCCATGAATTCTATATGATGTACGCCATGAAAAAGAACATCCTATTGACTTTGGACACCGGCCATTTCCATCCTACCGAAACCGTTTCAAACAAGTTGTCTTCTGCATTGTTGTTCCTGGACGAAGTGTTGCTGCATGTGAGCAGACCGGTCCGTTGGGACAGTGACCATGTGGTCATTTTGGAAAACGAGCTGATTGAAATCGCTTCGGAGATTGTTCGCAATCAATTTGAAAACAGAGTTCATATCGGATTGGACTTTTTCGATGCATCCATCAATCGCTTGGCGGCTTGGATCATTGGAACGCGAAATATGTTAAAAGCATTGATGTATGCTTTGTTGGAACCGGTTGAGTCCATGAAAGAATATGAAAATGCCGGTGACTTCACTGCAAGGCTTGCGATGGCTGAAGAATTAAAGACCATGCCTTGGCATGCCGTTTGGGATTACTATTGTGAGAAAAACAATGTTCCGGTGGGTTATGATTGGTTACGTGACGTGAAAGAATATGAAAAGACGGTTCTTTTGCAACGAAGCTAAAGGGTTTAAAATATTATTTACGGAGGGCTAGACATGATTTATATATTTTTAGCACAAGGCTTTGAAGAAATAGAAGCCATCACTGTTATTGATGTGTTACGTCGTGCCGGGTTGGATGTCAATACCGTTTCGGTTTCGGGAGCCTTACAAGTGGAAGGCGCTCATCAAATACCGGTGATTGCGGATATATCAATAAATGAAGTCGATATGAACAAAGCATCGGTCATTGTTTTCCCGGGAGGAATGCCGGGTACAACCAATTTGGACGGTTCAAAGGAAGTTGAGAAAATTATTTTCCAAGCGGACAAGGAAGGCAAATGGATTGCCGCCATATGCGCCGCACCCATGATTTTGGGAAAAAGAGGACTGTTAAAAGGGAAAGAGGCTGTTTGCTATCCGGGTTTTGAAAAGTATTTGGAAGGAGCAAAAGTTTCAACCGACAAGGCGGTTATAAGTGGGAAGGTTATTACCTCCCGAGGTGCCGGAACAGCGATGGACTTTTCGTGTAAGATTTTAGAGGCATTAGGAAAGAAAGATAAGGCCGACGAATTAAGGCGCAACATGATTTATGAATAAGCCGGTAATGATTCGGTAAAAGGAGCATTGTATGAGCAAGCCCAATGTAATTGTATTTTTTACAGATCAACAAAGGTGGGATACAAGCGGACTGTATGGAAACCCCATGGATTTGACGCCGAATTTTGATCGGATGGCTGTAGAGGGAACCCATTGCTACAATGGGTTCACCTGCCAGCCGGTATGCTTGCCGGCAAGATCCTGTCTGCAAACCGGGCGGTTCGCATCCCAAATGAATATATTCAACAACTCCGGGGAATTGCCCGTGGATGCCAAAACCCTGGGCCATTTTTACCAAGAGGCAGGTTATACCACGGCATACATCGGCAAGTGGCACATGTGCCATGAAGAACCGGTTCCCAAAGAAAGAAGAACCGGATATGATTATTGGCTGGGTTCCAATATATTGGAATTTACATCCGATGCTTATGATGTTCACATGTTTGATCATGACGGTAATGATGTTTTCTTGCCGGGGTTTCGAGTGGATGCCCAAACCGATGCCGCCATACGGTACATAGCCCAAAACCGGGAAAAGCCGTTTTTTCTTTTCATTTCGTTTATAGAACCCCACTTTCAAAATTCCAGAGATGATTATCCTGCACCGACAGGGTATGAGGAAAAATATCAGGATCCTTGGACACCACCGGATTTAAGGGCTTTAGGAGGCACATCGGCCAGGCACTTGCCCGGCTATTACGGAATGGTCAAACGATTGGATGAAGCCTTGGGAAGATTACAAGATGCCCTAATCAGCATGAACTTGACGGAAAAGACCATATTGGCATACACCACCGATCACAGCTGTCATTTTAAAACAAGGAACAGTGAATACAAGAGAAGCTGTCATGATGCTTCTTTGCGTATACCCATGGCCTTTACAGGCCCCGGATTCAACGGAGGAGGCAGGATCAAGGATTTGGTGAGCTTGATCGATGTACCGCCTACATTGTTGGACGCTTGTGGCATCGACATACCCAAAACCATGGAAGGACATTCCATACTGCCTTTGGTCAATAAAACAAAAACCCGGTGGCAAGAGGACATATATGCGGAAGTCAGCGACGGAAAAGAACGGCTTCGTTGTGTACGCACTAAAAGGTGGAAGTATGCGGTGAGAACTTTTGTTGAAAACAGGTCGGACAGACCTTCCGAATACACGGAATGGGAGCTTTACGACTTAAAAGCAGATCCTTGGGAGTTGAACAACCTGATGGGTTACAAATCTCACAAAAAGGTATGCGATGTGATGAGGCAGCGGCTTTATAAAAGGCTGAAACAAGTGGGTGAGGACTTAGTAACCATTAGAACCGCAACCGAAGTTCCTTCGGGACAAAAAATACTCAAGGAGCATGAGTGGTACGAATAACGAATACTGAATAAATGACGGGATTGCCGGTACTGTCAGCCGGTTACTGAATGTTGCTCTGATATTTCAGATAAAACCCCTCCTTCTAGATCTCGTATTCTGAGATCATGAGGCCGGGTGCTACCTGAACAGACTTATTTATAGCATTAATGTTATAGTATACATTGTAGTAGATCCAAATAAAAAGTTCATTAAAAGATTTACAACCGGTTACTGTGGAGCCCGTGCCCTCAGAAGAACAAACCCTTTGGGATACCACCATGGCAACGTATCATCCTTTCGGATTCAAACGAGCCTTCGGGGCGCATCAACGTTACTGGATCCATGGGCATTTGGACTGTAAAAAGGTAGTGGCGGGAGCTTTCCTGTTCGCAGCCCCGGCAAGAAATGTAAAGGTACGAGACGAGTGGCTGGGCTGGACACAGCAGGAACAGCAACGTTTCAGATATCGCATTTTCTCGAACAGCCGGATGCTGATCTTGCCGGATGTCCACGTTCCTCACCTAGCAAGCCATGCGCTTGGCAAGGTTGCACGACGCCTTCCCGAAGACTGGCAAGCCCGCTACGGCTATTCACCGGTTGTGTTGGAGACATTTGTAATATCCCCGTGGCGCGGCATCTGCTATCGGGCGGCCAACTGGCTCCACCTGGGTCAAACAGCGGGAACCGGTCGACAGGATCGAATGTATCAAGAGGAAGCCACGGTGCGCGAAGTGTTTGTCTATCCGCTACAGCGGGATTGGCGTCAATTGTTGACGGCAGAAAACACCACACAGTCACAAAAATCATATGAGAAGGGAGATGCTCCTATGACCAGACCCGAGTAACCCGGAAGCGACAAAACCGATGAAATCATTAAACAGCAATATGACATGCCGGCGCCTTTTCTCGATGAAAAACAGCGGCGGCTCTTTGCAGGTGCCGAAGCTATTGCTTATGGTACCGGCGGAATGAAGCGCATTTCCGCCGTACTGAATATGTCACCGATCACCGTCAGCCGTGGTATGAAAGAAGTTAGAAATCCCGAAACCATTGAATCCGAACGGATCCGAAAACCGGGGGGAGGACGAAAATCCGCCACTGAGATCGATCCGGGCCTGTTAAACGATTTGGAACAGCTCATTTCTCCCGAAACCCGTGGTGACCCGCAATCACCGTTGCGCTGGACGTGTAAAAGCACTCGTAAACTGGCCAACGAGTTACAGGAAATGAAGCCCGGGCGTTCCGTCAGCAGTAACTTGATGGGCAAACTCCTGCGCGATATGGGTTACAGCCTGCAGGGTAACCGCAAAACCCCGGAAGGATCCGAACACCCGACCGTGATGCCCAGTTTCAGCATATCAACGACTCAGTTAACCGGTACCAACAGTGCTCACATCCGGTGATTTCAGTGGATACAAAGAAAAAAGAACTGGTAGGTGATTTCAAGAATGCTGGAGCCGAATGGCAGCCAAAAGGACAACCGGAAAAGGTGAGGGTTCACGACTTTATGTTGCCCGAACTTGGGAAAGCCAGCCCGTATGGAGTCTATGATCGCACTTGTAACGAAGGATGGGTGAACGTGGTGGTTGATCATGACACCGCAGAATTTGCCGTCGCAAGCATCCAGGTGTCTATTCAGGTAGCCCCCCTATGGGGGGGTGGGATTTGCACTCAAGTAATTGATATCGATTAGACGATTTTTCTTTCTGCTGGCAGTATTTTTTGAATTCATGTAGAATATATGAGACATGAATACATATAACAAACCTGAAATAACAGAAGAAAAAATAGAATTTATCCGGGAACTTATTGCGGAAAACCCCGATATGGGCAGAACAAAGATATCGGTTGCTCTTTGTGAAATGTGGAACTGGCGGGGTGCAAACGGTAAGGTAAAAA
>ENA-UOOK01006949-UOOK01006949.1-fermentation-metagenome-genome-assembly--contig:-NODE-6949-length-10537-cov-3.566400_pt1 | contig 10537 bp, 8 predicted proteins | sample MGYA00245777_ERZ724023 | MGnify/ENA primary metagenome ERZ724023 (study PRJEB28704, sample SAMN03018312) | fermentation metagenome | biome: anthropogenic terrestrial biome; feature: soil; material... | reverse complement strand
GGAGCGGTCGACCAAATATCTCGCGGAGGCCATCAGCCAAATTATAGAATGAGGTGGGACACTTTGACCCGTAAGGAACGGAGCCTATTGAGACGAAAAAGAAATAAAATCATTGCACTGTCCCTTTTGGGATGTATGCTGCTCTTTCTTGCCGGAGTCCGGATTACTTATGATGTCATGCTGAAGGTAATGGGCTTGCCGGAAACGGGCAGCATTTTCTCTTTCCGGAGCACGGGACAAGCCTTGCGGGATATAGCCGACGGGGTTCCCGGCACGCCGGTGGGAGAGGCTGCAGAACAGATCCGCCTGCTTGCACAGAGAGTGCTGGAAAAGATCCGGGATGCGATCGGGGCCATGACAAGGGGCTGATGCCCGCCGGGGCAGAATTGTATTGCATTTTTCCCCGTAATTCTTTATTATTATATAGAAAGAATCAAGTTTGTATGGGGAGGCAATGTCATATATGCCCGGCAGCAGGCAGGAAAAAATTCGGAATTTTTGTATCATAGCCCATATCGACCATGGGAAATCCACCCTTGCCGATCGTTTGATGGAGGAGACCGGCGTACTGACGGAGAGGGAAATGGAAGAGCAGGTGCTGGACACCATGGATCTGGAAAGGGAAAGGGGCATTACCATAAAAGCCCAGGCGGTACGCCTGGTTTACAAGGATAAGACCGGTGAGGAATATATTCTGAACCTGATCGATACCCCCGGGCATGTGGACTTCACCTATGAGGTTTCCAGAAGTCTTGCCGCCTGCGAAGGGGCCGTTCTGGTCGTGGATGCCACACAGGGCATACAGGCCCAGACTCTGGCCAATGTTTATCTGGCAATGGAGCACAACCTGGACCTGGTCCCCGTCATCAACAAGATCGATCTGCCCAGCGCCCAGCCGGAACTGGTCCGGAAGGAAATTGAGGACGTCCTGGGTCTGGAAGCGGAAAACGCTCCCCTGATATCGGCCAAGAACGGGATCGGTATCACCGAGGTGCTGGACAGCGTTGTCCGGCAGATCGCCCCTCCCCGGGGAGACGAAGACGCACCCTTGCGGGCGCTGGTATTTGATTCCCTTTATGACAGTTATCGCGGCGTCATTGCCCATGTACGGGTCATGGAAGGTACCGTAAAAACCGGGGACCGGATCCGCATGATGGCCACGGGAAAGGAATTTGACGTGACCGATGTGGGCATTTTCCGTCCCTTTATGGCCTCCGCGGATATCCTCATGGCGGGGGACGTGGGGTACATCACCGCCAGTATGAAAAATGTACGGGATACCAGGGTAGGGGATACCATCACCCATGCGGACCGGCCGGCGAAGGAACCGCTCCCGGGATACAAGAAAATCACCCCTATGGTATACAGCGGCATTTACCCTGCCGACGGCGCAAAATATGACGATCTGAAGGATGCACTGGAAAAGCTGCAGTTGAACGACAGTTCCCTGATGTTCGAACCGGAGACCTCCGTTGCTCTGGGCTTCGGGTTCCGCTGCGGATTTCTGGGGCTGCTGCATATGGAGATCATCCAGGAACGGCTGGAGAGGGAATATGACCTGGATCTGGTCACAACGGCTCCCAGTGTTATCTACAAGGTACTGAAGACCGACGGGGAGCTGGTGGAGATCGCCAATCCGACCAATCTGCCGGCCGCCGAGGAGATCGAGGCTATGGAGGAGCCGGTCGTCAAAGCCCAGATCATGTCCCCCTCGGAATATGTGGGGGCGATTATGGAGCTTTGCCAGGAACGCCGCGGCGTATACAAGCATATGGAATATATGGAGGAAACCAGGGCTATCCTGACCTATGAGCTTCCCCTGAATGAAATCATTTATGATTTTTTTGATACCCTGAAATCCAGGACCAAGGGATATGCTTCTCTGGATTATGAGATGATCGGCTATCAGGAGTCGGACCTCACCAAACTGGATATTCTCCTGAACGGTGAAATTGTGGATGCCTTGTCGATTATCGTCCACAAGGACAAGGCGTACCACAGGGGGCGGCTGATAGCGGAAAAGCTGAAGGAGGTTATCCCGAGGCAGATGTTTGAGATTCCCATTCAGGCGGCTATCGGCAATAAGATCATCGCCAGGGAAACCGTCAAGGCCCTTCGCAAGGACGTGCTCGCCAAATGCTACGGCGGGGATATCACCAGAAAGAAAAACCTGTTGGAAAAACAGAAGGCAGGTAAGAAGCGGGTGCGCCAGATCGGCTCCGTGGAGGTGCCACAGGAGGCGTTTATGGCGGTCCTGAAGCTAAGCTGACCGGGCCGGCCAACGGCCTTTTACCGGAGGAATTACCGGAGAGATAAGGAGGCGCCGGATGAAGGAGATCGGCTTATATCTTCATTTCCCCTTTTGTATGCAAAAATGCCGGTACTGTGATTTTCCTTCCTATGCCGGCCGGGAAGGGCAGATGGGTCCCTATCTGGAAGCGCTGTTCCGGGAAATGGAATCCTATGGGGATATTAGCGGGGAATATGAAATCGGCACGATTTTTATGGGTGGGGGTACTCCCACCCTTTATGATGGAGACTCTCTGGTACGGGTACTGGACAAATGCAGGGAGTGTTTTCCGGTGCGGGAGGATGCGGAAATAACGGTGGAATGTAATCCGGGCACCGCTGGCCGGGAAAAGCTCTGCATCCTGGGAAAGGGCGGCTTCAACCGGCTCAGTATCGGCCTGCAGGCATGGCAGGATTCTCTTCTGGGGTTCCTGGGCCGGATCCATAGAAGGCAGCAATTCCTGGATACCATTCGGTGGGCGCGGGAGGCCGGCTTTGTCAATCTCAATGCGGATGTGATTTTTGGTATTCCCGGTCAGACTCTGGACGAGTGGCTGGAGACATTGGAAAAGACCGCCGCATGCGGTATTACCCATCTGTCCGCATACAGTCTGAAGATAGAGGAGGGGACTGTTTTTTACAGCTGGAAGTGCAGCGGCGGACTCCGGGAAATGGAAGATGAAAAGGAAAGAGAACTGTATCACAAGGGTATTGCGCTGCTGCATCAGCTTGGGCTGGAGCAATACGAAATATCCAATTTTGCCAGGAAGGGCTTTTCGTGCCGGCACAACCTGACCTACTGGAGAAACGGAGAATATATCGGATGCGGATGCGGAGCCCATAGCCATCTGCATTCCATCCGCTGTGGCAATGTGAAAGATATCGGCACTTATATCGACCGGATGAACAACGGAAGGCCGGCGATTGATTTTAAGGAGGAGATTGACAGCCAGACTGAGCTGTTTGAAACGCTGATGCTGGGTTTTCGCCTGAAAGAAGGGATCCGGAAGAAGGATTTTCTTGACCGATACGGCTTTTCCCTGCGGAACAGATACCCGAAAGAGTTGGAAATGCTGGGGGCAAAGGGCCTGATAGAGGAGGATGCGGAAGCTTTCCGCCCCACCGCTCTGGGTCTCGATTTTGAAAACACGATTGCATTGGCATTCCTGAAATAATCAAAAAAAGCTATTGACAAAAAGGGTTGATAGTGATAATTTAAAAATAGTTTTAGCACTCAATAAGGGAGAGTGCTAACAAAAGGAGGTGGGCGATGATGAAGTTGGACGCAAGAAAACTGCAGATCCTGCAGGCTATTATCAATGATTATATCATGACAGCCGAGCCGGTAGGCTCCAGGACCCTGGCTAAAAAATACGGCCTTGGCATCAGCTCTGCCACCATTCGCAATGAAATGTCGGACCTGGAAGAAATGGGATTTCTGGAACAGCCTCATACATCCGCGGGGAGAGTCCCCTCCGACAAAGCCTACCGGCTTTATGTGGATAAACTGATGCAGGTCAGAAGTCTGGATGAACAGGAAGCCGAATATATCAAGGAGACTTACGAGACCAGGATCCTTCAGATCGAGCAGATTATTTTTCATACTGCCAAGATATTATCCGAAATAACCAATTATACCTCCATAGCCATGGCTCCCCAGCTGAGCAAGGTAATGATCCGGCATATTCAACTGGTGCCGGTAGACGACGGGTTTGCACTGTTGGTGATCGTTACGAGCTCCGGCATCCTCAAGGATACGTTGATCCGTATTCCCGAAGGGATAGACAGCGATTATCTTTACAGGATATCCAACATATTGAATGAGCAGTTCCGCGGTAAAACCCTTGACCGGGTCAATGTCAGGGATCTTGCTCATATCCGGGAGGAATTTGTTGAGAACAGGAAGTTCTTCAACGGCCTGGTGGACATCCTGACCCAAAGGTTCCGGGAATCGGAGAAGAGAGAGGTTTATCTGGGTGGGACCACCAATATCTTCAATTTTCCGGAATACCAGGATATCATCCGTGCCCGGTCTTTTTTGAACCTTATGGAGGAAAAGGATCTGCTGTACGATATACTGGCCAATTCCACTGACGACGGCGTAGTGGTGTCCATCGGTGCGGAGAATTCCTACGAAGAGCTCCGGGAATGCAGCATTGTGACCGCTACCTACAGCCTGGAAGACAGGGTGTTGGGCACCATAGGGGTCATCGGACCGACCAGGATGGAGTATTCCAAGGCGGTATCCGTAATGGACTACATGGGCAAGGCCCTGAGTCGGTACCTGACGAGGCTGTACGGCAAATAGCTGCAGACTTGGCAGGACCATTTTATGATAAAGTATGAATTATGAGGTGATGGCATGACGAAGGACAAAGAGAAAAAAGAACCCATTGTAAATGAAGAATATGAAGATCTGAATTCTTCTACTGTCTGCTGTGATTCCGGCAAAGAGCCGGATGCCTGTTGTAGCGGAGGACCGGAAGGTCCCGGCAACGGAAAACCGGCAGAGAACCGCACCGACGGTGGGAAAGCGGAAGAAGACCGAACCAACGGAAAAGCGGACGGCGCCCGCCCGCCGGACGATGCCGGCGATACCGGCAATGACAAGGAGAAGCCCTGTTGCGGTGTAAGCGACGCAAAGGATCCTGCCATTGCAGAGTTGGAGCAGAAGCTGGAAGAAGCGGCCGGCAAACGGGATGAATATCTGTCCCTGGCCCAGCGGGTGCAGGCAGATTTTGACAATTACAAGCGGCGCAACAAGAATGCGATAGCGGATTCCTACAACGCGGCGACAGCGGATGTCGCGGCGGCATTTCTGCCCGTGCTGGACAACCTGGAACGGGCCATTGATTCCGCACCCGCTTCCGATGTGGATGAATCCGTACGGAAAGGCGTCGAAATGGTGAAAAGGCAGTTCCTGGATACCCTGACTAAGCTGGGCGTAGAGGAGATCGATGCTTTGGGCAAACCCTTCGATCCCGAATTGCACAATGCGGTGGGGCAGGTGGATGGGCAGGACGGCCAGGAGGAAAATACCGTTGCGGAAGTTCTGCAGAAGGGCTATAAAATGGGCGGCAAGGTCATCCGCTACAGTATGGTGCATGTAGTACGCTAACGAAATCAACCAGGATCATTTGTTCAGAGAAACAGAGGCATAATCATATTTCAAAAATGAGGAGGAAATTTGTATGGGAAAAATAGTTGGTATTGATTTGGGTACGACCAATTCCTGCGTGGCCGTTCTGGAAGGCGGCGAACCGGTCGTCATTGCCAATGCGGAGGGCGCCAGGACAACCCCTTCGGTGGTCGCGTTTGCGAAAAACGGGGAAAGGCTGGTCGGTCAGGTTGCAAAGCGCCAGGCCATTACCAACCCGGACCGTACAGTCATGTCCATCAAAAGGGAAATGGGCTCCAATTTCAAAGTGAAAATAGATGACAAGGAATATACTCCCCCGGAAATATCGGCAATGATACTTATGAAGCTGAAGCAGGACGCGGAGGCTTATCTGGGTGAGAAGGTCACCCAAGCCGTGATTACCGTGCCCGCCTATTTCAGCGACAGTCAGAGGCAGGCTACCAAGGATGCCGGCAAGATAGCGGGTCTGGAGGTCCTGCGGATCATCAACGAGCCGACGGCTGCATCTTTGGCATATGGTCTTGACAAGGAAGGAAACCAGAAGATCCTGGTTTATGATCTGGGCGGCGGCACTTTCGATGTTTCCCTCCTGGAAATCGGCGACGGCGTATTTGAGGTACTGGCCACCAACGGCGATACCCGGTTGGGTGGAGATGACTTCGACCAGCGAATCATCGATTACCTGGCAGGCGAATTCAAGAAGGAGAACGGTATTGATCTGGCAAAGGATAAAATGGCCCTGCAGCGCTTGAAGGAAGCGGCGGAGAAGGCCAAGATCGAGTTGTCCGGCGTAATGACCAGCAACATCAACCTTCCCTTTATTACGGCCGACGCATCGGGTCCCAAGCATCTGGATATGACCCTGACCAGGGCAAAGTTCAATGAACTGACTGCCGACCTGGTGGAGAAGACCGTAGGACCCCTCCGGAGTGCGCTGAAGGATGCGGGGCTGACGGCAAACGACATCGACAAGGTCATACTGGTGGGCGGATCCACCCGTATTCCCGCCGTTCAGGAGGCGGTAAAGAAGATCACCGGCAAAGAGCCCCACAAAGGCATCAACCCGGATGAATGTGTTGCCATCGGTGCGGCGATCCAAGCCGGTGTCCTGGGAGGAGAAATCAAGGATGTTCTCCTTCTGGATGTTACTCCGCTGTCTCTGGGTATCGAGACTTTGGGCGGTGTATTTACCAAGCTGATCGACAGAAATACCACGATCCCCACCAAAAAGAGCCAGGTATTCTCCACGGCCGCCGACGGGCAGACCAGTGTTGAGATCCATGTTCTCCAGGGAGAGCGTGAGATGGCTTCGTACAACAAGACATTGGGAAAATTTATACTTTCCGGCATTCCTGCGGCACCCAGAGGCGTCCCTCAGATCGAGGTAGCCTTTGATATCGATGCCAATGGCATCGTCAATGTTACGGCGAAGGACAAAGGTACCGGCAATGAGCAGAAGGTAACCATTACCGCCTCTTCCAACCTTTCCAAAGATGAGATAGACAACGCGGTCAAGGAAGCGGAGCGCTTCTCGGAAGAGGACAAGAAGCACAAGGAAGAAATCGAAGTCAGAAACAACGCGGACTCCTTGATCTACAATACGGAAAAGACCCTCAAGGATATGGGCGACAAGATCGATTCCGCGGACAAGGCAAAGGTCGAAGCGGAAGTCGCCGCAACCAAAAAGGCTCTGGAATCCAATGACCTGGATGCCATCCGGTCGGCAACGGAAAAACTGACCCAGGTTTCCTATGATGTATTCGGAAAGATTTATCAGCAGCAAGCTCAGGCCGGCGGACAGGGCGGACCGACCGGAAGCGCCGGGGGTACCGGCGGGAATGCAGGCGGGAATGCAGGCGGCGGCAATGCCGACAATGTTGTGGATGCCGACTACGAAGTCGTGGACGACGATGATAAAGAGAAGAAAGAAAAATAAGGAATGACGTGAAGGAAGTTATGGACGATACCGAATAATTAGGTTATAATGGAAAAGCCAAGGCAAAACGCTTTGGCTTTTTGCAGGATTAGTATGCTGCAAAATAACGAAGAACGCCTTAGCCTTGGTCGTTGCTGATTCGCAATCAGGCTTCGGCGGAATGAGTATTTTCAGCTATTTTTACGGATATAGGTGGCGAATCAATTGGCAAAACGAGATTATTATGAAGTCCTTGGCCTGAGCAAAGGCGCAACGGAGGAGGAAATCAAAAAGGCCTACCGCAAATTGGCCAAGAAATACCACCCAGATCTGAACCCGGGCAATAAGGAAGCGGAAGCGGCCTTTAAAGAGGTCAACGAGGCGTATCAGGTACTGAGCAATCCGGAGACCAGGGCGCAGTATGATCAATTTGGCCATGAAGGCCCCACGGGACAGGGATTTGGCGGCTTTGACTTCAGCGGTTTCGGCGAGAGTGGTTTTGGGGACATCTTCGATATGTTTTTCGGAGGAAACGGTTTTGGCGGCAGCACCAGGCGCAGCAGCGGCAGGAAAGGTCCATCCAGAGGCTCCGATGTGAGATATGACCTGGACATTACCTTTGAAGAGGCGGCCTTCGGAACAAAAAAGGAGATCGAGGTCGTCCGGATGGAGGTTTGCCCGGAATGCAACGGTACCGGGGCAAGAAGGCCGGGGGACGTCATGACCTGTCCGGTATGCAATGGCACCGGTGAGGTTTCCCAGGCGCAGAACACGGCATTCGGCCGGTTCGTCAATGTCCGGGCCTGTGACCGCTGTCATGGGGAAGGCACCATCATTTCCAATCCATGCCCCAAATGCCATGGCCGCAAGCAGATCCGCCGGGTTCGTAAAATCAGCGTAACGATCCCTGCCGGTATCGACAACGACCAGGCCATCACCCTGCGGGGCGAAGGCGAGATGGGCGAGAGGGGAGGTCCGGCCGGCGATCTTTATGTATACATTACCGTAAAGCCGCATAAGCTCTTCAAACGGAAAGGCTACGACCTGTATTGCGATATCCCCATAACGTTCGGCCAGGCGGCTCTGGGCTCTGAAATCGAGGTGCCCACCCTGGGAGGAAGGCTGAAGTACACGGTGCCGGAAGGGACGCAGACGGGTACCGTATTCCGGCTGCGCAATCAGGGCATCCAGCATCTGAAGGGCAACATCCGGGGAGACCTGTATGTTAAGGTAAACATTGAAGTCCCGAAACGGCTGACGGAAAAGCAGAAGGAACTTCTGCAGCAGTTTGAGGAGCTGACAGGGGAGATGGATCAAAGAAAGTCCTTTTTTAATAAAATGAAGGATGTATTCGGCGTATAAAAATGGATAAAAACCTGCGGAGACGACGGAAAAAGCTTGTTGAGACGGGAGGGCATCGGATTGGACTGGGTGGAAGTAACCGTAAAAACCACGACGGAGGGTGCAGATATCGTAGCGCAGATCTTTTATGAAATTGGGGTAACGGGAGTCGTTATCGAGGATCCGGACGCAGTTCGACAGGCACAGCAGGAAGAACGCACCTGGGACTATATCGACGACGCCATTCTTGCCAATATGGAGGATGACGTTTTGGTGAAAGCTTATATCAGCAACGATGCCGCTTTTTATGACAAGCTGCAGTTTGTAAAGGAACGGATCAAACGGCTCCGGGAGCAGGATTTCGGAGTGGATATGAGGCCGTTGGAGGTCATCCTTGCCAATGTCCGGGAGGAAGACTGGGCAAACAACTGGAAAAAGTACTACAAGCCGGTCAAAGTCAGCGACCGGATCGTGATCAAGCCCACTTGGGAGAAGTATGAAAAGAAGCCGGGGGAGATCATTCTGGAGATGGATCCGGGAATGGCGTTCGGTACAGGCACCCATGAAACGACCATGCTTTGTATCCGGATGATTGACAGGTATGTCAAGCCCGGCGATACCGTTGTGGATATCGGATGCGGTACGGGAGTCCTGGCCATTGCATCCGTTCTGCTGGGCGCCTCCCATGCGGTTGCGGTGGATCTGGACAGCAATGCCGTTCGGGCGGCCGGTGGGAATACAAGGCTGAACCGGGTGGAAGACCGGGTGGAAGTCATATGCGGCAATCTTTTGGATAAGGTCCGGGGCCCGTTTGACATTGCCGTTGCCAACATCATTGCGGATGTGATCGTGGATCTTGCCGGATCCATAACGGATTTTCTGAAACCGGGGGGCGTTTTCATTGCGTCCGGCATTATACTGGAAAGATTGCAGGATGTGACCGATGCGGTGCGGAAGGCGGGACTGGAACTTATCGGCAGGGATACCATGGGCGAATGGGCTGTGGTGGTGTGCAGGCGAAATGCGTAGACTTTTTGTTTTTGTTCCTGCCGATTGGATCTGCATTCCAAATCGGATGGAGGGCATGGAATGGAAGCGGCACCCATGAAGAGGGTCGCGTTTTATACCTTGGGTTGCAAGACAAATCAATATGACTCGGAGGCCATGAAGGAGAAGTTTATCCGAAAAGGCTATCGTATCGTAGATTTCCGGGAAGATTCCGATGTTTATGTGGTAAATACCTGTACGGTGACCAATTTGAGTGACAGGAAATCCAGACAGATGATCCGTAAGGCCCATCGCAGGAATCCTGACGCCGTCATTGCCGTGGTGGGTTGTTATGCCCAGCAGGCGGCGGATGAGGTCCTCTCCATCCCCGGCGTCCGGGTAGCCCTGGGAACGAAGAACCGAAACCGGATCGTGGAATACGTGGAAATGGCGGAGGCTACGGGTGCTGTCATCAACGGGGTGGAAGATATCCGGAAAACCCGGGAATTTGAAGACACCCCCATCGTGGCCAATGATGGGAAGACCCGGGCCGTACTGAAAATTCAGGAAGGGTGCAGCCAATTCTGTACTTACTGCATCATACCCTATGTACGGGGACCTATCCGGAGCAGAAAGCCGGAAAGCATCCGGCAGGAAGCGGGGCGTCTGGCAGGTGCGGGATTCAGGGAAATCGTACTTACCGGCATCCATATCGCTTCTTATGGAAGGGATTTGCGGAATACCGGTTTACTGGCCCTGCTGCAAGGATTGCATGGCATAAGGGGGATCGAAAGGATACGGCTCGGCTCTGTTGAACCCGCTTTGTTGACGGAGGAGTTTGTAAAAGCGGGGCGGGACCTGCCCAA
>ENA-UOOK01006947-UOOK01006947.1-fermentation-metagenome-genome-assembly--contig:-NODE-6947-length-10543-cov-9.747521_pt1 | contig 10543 bp, 10 predicted proteins | sample MGYA00245777_ERZ724023 | MGnify/ENA primary metagenome ERZ724023 (study PRJEB28704, sample SAMN03018312) | fermentation metagenome | biome: anthropogenic terrestrial biome; feature: soil; material... | reverse complement strand
AAAGCTGTAATCATACTGTAAAACTCAGGATGACAAGAATGTATGCGATAACAATTGGTTGACTGTGAATAGTACGATTATTTTACAAGTTATTGATTAATAACTATAAATAAATAGATATAGTATAATTTGTTAAAAATAGCTAATAATAATCTTAAACTTAAATTCAAAACATATAAGGAAAGGTGAATATATGAAAAAAGTAATAGTAATTTTAATGACAGTTATTTTAGTAATGACTCAGGTGATAGGATGTGCTCCACAGGAAACAAATCCTAATGAAAATCAACCTAACAATCAACCTAGCGATCAGACTCCTGACACTGATACAACTAATCCTGGAGATATTGAAAGTCCTGATACTACTGAACCAGGAACAGAGGAACCTAGTGGTACGAACACCTCAAGAAAGGGTAATTCTGAAATCTGGTGGAATATATAAGGAGAAAATAGGATATCTAAAAAAACCCTCTTATTGCTTAAAAATAGTATCATAACTAGAGCATATAAGAAGGTTTTTTTCTTTTACTTAACCCCTGTTAAATCAAAATCCGGGGTATAATCACTTGTAGCACTTTCATAATCTTGAACAAATCCATTTTCAAGTCCGATATCAAAGAAATAATCAATAACTCTTGTGTATTCTTTTTCGGTAATCTTTCTATTTATGCCTTTAATACTTTTGGCTTTATAAACAGGAGTATATTGTGCCATAATGCTTATAGGAATTTCTATAGGCAAGTTGTCTTTAATCCATCTTAACACCTTTTTAGAATCCTCAACCATTCCTGGAAGCAATAGATGTCTTATTATTAGTCCTTTTTGGATTATTCCATCATCATTGTATCTAGGTATACCAACTTGAGTATACATTTCAAGTATTGCTTTAGTAGCATGGGTAAAATAATCTGGGGCCGATGAATATTCACAAGCATATTTATTATTATAATATTTCAAATCAGGCAGATATACATCCACCAATCCTTCCAATATCCTTAAAGCCTCAACGGATTCATATCCATTTGTATTATAAACTACAGGTATATCTAATCCTGATTTTTTAGCTAACAATAACGCCTCAGCTACCTGTGGAATATATTGAGTTGCTGAAACCAAATTGATATTTAGGGCTCTTTGATTTTGTAAATCTAGAAATATATTAGATAGCTTTTCAATACTAACTTCATTTCCAAAACCTTCATGACTTATTTTATAATTTTGGCAGAAAACGCATGATAGATTGCAGTTGGAGAAAAAAACTGCACCTGATCCTAATTCACCACTTATACAGGGTTCTTCCCAAAAATGAAGTGAAGCCATAGATACCTTGGGAAGTATACCTGAATTGCAAATACCTATTTCTCCTTTGATTCTATCTACTCCACACATATTGGGACATAAATTGCAACTATTTAAATTCTCTTCTATTAAAGTCATATTTTTCACCCATAATATTTTAACATAAGTAAGCATACTTTTCTAATATTTTTGACATCTTCATTATATCGGGCGGAGCTGATATAATATTACTAATAGTTCTCTGATGAAATATCCTTGCAGAAAGTAATAAAAAGTCCGGCTGTAGTCCTTTTGGCTAATGGAAGAGTACATTTTATTATACGGAAATATCTGTTTTCATTTTCTCTAATATGTCTAAACTTTCTATATACCTTCAAGGACATTCTAGAATTAAATCTAATATAATCCTCAATATTATCTAGAATATATGGGTTGCTTTCTTGTGTAAAACCTATTAAATCTTTATATACCTTATTAACATAGGCTTCATACTGATGGTGATTGCCAAGCAACCTTATATTTGCATGCTGAGGAACTGTCATATCCTGAACTATATGGGCAGAAGCACCCAAATAGAACATAGCCTTTTTTTCATCACCATAATGCCAGTTATTTAAAGCTTCCTGATAATATTCCTTGGCTAAATCCATAGCATTTTTTCTTCCATATAGCCCTCTTTTTTTAAAAGGATTATAAAAATGACTTGAGCTTTTAAAATCTTGATCTGCCCAAACCGAACCTTCATTGATACTAAAATTGTAGCTGCTGACAATATTGTATTCTTGAATGTATTTTGAATTCATAAGAATATCCAGGGCATATTGATTTAGAAAAATATGAACCTTGCATTCTGTTTTTTTAATTGATTTTTTTACAGGATTAGCAATTTGAAACAGTCTAGTCAAAATTACGTTATATGTGGCTTCAATTTTATCCATAATAATCACCTCATAAATAAACAATTACTTACCTTATTATTATCTTTAGATTTTTAATAATTACACAAAAAAATTAATCGTATTATTCACAGTAGATTTTATACGTGCGTCAGCTAGTGTCATTCTGAACCGCAGGTGAAGAATCTCGGGTCTAAAACCGGGATCCTTCGAAAGCTGTAATCATACTGTAAGACTCAGGATGACAAGAATGTATGCGATAACAATCGGTTAACTGTGAATACCCTAACAAATAATCAAAAAATGGTCAAAAAATTCCAAAATAATTAATCAAAAAGGTTGACATAATAGTTAAGAAGGTGTATATTAAAAATATAGGAATTAGCACTCACTAGCCGAGAGTGCTAACAATATAAATTTAAAAGTAAAGGAGTTGTTAGTATGGCTGGATTAGTTCCTTTTAACAGAAGAAATACAAGTATGTTTAATACGGGTTTTGAGGACTTTTACGACATGTTAGACGACTTTTTTAATGATAATTGGTCATCTAAAATTATGTCAAGAGGTACTTTTAAAATTGATGTTGAGGACAATGAAAAGGAATATATTGTTGAGGCAGGGCTTCCAGGAGTTAACAAGGAAGAAATAAATCTTGAATTGAACGATGGAAGACTAACTATATCAGTTGAAAGAGAAGATAAAAAAGAAGAAGAAAATAAAAATTATTTACACAGAGAAAGCCGCTATAGCTCAATGAGTCGTAGCATATATTTGTCAAATACAGCAGAAGAAGGTATCACTGCTAAGATGGATAATGGAATACTTCGTGTAATTGTGCCAAAGCAAGATATAGAAACTAAGAAAAAGAAAATAGATATTGAATAAAAATAGACATCGTAGATTTTTCTACGATGTCTATTTTTACATATTTTCTTTTTCTAAAGGTAGTTCTACAGTAAATGTAGTTCCTTTACCTGGATTACTTTTTAAATATATATTGCCATTGCACAAATCTATTATACGCTTTACAAGGGACAATCCTAACCCGTTTCCTTCAAAGGAATGTGCAGTATCTGCCTTATAGAATTTTTCAAAAATTCTCTTTTGGACTTTTTCGTCCATTCCTATGCCGTTATCGATAATCTTTACCTTCACCATTGATTCTACTTGATAAAGTCTAACTACAATCTTTCCATTTTCAGTAGAAAATTTGATAGCATTGCTTAACAAATTGATCCAAACCTGCTGAAGGAGTTCTTCATCACCAATAAATTGAACCGGATCAAGTTCAATATCAAAATCGATATTTTTTTCGCTCCATTCAAGTTCAAGTAGTAAAATAGATTTTCTAATTTGTTCATCTAATGAAAATAATGTTTTGCTTTCTATCATACCTTGGTTTTCAAGTCGTGATAAATTCAACATATTTGAGCTAAGTTTTGACATTCTAGTAGTTTCTTCAATAATGATTTGAGTATATTCCCGTATTTCTTCTTCTGTCAAATTATTGTTTTGCAAAAGCTTTGCAAATCCCTGAATGGAAGCAATTGGGGTTTTGAACTCATGAGATACACTGCTGATAAAATCCTTACGTAAATATTCTATACCTTTTAATTCCTTAGTCATTTTATTAAAATTTTCAACAAGCTTACCTATTTCATCTTTGCTGTTATTTTCGATTTGTATATCGAAATTGCCCTTTGCAACTTCCTGTGTAGCACTGGAAATACGTATAATAGGTCTAACAACCTTGTTCGCCGATAAGATAATTAAGAAGGCACCAATTCCAACATAACACAATAGCGTAAGAATTATACGTGATGCTACAATGTTAAATATACTATTATGCGAATACAATCCAATTCCAATATAAGAATCATCCAGCATTAAAACAGTTGTTGCAGTATGTTTTTTGGAATTTGCCAAAAACACAATCTCTTGATTATTGAGTCTGTTCATATTCTCACTGTCAATCTCCATAGCTTCAATATCTTCGATTATATATACATTTTGCATGAAATTTGACATTATCTCCATTATTTCTTCCACGCTTAAGTCAGTTTTTTGTCTCAATTCCAATATGGAGATTGCAATTGAATGTTGATCTTGTCTGATTTCCGTTATTGCTCTTCTGTTATAGAAAATAGTAGATGGAATAAAGGATAAGAAAGAAGAGATAAGCATAAGCATTATGAAAAACAAAACAAGTTTTTTGTTAAGTTTTTTCATATCCTTTTCTCCGCCTTGTACCCTAAACCCCGAACTGTTACTATCTCAAATTCAGGAAAACTGGCGAACTTTTCTCTAAGCCTTTTAATATGAACATCAACTGTACGTTCATCAGCTTCAGATTCTAAACCCCATATCTCATCCATCAATTGTCGTCTTGTAAATATTTGCTTTGGATAGCTTAAAAGCTTAAACAAAAGATAGAATTCCTTCTTTGGTAAAAGTATAGATTCTCCATCTCTAGTAACGGTTAATGTATTGTAATCAAGTACAACTTTCTGACAATGCATTGGATACTTGTACAATTTGTTGATCTTTTGCTGTACTACCCATTTTTTCATAATTAATCTTGGCTATTTCTACACTCGCTTGAGCTTGATCTACATTTGCTGCTAAATTGCTATCATCAAGAGTGAATAATACATCTCCTTTTTTAACTATATCTCCTTCCTTTACAGAAAGTTTCTTAATTGGAAGTATGTTTTTTGAAACAACTGTTTGATTGTCTTTAGATTCAATATTGCCACTAAAGATATAGTATGTGGTGATATCTTGTGTCTTAGCTGTTTCCTCATCATATTGCTCTTCCTTTGGGCGTAATTTAAGTGCTAATACCAAGGCAATTATAAGCAAACATGCTATACCTATTATAAACTTTTTTTGTTTGATTTTTTTGACTTCAATTTGTATCCCCCTTAAGTTGTAATGGTACAATGGTATGATTTTTGTATGAATTCAGCATGAACTTTTGTAAATTTCTATGCTATCGGGGAAAAAAGGAAAATAATTGTCGAATCTTATCCTAAATTTTGACTAAAATTTTTTCTTATGTAGAGGTATAATTATAAATAAAGGTGGGTAAATTGTGTAAAAATACTAGTTTATGTATTTAATTATAAGTATAACATTAATTATTGACATGTGACGAATTGTGACATACTATATACTTATTACGTTATACTAGAGGTGAAAGATATGATAACACATCAGGCAAAAGAATTAAATGTATACATAATATCTGACTCCATAGGAGAAACAGGTGAGCATGTTGTCAAAGCAGCCATATCACAGTTCAATATTTATGATTATGAAATCAGAAAGATACCCTATGTACTGGATGTAGAAACCATTAAATCAGCAATGGATAGAGCTAATATGGAGAAAAACTGTGTGATATTTTATACCTTGGTGAATCAGGATTTAGTTACCTATCTAAAAAACTATGCTCAGGAGTTAAATCTCGTAGCAGTAGATCTTTTAAGCCCTATAATAAATACAATAAGTACTTTTATAGGTATTGAACCTATGAGAGAACCAGGAGCAAATAGAAGACTTGATGAATTCTATTATAGGAGAGTGGATGCAGTAGAATTTGCAGTAAAATATGATGATGGACAAGATCCGAGAGGAGTCCTAAATGCTGATATAGTTATTGTCGGTATATCTAGAACCTCAAAAACTCCATTATCAATGTACTTAGCAAATAAAATGTATAAGGTGGCTAATATTCCATTAGTTCCGGAAACAAAGCCACCAAAGGAGATTTTTGAAATATCAGCAAGAAAAATAATAGGTCTAACAAATTCTCCACTAAAATTAAATGAAATCAGAGAAGAAAGATTGAGGGCAATGGGACTACCTAAAAGCTCAAAGTATGCAAGTATGGAACGAATATTGATGGAAATAGATTATGCTGAAGGAGTGATGAAAAAGATTGGCTGTCCAATAATAGATGTGTCAAACAAAGCAGTGGAAGAGACTGCTGAGATTATCATAAGCCAACTCAAGAAATACAAAAACACTACAATATAAGGGGGTATATCAATGGATAAATATGTTTACAGCTTTCATGAAGGCTCAAAGGAAATGAAATCCCTATTGGGCGGAAAGGGCGCAAATTTAGCCGAGATGACTAATATAGGATTACCCGTTCCACCTGGATTTACTATTACAACTAAGGCATGTACAAGATTTTATGAAGAGGGAAAAATACTTTGGAAGGAATTGTTAGATGAAGTAATAGTTCACCTAAAAGAGGTTGAAAAAAATTTAGAAAAGACATTTTCCAATGAAGAAAATCCTCTTTTGTTTTCAGTAAGATCAGGTTCAGTGTTTTCAATGCCTGGAATGATGGATACAATACTTAATTTAGGATTGAATGATTCTGCAGTAAAGGGTTTGGCAAAATCTACAGGAAATGAAAGATTTGCATATGATAGCTATAGAAGATTCATTCAAATGTTCTCAGATGTAGCTATGGGAATACCCAAAGTAAGATTTGAATCATTGCTTGAGGACATGAAGGAAGAAAAACAAGTCAAGCTAGATACTGATTTGGATGCTGAGGACTTAAAGGAGTTAGTAGAGCAGTATAAAAAAGTATATAAGGAAGAGCAGAGAGAGGAGTTCCCACAGGATCCTATGAAACAGCTAGAGCTTGCAATCAAGGCTGTATTTGCATCATGGAACAATCCTAGAGCAATCGTATATAGAAAATTAAATGACATACCACATGACTTGGGAACAGCTGTAAATATTCAGTCAATGGTATTTGGTAATATGGGCGAAGATTCAGGTACTGGAGTAGCATTTACCAGAAATCCTGCTAATGGTGAAAACAAATTATTTGGTGAGTTTCTAATAAATGCACAAGGGGAAGACGTAGTAGCAGGTATTAGAACTCCTAATCATATAGATGATTTAAAAAATATAATGCCTGAGATTTATGACGAATTTGTAGAAGCTATCCATAAGCTGGAAAAGCATTATAGAGATATGCAGGATATTGAATTTACAATAGAAAACAGGAAACTATTTTTCCTTCAAACAAGAAATGGAAAAAGAACGGCTTTAGCTGCAATAAATGTAGCAGTAGATTTAGTAGAGGAAGGCTTGATATCAAAGGAAGAAGCATTGCTTAGAATAGAGCCAAATCAGCTTAATCAATTGCTTCATCCAACATTTGATGCAAAGACATTAAAAACTGCAGAAGTAATAACAAAGGGTTTGCCAGCCTCTCCAGGCGCTGCTTCAGGAAAAGTATATTTTCATGCAGATGATGTAGTGGAAGCAAAAAACAGAGGAGAAAAGACCATATTAGTAAGGCAGGAAACTTCGCCTGAGGATATTGAAGGGATGGTTTCAGCAGAAGGTATACTTACCGCAAGAGGTGGTATGACATCGCATGCGGCTGTAGTTGCTAGAGGAATGGGCAAATGTTGTGTGGCTGGATGTAGTGAAATAAGAGTTGATGAAGAAAATAAGGTAATTAAAACTAGAAGCATGACTGTAAAAGAAGGGAATTATATTTCAATTGATGGTGGTACAGGGGTAGTTTATCTTGGAGAAATACAAAAGGTTCTTCCAGAGTTGACTGGTAACTTTGAAAAATATATGAGTTGGGTAGATGCTACAAGAAAACTTAAAGTAAGGACAAATGCTGATACTCCTAGAGATGCTGCACAGGCTGTGAGGTTTGGTGCAGAGGGAATAGGACTTTGCCGTACTGAACATATGTTCTTTGATGATGCAAGGATACCTGCTGTAAGAAGAATGATTGTATCAAGCACATTGGAAGAGAGAAAAGAAGCGCTTGATGAGCTGTTACCAATGCAAAGAAAAGACTTTTTTGAAATATATGAGGCAATGGGTGAACGACCTGTAACCATAAGACTATTGGATCCACCATTGCATGAATTCCTACCATCAAGAGAAGAAGACTTAAAGGCATTAGCAAAATCTATGGGAATAAGCTATGAAGATTTAAAGGATAGAGTAGATAGTCTTGCAGAATTCAATCCAATGCTTGGACATAGAGGTTGTAGACTAGCGGTGACATATCCTGAAATCTATAGAATGCAGGTAAGAGCGATTATTGAGGCAGCTTTAGATATAAAAGATAAAGGCTATAAAAATATAATGCCAGAAATAATGATTCCATTGATTGGGGACCTGAAGGAATTAAAATACGTAAAGAATGAGATATTAGAAGAAATAAATCTAGTATTTGAAGAGCGTGGAGATACAGTAAATTATATGATAGGTACAATGATAGAAGTTCCTAGAGCATGTATTACAGCTGATGAAATAGCCAAAGAGGCAGAATTCTTTAGCTTTGGAACCAATGACTTGACACAAATGGGTTTTGGATTTTCCAGAGATGACTCAGGTAAATTCTTAAATGATTATGAAGAAAAGGGAATATTTGACAAGAGTCCATTCGAGGTATTAGATAGAAAAGGTGTAGGTAAGCTAATGGAAATAGCTTGTGACTTAGGTAGAAAATCAAGACCAGGTATTAAACTTGGAATCTGTGGAGAACACGGCGGAGAACCAAGCTCAGTAGAATTCTGTCATAGCTTAAACCTTGATTATGTATCTTGCTCCCCATATAGAGTACCAATAGCAAGACTCGCAGCAGCACAAGCAGTATTGAAAGAAAAAGAGCGTTCATAATGATAAATAAGGCATGGTAATACATGCCTTATGTAGTTTTTCGTCACTATATCTAAAGTGCAGTTCCTTTTTTAGGTACAAACAATTGGGACATGTCAACACCTTCTAATTCAAGCAGTTTTACTTTTTTATGAATTCCTCCAGCGTATCCTGTCAAGCTTCCGTTTGAACCTACAACCCGGTGGCAAGGGATGATGATAGATATGGGATTGTGTCCAACTGCTCCACCTACCGCTTGACTTGACATGTTCTTTTTATTCATCTTAGCCGCTATTCTTTTTGCAATATCTCCATAAGTGATAACCTTACCATATGGTATTTCACATAAAATATCCCATACTCCTTGACGGAATTCACTGCCCAAAGGATTGAGCGGCAATTCTGAAATTGCAGGTTTTTCACCTGCAAAGTATCTGTCAAGCCATCTTTTAGTGGTATCTAATATCGGAAAATTGTTGTTCTCTATCATATTTTCTAGCATGGTATCTCCATGATATTTTTGTCCTTCAATCCATAAACCAACAAGATTATTTTCATCACATACAAGTGTAATCATCCCTACAGGGGATGGATATGTTGCTCTATAATACATCTTATACCTCCTTATAATGTGTTCCAAAGGTTTACTGTGGCATAACTACGCCATGGACGCCATGCTTCTGCCATTTTCAATAATTCTTTTGATGTACAGGGTTGTAATGCCTTTTTTACGCCAGCGTCTGTTTCGAGAAAAGCGTCAGGCCATTCCATAGAACGCATAGCAATATATTGCGCGGTCCATCTTCCAATCCCGCGAATTGTCATTAACTTTTTTATTTCTTCCTCCGGTTGCGATGGAAGATCAAAATTAATCTCACCTTGCACGAATGCCCATGCCAATTCATAAATCGTTTTTGCTCGCGTTGCAATCACACCTAAAGGTCCAAGATAATTTTCAATAGGTCCATCCAAGGCAAGTATATTCTCAGGCGAAGGGAAAACATGGGTTAAGCCATCAATCCCGGTTTGAATCGGAGTACCGTAAGTTTGGACAATCCTTGCTGCCAATGTACTTGCTGCTTTCACTGTAATTTGCTGCCCAAGGACAGCCCTTACCGCCATTTCAAAAGCATCAAAGCAGCCTGGCATACGAGTTCCCAAAACGCAAAGACCGGGGCGAATGTCATTCATTGCTTTAAGAGTTTCATAAATCACCTTCGGGTTGCAATATAAGTCAAATAGGTGGCGTATCCGAGCCAATACCTGAGGGAGTATAGGCAACAATGTTTCACTCACTGTAACGATTAATACATTTTTTTTAGGTCTGTGTCTTACACGCACCCAGCCGTATACATCATTTCCCTCTGCATTTTGCAAATGTACAGTACGCATGTATTCATCATTTTTTATAACTTCAACTCCCTTTATTGCACGTCCCGAAAAAAAGTTCAGCATTTCTTTCCAGCGATATGGCGGACGGTAGCCCAATTCTAGAGTAATGTCACCATTATGATTTTTTTCTTCCGTGGTACGTTTTCGTAAATCTGTAGGCGAAAGCTTGTACTGCTTTTTGAAAAGGTCATTGAAGCGGCGTAAACTACCAAAACCAGCTGTCATTGCAACTTCCAGGACAGATAAATCCGTTTCTGTAAGTAAGTTTTTAGCAAGGAGTAGTCTGCATGTTT
>ENA-UOOK01006946-UOOK01006946.1-fermentation-metagenome-genome-assembly--contig:-NODE-6946-length-10545-cov-6.559199_pt1 | contig 10545 bp, 12 predicted proteins | sample MGYA00245777_ERZ724023 | MGnify/ENA primary metagenome ERZ724023 (study PRJEB28704, sample SAMN03018312) | fermentation metagenome | biome: anthropogenic terrestrial biome; feature: soil; material... | reverse complement strand
TGGAATATGCTTGCTCGGCTTCCGGTTCCAACATATCTCCAACGGATTTTAATTTCCCGTCAATATAATCCGCTGCTTCTTTCGGTGTAAGGTCAGACATGGTCGGAAGCCTCCTCTGCACATTTAGGACAAAGCGTTTTACCTTTTACTGTACACCATCCATAATGTTCAAATAAAGTTTCATGATTTCCACATTCATCACAATAGACGCTATATTCACAAATAGGAGTTGCTACGTATTTTAAAGCTCTAGTTATTTTCATTCTCCCGCCTCCATTCGCTCCCACAGCCGGTTAAGCTTGTATTCTTCCTGACTGGAAGTGTCACCGAAAATTATTCGCATCTGATCCAGCATAATCTGTACGTCGGCACATTCTTCTATCACGTTTTCATGTGCTGCACGGTCATCATCATTCGGTCTGCGTACTTTTGACAAAGCTTTTATCAACTCTGCCATTTCTTCAATGCACATATTCATCTGATTCATAAGTCCGTATTTAGAAATCGCCCGGTTTAAAATTTCGTTCCTGCGTTCATCCGTCATTTTGTACCTCCCATGATTTGTTTTAATCTGTTTTTTCATTCTTTACTTTACGGATTCTTGCTTTTAACGCCTGCAAAAGAGACTCCTGTGTATTTGCCTTGCTCTGTAAAGAGGCTACCACATCCTCATCAACCCCACTTTTTGTAATCAGCTGATGGATAATAACAGGCTCAGTTTGTCCCTGCCTGTGTAAGCGCTTATTTGCCTGCTGGTATAGTTCAAGGCTCCAATTAAGGCCGAACCAGATAATGTGATGCCCTCCTTGCTGCAAGTTCAAACCATATGCACAGCTTGCAGGATGGGCAAGAAGTATATCAACCCGCCCGGAATTCCAATCATGTTCATCTTGTGGCCCCTTAAATACCCTAACTCGTAATTTTGTTTTGCTTAATGCTCTCAAAATCCGGTCCCGGTCATGCTGAAAATTATAAAACACAAGTGCATGCTGGCCGTCTAGGGCTTCTATAAGCTCCATAAAGGCTTCAATCTTGCAGTTATGTATTTCAACCACATGCTTCTTGTCGTCATACACAGCGCCGTTGCACAGCTGTAGAAGCTTATTCGTAAGCACGCCTGCACTGCCGGCGTCAATCAATTGCTCGTCCACCTGCAACAGTGCTTCTTTTTCGAGCTTATCATAGGCTTTTTGTGCTATCGGACTAAGCTTTACAGGAATCTCATCTGTGATTTCTGGGGGTAAATCAAGATAGTCAGAAGCTTTCATGCTGATGCAAATATCGGACAAAAGATTTTTTACTGATTCCTCCGCTCCGGTTTTAGGCTTATATGTAAACACCTGTACAGCGTTACGTTTGTCGGGATTGAAATATCGTTCCCGGAAGCTGCCAATTGTTTTTCCCAGGCGTTGTCCTTCATCCAACAAATACACTTGCGGCCACAGGTCCAATAAACTGTGCGGAGCTGGTGTACCAGTTAATTCTACGATACGGTTAATATGCTTTCGGATGGATTTTAAGGCTTTCCATCGCTGTGCTTTATTGCTCTTAAAACTGCTGGCTTCATCAATAACCACCATATCGAAAGGCCAGTCATTTCGGTAATAGTCCACCAGCCATTTGACGTTGTCACGATTCACGATATAAATATCTGCCGGAGTATTTACAGCTCGTATTCGTTTTATTTGGCTACCTAGTACTGTCGAAAATTTTAAGTGCTTTGTATGATCCCATTTTTCAGCTTCATCCTGCCAAGTAGCTTCCGCAACTTTTTTAGGGGCAATCACCAGCACCTTATAAACTTCAAACCGGTTATATTTCAACTCATTAATTGCTGATAGAACAATTGATGTCTTGCTCAACCTAAGCCCATATCAAGCCAAAGAGCGATTGCAGGGGTGTTGATAATCTGTTGCTCACAATATTTCTGATAGGCATGTGGTATGTACTTCATTTGGCATCACCACCCTTCAATTTCTCACAAAATTCATCTACTTGTTCTTTACTATCAAGTGTCTTAACCGTAAATCCTAATTTTCGTAATTGTTTTTGTGCGGCCACCTGTAAAGGGCGGGGCTTTTTGCCCTGCGCCTTTAATTCCACAAAACAAACTCGTCCACCCGGGAGACACACCAACCTATCAGGCACACCTGAGTTACCCGGCGACACAAACTTGTACGCCCTGCCGCCCAGTTCATTTACACGACGGGTCAAATGCTGCTCTACACTTTTTTCCTGCATCCCCCAAACAACCTCCCTTGATTTTTTGCATTATATATGTACACGCATATGTGTGCACATGTGTGTAAATAGTCTAAATTATGTAATTAAAGGATTTATATTTTTCTATAATTCCTTTATATCTTTATTTTTAGCTACATAGGTAAAAATGGGTTTACTCGATTTACCTTTTATAAATAATGGCTTACTACCGCGGTTTTTTTGGTAAACCGAAAAGGTAAACCCATTACATTTTCTCGGTTTACTCGGTTTACCTTTTTGGTAAACCGACTTTTTAATTTGCTGCTCGGTTTACCTTTTTCGGTTTACCCGTTTTCCGCATACCTACGCGGTTTTTTCATAATGCCATATTTACCCGGTTTACTCGGTTTACCATTCTCGGTTTACCTTTTTTCATTGATATATTTCCATGCTTTTTGTGTGCCATAATCTGCACCAAATTTCATAGTAGAGGCCTTTTCCCACCCTGGAACTCTATCAAGGATTCTTGCTATCCGGCGGCTGTCCTGTTGTCGGATAGTCCATCCCGATCGCCATCCAAGGCATTCATGCATTACTTCCAAAACACATATGCGGTCACGGTGTACAAGTTCTATTTCGGTGTCTTGCATGGCGCCATTCAAAAACATTTCCCGCGCTGCCGGGTCCATTTTCATCCAGTTTGATGGCACTTTTCGGTCAAGAAATTCAATGATTTGTCCCTCATAATCATCTCGCTCTGTGTGCCCTTCGCGGCGTTCTTCTGCTTCTTTTTCTGCTTCAGGGGATAGGGTGAGAGGTTCTCCCGTCTGCCAATATATAACGGCTTCTGCCCATAGCTGGTTGACCTTTTCTGGGGTTAGATCTTCCCATACATTCAGTCGTGGCTTTTCGTGATAATCAATTGGCCAAAAGCGGCGGTTTCCTGTCGGGTCTTTTAGATAATCGTTATCATTCGTTGTGCCAAAAAGGACACATTGGCGGGGGTGTTTTTCACTTCTGCGCGCATAAGCCGCCCTGTATTCATCACAGTTTTGGGAGATCATTTGTTTAACTGTGTTTGTATCTGCTTTGCTCATACCTGATAGCTCCGGTATTTCAATAATCCAGTTTCCCTGAATAACCTCTGCAACAGCTTTTGGGTCGTCGAATGACACCATAAGTGCTGCCGCCCATGCGCCGCCTAATCGAGAAACAAACGTGCTTTTATAGGTTCCCTGCGGTCCGCAGATAACTACCATTTCATCATACTTAATACCTGGGTTCATAACACGTGCCACTGCAGCTACCAGACTTTTGCGTGATACCTGCCTTGTATATGGGGTATTTTGTTCTCCAAAATAGTCCTGATACAGTGTGTCGATTCTCGGAGTATTATCCCATTTAAGGCTTTGTAAATAATCCTTTACCGGGTTGTATTCATTTTCAGTAGCTACCTGCAGCAGTGCGTCGTTAATCATATCGGCTGAATGAAATTTAAGTAACTGCTCTATACAATTACGCAGTCCGGAATCGTCCGTATCTGTCCATTCAAAAATATCGTTTCCCTTATTTCGTCCAGCCCAGGGGAGCGGGCAAGTGCCTTCTATCCGCCCGCTGAAAGTATTTAAACGGATTTTTCCTTTTAGTCGCGGGTCATTTTCCAGCATAGTCATAGCATTAAAGATCATGTGTTCGTACTTGCCAGAATCAGATACTTTCAGCTGTTTCATCCATGATGTATCAATTTTATCTGGGCTTTTTTGCCCACTGGCGGCAGCCATTTCCCGGAAATCAGCGGTAGCCTGTTCATATCTTTCGGCATTAATTAGGTCCTCAACCTTTGGGTCATTTCGTGCATACTGGCTCATTGCCTGCCAGCTGGGCAGCTTTCCCGGAGGCGTATCGGGTTTTGCGTTGCCATCCTGATTTCCAAAAAGATGCAGCCGGCATAAATCAAAACTATTGCACAGCTTCCCTCCGGCGGGATCTGTAGCATGATGGGAATAAAGAAAGGCCCCATCCTCATAGATAATTGCCCCGCCGGTTGTACTCCCCGCAGCATAGGTAAATCTGTTGTCACGTTCCGTTGGTATATATATTCCGGGCAATACATTTTCTAATGCATCATAAATATTATGTACCTTACACCATGCGCCCACCACACCGCTTTTTGTTTCGGGGTCTTGTTGTTTTGCGGCGAGAGCCTTATATGATTGCTGTGCTCCCGGCACTTGCGGCCAGTTACTCCAATTATGCCAATCTGCATATTTTTGAAGCATCCCATCGGCAGATAACAAAGGTTTATCAGCACTTCGGAAGATAAATTCACCATCACAACAACAGGACGGCCAGTACATAAGTCGTGAAGCTTCAAAAGTTGTGGGATCAAAGATATTCATTCCCGGGTCTATCAGTTCGGCAGCCTTGCGCGCAATTGGTTCATATTCGTCTGTTGAGGCAGTTCGGTCAAGGGGAAGGATAATACGCAATCGCGGTGCAGCGGGTTGGTGTTTACGAGTGCTGTATATTGCATACCCGCAGCCAAGACCATCCACACGGCGCAGAATGTCCTCCGTACCTCCAGGTTGTATATTGTCAGCGTCCAGTGTGATTCCGTCACGAGAGAGTACGGAATTTGCTTTCCTGCGTCCGCCTTGCAGTTCACCGAATACAAATCCGCCAACATCTTTTAAGGTGTCCTGCTGCGATTTAGAAAGGCGCAGATAGGATTCCATTGTTTCAGTGCTGCGCGCTGGGTTATTAAAACGCGCATAGAGAGATCCCAGCGTAAGCCTTTGTTCTGGCCATTGCGCGGCATGTCTGCTGCCAGCTGCTGAAATCGTTACCAGTCTGTCATACTGCATATCTTTAACTTCCTCTCAGTCTTTTGTGAAATACGCGCCCTCCCAGCCATCGGCATTTAATGGCAAGCCGGGGGCCCACGGGATAGGTTCACGCATTATTTTTATCATTTCGTCAAGTGATTGGTCCTGCGTTGCATCACAGATAATTTCGTCGTGTATATGAAATACTGGTTTGTAGCCAATTTCCTCTAGGCGCATGATTTTTAATGCTAAACAGTCACGTGCAATTGCCTGTACACAGTTTTCAACCAGTTTTCCGCCATAGGTTTCCGTTAGCTGCCATTTGTGTGTAGTCTGGTTCTGGCCCCAATAATTTATTTGTGGGCGGCCCCACTCATTGGTTGTAAGTCCCGGGTGTACATAGTAGAGCTTTCGACCGCTGGGTAATAGGATCGTGAGAAAATCATTGTTAGCATCAAATTCCCGGGTAAAAAGCAAGCATCGTGCTGCTGTTTGTCGGCCTGTCTGTACTGTTTCTATCGCTGCTTGTTCTACCTGATGCCATAGTCCTACAATCCGTTTATTGCTTTGTCTCCACTTTTGTACGATTTCGGGCAGATCATCTTCCGGAATACCCATTTTTAGGGCCCCCATGGCGATTAGAGCCCCACTTCCACCTTGATAGCCCAGCGCAAGGGTAGCAACTTTACCTTTTTGTCGTAACGCATATTCAGGGTTTCCTTTTTTAATACGATCAATTGGTACTCCGAACATCTGTGATGCCTGCGCTTCATAGATTTTTCCATGCGTTCGGAAAACATTAAGCACCCATTGTTCGCCCGCAAGCCATGCAATCACACGTGCTTCGATGGCAGAAAAGTCGGCATCTATAAATTTATTGCCCCGCGCGGGTATTAGCGCTGTACGTATTAATTGTGAAAGAATATCGGGTACAGGTCCTAGAATTTTGTCAATAGCTTCTAAATTTCCATCTTTCGCAAGCTGCCTTGCCATATCCAGTACTTTGCCATGCAGGTGTGTTTGCGGTAAATTCTGTACCTGTACAAGCCTGCCAGCCCAACGCCCTGTACGGTTTGCGCCATAGAACTGCATCATGCCCCGGCATCGTCCGTCTTTGCATACTGCCTGCTCCATTGCTTTATATTTGGTAACTGATGTCTTTCCGGTTTCCTGGCGGATTTCTAATACTCGTCGCGCTGTAGGGTCAAGAGTATCACTGTCCAGCAGATCCGTAACATCCGCTTTCCGTAAAGTGCCAATATTATATCCGCGCTCTTGCAGCCACCCCTTCATCTGTGCCATGCTGTTAGGGTTATCAAGTCCAGTTAAGCGCCGTGCTTCCTCTATCAGAGGCTGCACAACCTGTTCATTAGTTCTAATCGCCCCGTCCATAAGGTCAAGGTCAAGCGCCACACCGCGGACATTTAGCAGTAGATTTTGTCTCCACTGCATTTCCACATCATCCGGTACTGGGAAGTTTTTTAACATTTTTCCTATGGTATATTCGGTAACAACATCTTGTTTATTGTATTCTTTAAACAGTTCCCATTTTTCCGGTTCATCTTTTGGGTTTATCCATTTTCGCTGATCTTTATCTGTTTGCTTGTGTGGGGTGCAGAAAGTTTTAATTAAGGCCCTGCCTGTTGCTAATTTGCGTTTGTCTGCCGGCAATCCCAGTGCTTTGCCCGCTGCATCCAAACTCATAGGGTACCCGCAATACTGCGCCTGCAGCATGGTATCTCGCCATTGTTCAAGTGGTAGATTTAATCCCGTATAGATGGATAGGCAATACCATTCAAACGATGCGTTATAGGCGTGTTTCAAAAATTGCGGGTTGGTAAGATAGGCAATAAAATTTGTGTATGCCTTTTGCTCCTTCGCATGTGGTTGAGTCATATCTATCTGGCAAACCCCATTTCCATCCACGCTGTACCCGATAAGTAAGATTTCAAATTTATCGGATTGTGCGTACTTGAATGCACCGGTTTTCGCGATTGGTTCATCCGATCGGGTTTCAATATCAATATTTATATCATGCATTTCGGCTCCTCCTCTTTAAGATTTTTGGACAGAGGCCGTTAACGTCGACCTCTGAGGACCATATTATTGAGCGGGTGCGAAGATTGGAGCAAAGGTGTTCGGGTCATACTGGCCTGTGAACACCATTCCAGCAGGTGGGGTAACACCTGTATAGGCCGTCTGTGGTGTCGTTCCTGCGGCGGGTGCAGTTGATTTTTGTACGAGTCCGGCAAAGTCGTCATTCGCATTTGCACGAATACCGCCAAGGGGTTCATCATCACGTACTTTCATAATCGTTTCAAGACCTACACCAATCCCTTTATTTTGCGGGGCATTATATCCGAAAAATGTAACGCCGACATGTGCCCAAACGCCGGAATATAGTTGGCTCATGTCAAGTAACTTCTGGCCGTACTCGTCGACCATATCCGGCTGTTGTTTGCTCGACGCGGTAAATACCCACATTCCCTTACACTCATCTCCAAATGGCTGGTTATCGGATGGACGTACACCATCACCATCATGTACACTGATTTTCGGATTAGCAGGAAATCCATTACCATACCTTTCACGCGCTCTGGCAATCGCGGCAGCACTAGCTGCATCCATACGTTGTTTGTTTGCTGCATCAGACTTCGGTACAAGAAGAGTTGCACCATATTTAGGTTCCTGCGCGCCATTGGAACCCGAGTAGGGTTTGTCCAAGTGAACATAAGAAAGACGAACGTTTGTAAGAACTACATGTGCGGGATTATTGTTAGCCATTATTTGTATCTCCTTTTTCAATTAGGTCTTTAAAATCATCGTCTGCAGTTGATCGTGGCGACCATGCGGGGTGACGGTCTGATTCTTCAGCAAGAGCAGGTTTACCCGGCTGTCTGACTACGTGTGCTCCGACGGCAGCGGAAAATTCTTTTTTGCCCATCTGTTTTTCAATCTGCGCAAGCGTGTATGGTTCACGGTGGTAAAGTAAGGTTTCTGCCACACCGGCGGAAGTAAGGGCAGTAAAAGCGGTTTCCTGATTATCCCATACGCGTTTACCATTACCCTCTATTAATTTCCACCCGGGTATCTCTTTGCCCTGTAACAGAGCATTTTTAGCATATTCGCGGGCTTGTTTAATGTATTTTTCGAGGGGGCCAAGTTTGCATAAAAGCTTGCCAAATTCTGGCATAGATAATTGCGGCGGGATAAGCCCCTTAAAATCTTCTACCGCCTTTGTGACTGAGTTAGCATGTTCCCTGCAGGTAGCCGCTGCGGCACACCATCGGCACCAATCGCCTGAGTGATATTCTTTTGTATGATCCGCTGCTAATTGTGCAGCAGGGCGTACCTTAAATGTGCCCCAATCCAACAGCTTTTGTGTGGTAGTAGCAAATTCTTTGATACCACCCGCGCGTGGCTGTATGATAGTCATGCGTACAGTGTCGATTTGCCAAAATGCTTGATAAGCCATGAGCGCGCCAAGGGCATACAGCATAAGCTGCGGATTATTTTCAGCAGGCACCTCAATGTTTCTACCGTATTTAAAGTCATTAATGTAGAGGTCGGTCCCATGAATTAAAATGCAATCTGCTCTACCGAAAGAGCCGGGGACAAAGTTAGAAATATCAAGCTTTACCTCTACAAAAACAGCGGGCTTACTGGAAAATCCGTTTGCAAGGTCTTTTATGTAGTCAACATATTCATCCGTATACCCGTCCATTTCGGGTTGATAGAGCTTGTCTGATTTTAGTTTTTCAAGTTCTGTTTTGTACCTTTTCGGTCCCATAGGGCGCTTGCCGCCATCCGGACAAAGCCCAAAGTATTTACGGAGCTTTAGTTCACACATTGCGTGCGCCAGTGATCCTTCTTTTTCCCACTCTGTATCTTCATCTTCGTCTGCATTAAGCACAACCGACCCAGGGCAATGCAGCCAACGATCAGAGGCGGAGGGGGCGAGTTCTGCATGTTCAGTCGGTGTTGGTGCAGGCATTATATTTGTGCCCCCAGTCCGCGTAAGTCTGTAGCGAATGCGCCTAGCTGTTTGGGCTTTAAGTCGGGCATCCGGGAAACGCTATACTTTTTAAGTAATGCCTGAAGTTGTGGGGCTTTTCCCTGCCCAATAAGAGGACCGACGGCCGCCTGTAATTGATCAATTGTGTAGGTTGGCGTGGCTGCTGTGGGGACAGTGGTCTGCGGCAGCACAGTGCTTGCGGCGGCGGGTGGTGTCATAGCGGGGGCAGGTGCCGCATTTGTCGCGGTTGGAGTAACAGGGACAGTTGGCGAAACAGCTGTGGCAGCAGTTTGTACAGGCACGGTCACCGGAACCGACGGTGCAGGTTTTACTGAGGTACTGGCTGCGGGTTTTACCGGGGCTGCCTGTTCTGCTGTAAACGGCAGGCTGTTGTCAAAAGAAAAGGTATTGCACACCTTGTCCAGCAGGGCTTCCAATTTCGGGTCAACGGTCAGAGTAACTTTAATTTCAAACATTTATTTTTCCTCCCCATAGTTATGTGTATCGGCATCGCTGCCACAGTGCTGGCAGCGTCCTGCGATTATATCAATGCTGCCACATACAGGACAGCGATCAGGCTCAATCATAGCCCCGCCTTTTTAAGGTGCTCAAACCTATCGCGCGTGGTGGGATATCCATTTCTTATCCTAACCGGGCAGACAGCCGACAGCCCTTTACTGCCACTCAATATAACGGGGTTAGTGCCTAGAGTTATTCTCAAAATAATGGGTTCTCCCTTTACCTTAAGAGCTTTTAACGCACTTATTAGATAGTCAGGGTTTATCCCAATCTCAATTGCAGCCAAACTCATATCATCTTCTAGGGCTTTTGAAATGGAAAGCGGAGGGCCCTCATGAAGACGTAAAATTTTGGTTTCTGGCTCTGTAGAATCTGTGCCGAACTTAAATGCAGCGCATTTATCACTTATCGTGACCTGTACAGGGAGATCGAAACGTCTAGGAGCAGGTGGCGCCTTAAAGATGTCCACAGCAAATTCCAATGTTTCAGATGATGGCGAGTCAAGACTAAGTTCCGTGCTAAAGGTTTGATAACCATTACATGCCGATAAAAGCACTGTTTTGTTTTTCGGGGTCACTTTAAATGCTATTGCCCAGTCGGATGGCCTTGAAGTTTGATCGGGTTTAGTCGTTATAAAAGCAAGGTGTTTAAGCGCCTCCGCAAAACCTTTCCAGCTGGTGATTGTAAAATCTGCATTCATTTATTGTTCCTCCTATAGATTACTTGCCTTGTTTCGGCGCGCGGTACAGCGTGTGTATTTTCTGCCCATTTTGCGGTAAGCTGTACTGCACTCACAAAGCTGTTCACGCGACGAAACTGCTGATATTTTCTCTGAATGACCTCTTTTTCTGCACCATTCAACATTTGCATTCATCCTTCCTTTTGTGCTATACTGTCTGTGAATTTATTTTCGTTTGCGCCGCTGTGGGAGTTGCTTCTTTCGCAGCGGCTCTTTTGCGTCTTTGATAGTTGCGAGCACGTTCA
>ENA-UOOK01006944-UOOK01006944.1-fermentation-metagenome-genome-assembly--contig:-NODE-6944-length-10547-cov-10.688811_pt1 | contig 10547 bp, 11 predicted proteins | sample MGYA00245777_ERZ724023 | MGnify/ENA primary metagenome ERZ724023 (study PRJEB28704, sample SAMN03018312) | fermentation metagenome | biome: anthropogenic terrestrial biome; feature: soil... | reverse complement strand
GGATGAAGTCGCCGAGGTGGCTGTCCTCTTCCTCGCCGATCGGCGTCTCCAGCGAAACGGGCTCCTGGGCGACGCGCATGATTTCGCGGACCTTCTCGACCGGCATATCCAGCTCGGCGGCGATTTCGTCCGCCGTCGGCTCGTGGCCGTTGGTGTGCAGAAGCTGGCTCGAAACCTTTTTGACCTTGTTGATGGTCTCCACCATGTGGACCGGGATGCGGATGGTGCGCGCCTGGTCGGCGATGGCGCGCGTGATGGCCTGGCGGATCCACCAGGTCGCATAGGTGGAAAATTTGAATCCCTTGGTGTAGTCGAACTTCTCCACCGCCTTGATAAGCCCCAGGTTGCCCTCCTGAATCAGGTCGAGGAACTGCATCCCCCGCCCCAGATAGCGCTTCGCGATGCTCACGACGAGGCGGAGGTTCGCCTCCGAAAGGCGCTTTTTGGCCGTCTCGTCCCCGTTGGAGATGCGGATGGCGAGGTCGATTTCCTCCTCCGGCGTCAGCAGCGGAACCCGGCCGATTTCCTTGAGGTAGACCTTGACCGGGTCGTCTATGGCGATTCCATCCGTATTGAGGGCGGTGTCCAGGTCCTCGGTCTCGTCGCCCTGGTCGGAAAAATTGAGTTTGTCCAGCGGCTCGTCGCCGAAATCCTCGACGATTTCGACCCCCTGCGCCTCCAGCGTATCGTAGAATTTTTCAATCTGCTCCGGGTCGAAGTCCAGCTCGCCCAGAGCGTCCAGAATGTCCTTCGTAGAGAGCTGCCCTTTGCTCTTCCCCTGTTCAATCAAATCCTTGATGACCGTTTTCTTGTCCGGCACCGCCATACTGTGTCCCCCTATTTCTTCTGCTGCCTGAGTTCTTTCAGATAATCCTCTATTTTTTCGGCCGGCGCCGAAGCGGCGCTGCCAAGCAACTGTTTTTCTTTTTCCTGCCGAATCACGGCGATATATTCTTCCGCATCGCTCCGGGCAGCGGAAAGGCCATCGGCCCTCGCAAGGATGCCCGCGATGGAGGAAAGTTCTTCCATCGAAAAATCTCCGGCAAAATCCATGATTCCAACCGATTTTCCTTCCTTAATTCTACCCATAATTCTCTCATATACACGGCGGTTGAATTCCGTGACGAACTTTTCCGGCGGAAGGGCTTCAAAAATCCACCCCGCATCCGGGTTTTTAATCAGGTAGGCCAGCAGCGCCTCCTCCGCGGCGGCGGCGCGCAGATACCGGCGCTTTTCCGGGTTCACCCGGTCCGTAAAGCCGGCCGCCTGCCGGCGCACGGCGCGGAGCTCCTTTTTTCTGCGGCTCATCTCCAGCCTTTTTCCGTCCGTCTTCACCTGGCCCAGCAGGGTCGCGGTTCCGACGCCGGTCTCCCCCGCGACCCTGCCCGCGTAGACCTCGCGCTCAACCGGGTTGTCGAGCGAGGCGAGCACCTGCACGGCGCCCCGCAGGTACGCGACGCGGCCCTCCGCGGTCTGCAGGTTGCAGCCGACCTTCGCCTTGCGCAGGCGGTACTCGACGTCGTTGCCGCAGGCCTCCAGCATCTGCCGGAACCGGACGGGGCCGTAGGCCTTTATGTACTCGTCCGGGTCCTTGCCCCCCTCTATGGTCAGGACGCGGACCTGCAGCCCGGCCGCCCGGAGAATCGGGATGGCGCGCGAGGCGGCCTTCTGCCCCGCCTCGTCCGCGTCGTAGGAGACGACCACTTCTTTCGCGTAGCGCGACATCAGCCGCGCCTGCGAGGCCGTCAGCGCCGTGCCGAGCGTCGCCACGGCATCGGTGAAGCCGGCCTGGTGCATCGAGATTACGTCCATGTACCCCTCGCAGAGAATCAGCCGGCCCCTGTTGCCGTTTTTCGCGAAGTTCAGGGCAAACAGCATGTCCCCTTTGCTGAACACCGGCGTTTCGGAGGTGTTCAGGTACTTCGGCTTGCCGTCGCCCAGGGTCCTCCCCCCGAAGGCGACCACGTTCCCCCGCAGGTCGATAATCGGGAACATCACGCGGTCGAAGAAGCGGTCCACCGCCCTGCCGCTCCGGCTTTTGAACGCGGCGTTGGCCAGCACCATCTCCTGCTGGGCAAAGCCCCTGCGCTCCAGATAATCCACCAGGGAAAACCGGCCCGGCGGCGCGTACCCAAGCCCGAAGTGGCGGATGGTCTCGGGCCGGAGGGCGCGCTTCGCAAAGTACGCCCGGCCGGCCTCGCCGGCCTGCGACTTCAGCACCGCGTAGTAAAAGCGCGCGGCCTCCCGGTTCAGGGCGAGGATGCGGGCGCGCAGCTTCGACATGCCGTCGTCGGCGCGGTTTTCGGGCACCTTCATCCCCACGCGCTGGGCCAGAAAGCGGATGGCCTCCATGTAGTCCAGGTTTTCAATCCGCCGGACGAAGGTGATCACGTCGCCGCCCGCGCCGCACCCGAAGCAGTAAAACGAGGCGGTGTCCGGGTAAACGGTGAAGGACGGCGTCTTTTCACTGTGGAACGGGCACAGGCCCACCAGGTTTTTCCCGCTCCGCTTCAGGCTCACATAGGCGGAGACGATTTCGACGATATCGCTGCGCGCCTTGAGCTCCTGCAGAAAAGCGTCCGGCAGCGGCACGGCTGGTTCCCCCTTTCCGGATTTCGCGTCGGCGCCGCGTCACAGTTTCCACGATTTCGGAATATAAATTTTCTCGAAAAGCTGGACCGCGTAGTGGTCCGTCATGCCGGCGATAAAGTCGCAGGCGGCGCGGTCGCAGCCCTCCTGCTCGGCGATGGGGCGCATGTCCTCGGGAAGGTGCTCCGGCTTCAGCAGATATTCGTACAGCGCGCCTATCAGCCGCGGGACTTTCGTTTCCTCCGATTTCGCGTAGGGGTTGCGGTACACGTGGCTGTCCATAAACTCGGCGAGCGCATCGAACGCCCGCCTGATCTCCGGGTCCATGCGCATCTGCCCGTCGGCGCTGTTGCGCACGACCGAACGGACCAGCGTGTCGATCCGCTTCGATTTGCTTCTGCCGAGGACACCCGCGATGCTCTCGGGGAGGTCCTGCTCGCGGAACACGCCCGCTCGCTCGGCGTCGTCGATGTCGTGGTTCAGGTAGGCGATGCGGTCCGCGACGCGCACGATGCGGCCCTCCGCCGTAAAGGCCTGCCGCCCCGTCGTGTGGCAGAGGATGCCGTCGCGCACCTCCTCCGTAAGGTTCAGGCCGCGGCCGCCCTTTTCCAGGCGCTCCACCACGCGCACGCTCTGCTCGTAATGGCGGAAGCCGCCGGGGACGAGGCCGTTCAGCGCATGCTCCCCCGCGTGGCCGAACGGCGTGTGCCCCAGGTCGTGCCCGAGGGAGATCGCCTCCGTAAGGTCCTCGTTCAGCATCAGCGCGCGGGCGATGGTCCGCGCAATCTGGGCGACCTCCAGCGTATGGGTCAGGCGGGTCCGGTAATGGTCCCCTTCCGGCGAAAGGAAAACCTGCGTCTTGTGCTTGAGCCTGCGGAACGCCTTGCAGTGGATGATGCGGTCCCGGTCGCGCTGGTACGGCGTGCGCAGGCTGCACTCTTCCTCCGGGATTTTGCGGCCCCGCGTATTTTTGGATAAGGACGCATAGGGCGAAAGGATTTTCTCCTCCAGTTCCTGAATCTGTTCCCTGTCTCTCACAGCCAATCCGGCGCCCCCTATTTTCCGTTCTATGAGGATATACGCGGGAAGGGCCGTTTTTTCCTGCAAAAAAAGCGCAAATCTTACGAAAGGGCGTAAAAAGTTTTTCCTTCCAGCGACGCGCGGCATTCGCCGCACGTCGCGTCGGCCAGCGCGGCCTGAAACGCGGCTGCGGTCCCGCAGGGGATGTGAAAGCAAATCTCCACCCGGCCGGAGTACGAGACGCCGTCCACGCCTCCGCCGTGCTTCGCAATCAGGGGAAGGACGGCGCCGTACCGCCCGTAGCCGCACCGCAGCTTTGCCGTAAAGCAGGCGCCCATCCGCACGGTCCCGGCCGCCGAAAGCGCCAGGGACGCCGCGTGCGAATACGCGCGCACAAGCCCGCCCGCGCCCAGAAGCACGCCGCCGAAATACCGCGTGACCACGACGACCGCGTTCGCCACGGCGGCCTTTCGCAGCACGTTCAGAATCGGGACGCCCGCCGTGCCCTGCGGCTCGCCGTCGTCGGAGCAGCGCGCGGTCCTCCCGCCGCGCAGCAGAAAGGCGAAGGCGTTGTGCCTCGCGTCCCGGTTGCCCGCGCGGACGGCGCGGATAAAATCCGCCGCTTCCTCTTCCGTTCCGACGGGTTTCGCGGCGCCGACAAAGCGGGAGCGCCGCTCGGTAAAGCCGGCCTGCGCCCCCCGCCGGAGCGTAAGGTATTCTTCCATCTTTCACCCCCGTGAAAAAGCGGGGCGACGCCCACAACGGGCGCCGCCCAGGCGGATGAAAAATCCGAACTTACTTGTCCAGGCCGTAACGCTTCCGGAAAAGATCGACGCGGCCGCTCGTGTCCACCAGCTTCTGCTTGCCCGTGAAGAACGGGTGGCATTTCGAGCAGATTTCAACGTGGATGTTCTGCTTTGTGGACCGTGTATGAATCACATTGCCGCACGCGCACGTGATGGTGGTTTCTTTATACTGCGGATGAATGTTCTTTTTCATTCCCTGTCACCTCTCTATCCAAACCGAAACATACAAAGGGAATTATAGCATGGATGGCGCCGGAATGCAAGGGATGCCCGCCCCTGTTCCCGCAATTTCAGAGAAAAGCGGCCGCGCGCCGGTTATGAACCGCGCGCCGCGAGGAATACTACCGAATGCCGCAAAGGGAAAGGGGGAAAATCCAACATGTATTCCTGCAGAAAAGCGGAGCCGGGGAAATGGACCGTCGGCTCCCCCGACGCACAGGGCCGCTGGGTCGCGGAAAGTTCCTGGAACAGCGCCGCCGAAGCGACGGAGCACCTGCACGCCCTGAACGAAAAAGATGCGGAAGAGCGGGCCTCGGACGCCGGCAAATTTATGAAACCTGACGGTTGACCGCAGGCCCGCCGGATGATACAATGAATCTCGTTTTCTATGTTTTTCTGCCCTTTTTCATCCGGGACGACCGAAAAATGCATCAGCCCGGCCCCTCACAGGCGGCGGGTCTGGTGTATTTTCATTGCCTGCAAAAACGCGGCCGGGGGCCGTTCCGCGCCGAACATGTGATTACATAAAGAAACAGGGATGGTATTGAAGCTCAAGTTTTTGCACCAGAGCACGGAGGAACGGCGGGAGCTGATTCTGCACGGCAGCATTGAAAAGACGCTGCTGCTGCTTTCCACCCCCACCCTGATGATGAGCGTGATTCTCTCGCTGATGCCGCTGGCGGACGGGCTGTTCATCAACAACGCGGCCGGCACGCTGGTCGCCAGCGCGGTCACCTACTGCGAGCCCGTCGTCGCCATGTCGACGGCTCTGGCGCAGGGCCTGAGCGTCGCCGCCATGGCCGTGATCGGCCAGGCCAACGGGCAGGGCGACCTTCAGAAGGTCCGGCATATCTCCGTTCAGGTCGTGGTGTTCGCCTTTCTGACGGGGTTCTGCCTGGCGCCCCTTTCCGCGCTGGTGGCGTTCCCGATCTCCGCCGCCGTAAACCCGGAAATCGCCCGCAACGTCTTTCTCTATATCTCCCTGTATTCGTTCGTCGTGCCGTTCTCGTTTCTCGAAAGCATCTACAACGCCATCAAAGACGCCACCGGAAAGCCCGAGGCGACCTTTATCCGGATGCTTCTGATGCTGGCGCTCAAAATCCTCTTCAACTACATCTTCATCTACCGGATGCGGCTCGGGATTTACGGCTGCATCTATTCCTCGCTGTGGGCGAACGTGCTGATCTGCGCCTGGATGTTCTACGAGCTTTTTGTGATGAAGTCCGAGGACCGGCTGAGCCTGAAGGGCTTTCGGTTCGACCGGGCGCTGATTCGGCAGATGATCCGCATCGGCGTCCCGGCCATGCTCTCATGGCTGATGGTCAACCTCGGCTTCTTCCTGATCAACAACGAGACGCAGAAATACGGCCCCGTCGTGCTGAACGGGCAGGGCATCGCCAACAACATCACGTCGGTCTGCTTCAACCTGCCCTCCTCTTTCAGCTCGGCCATCACCACCATGGTCAGCATCAACATCGGCGCGGGCCAGCCGCGGAACGCCAAGCGGTCCTGCTTTGTGGGCTGCATCGCCAGCGCGGTCACGGCGGTCGGGGTCATCGCCCTGATTGTGCCGCTCTCGCCGTACCTGACCATCCTGTTCACGCACCGCGCCGACGTGCTGGCCATCGCCAACCGGGCGCTGCACATCTACACCTATTCCGTGGTGGGGTTCGGCGTCTGCATGGCCGTGCAGGGGGCGTTCATCGGCCTGGGCAAGACCGTCGTGCCGATGATTCTCGGCATCCTGCGCATCTGGCTGCTGCGGTACCTGTTTATCCTGGCCACCGAGCAGGCCCTGCAGTACTACGCCGTTTTCTGGGGGAACCTGTTCTCCAATTACGCCGCGGCGGTCATCTCCCTGATTCTTATCGCGCGGGTCAAGTGGCGCTCCGTCCTGCGGTGAAATTTTTGCGGCGCGGCGCAGGGCAAACGCAGCGCGCCCCCGGCCGGTCTTGCGGACAGACGGCCCGGGGCGCGCTCGATTTTTTTGTTTTCAGATTTTTCAGCGGACGGCCTTCCGGCCCTGTGAAATGCCCGGCTATGCGAGGCTGCGGATTTCCTCCCGAAGCTCATCCATCGCGGCTTCGGCTTTTTCCATGCAGTCATGGTCTTCCCGTTCTTCGGCGCGCCGATAGCACAGTTTGTAAACACTCAGTTTGCTTTTCAGCAGTGTTTTTTCCTTTGTATTCATTCCGCACCTCCTGAGGTTTTATAGTTCTATTATACCACAGATTGCCCCGATTATGTTCAATTTGCGGAAGATTCCGTCGCCGGGGCGGCGCCCGCCGCGTACGGCGCGCCCCCGCTCCCCCCTGCGCCGTGCCAGCCGCCGGGGAATTCTTTCCGAACGGGGTACGGGTAAATGGGCGAGCGGTTCTGGAACGTCAGAACCGCCTTGTTGCGCACGATTCCCTCCCGGATGTCGACGGCGTCCTCCAGAACCCGGTTGGGCTTTTCCAGAACAAAATCCGGCAGATACGGCAGCAGGGCGGAGGAAATCTCCCACGACGCGCTGTCCCAGAGCAGGGACGGCGTGTGGTCGACCGAATAGTAAAGCAGGTTCCCCACCCGCTGAAGCGGATGGTCAAAATCCGCCGGCCGTGCAAACTGAAAGCCCATCTTCTCGTCGCAGCTCACGTCGACGACGAGGCATTCCTTCCGGAACCGGGCCACGTCGCCGTTCCGGATGAAGACGAGCGGGCGCTCCGGATTCTGCAGGACGCCGGCTACCGGCCCGAAAAGCTCGTTCTGCAGGGGGACAAATTCGGCGTGGTCCATGCGGACGCCGCCCAGGTCGAAACCGTAAAGGCCCGTCTGAACGACGCCTGCGCGGTGGTTTCCGTCGGTTCCGGCACGGTCACGGATATTTCAAAGCACGCCTGCTTTCTGTACCGCGAGGAGCGCGGCGGCGAAAAAAAGGCGCTGGTTTCCCTGATGACGGCGAACTCGGTCCCCGCCTATACGTCCCGCTCCTCCATCATCACCAAAGACGGCGTAAAGCGCACCTGGCCCTCCCGCACGCCGGACATCGTCGTGATGGACCTGCAGACCCTGATGGACTGTCCCCTGCACTACACGGTCGGCGGCGTGGGCGACCTTTTCCCGGTGTTCAGCGCGTTCGCCGACTGGTACCTGGCCGAGTGCATGGGCATGGCGGAGGTCGTGGACGGCTGCTGGCGCATCGTCGACGACATCAAGGAGCTTTTAATCCCCTATATGGGCGAAATCGCCGGCCGCACCAGTGCGGGCATGGAGGTGCTGGGCAAATGCCTGCTGGTCACCGGCCTCACCATGACCTTCGCGCGGGACTCCGTCCCGGTTTCGGGGTACGAGCACGTCATCAGCCACATGCTGGATATGAGCGCGGCCAGCGACGGGCGCAAAACGGGCGTGCACGGCCAGCAGGTGGGGGAGGCCGACATCTTCTCCCTGCTGAACCTGCACAAGCTGATTGGCAGGCTGGACCGTGAGCGGGCGGATAAAAATGAGATAAGGACCCTTTACCCCACGGCGGAGGAGATGGAGCGGAAGGTCCTGCGGACCTTCCAGCCGCTCGACCCGAGCGGAAAAATGGGGCGCGAGTGCTGGCGCGACTACAGCGTCAAGCTGCAGAAATGGACGGAAGCAAAGCCGAAGTTCGAGGCGTTCCTCAAAAACTGGCCGGAGCACCGCGCCGTGCTGAAAAGCCTGCTTCCCCACAGCGCGCTGGAATGCGCGTGCGCGCTGGACCGGGCGAGGCACCCGCTGCTGTTCAGCGAGCTGGACGTCCCCGTTACGGAGGAGCGCTTCCGCTGGGCGGCGCGCAACGCCCACCTGATGCGCAGGCGCTTCACATCCTCCGACCTGGCACATTTTCTCGGGTGGTATGATAAAAACTGGGAAAACGACCTGATTTCGTGCTATAATAACACCGTGGAGGCCGCCCGCGCCGGGCGCGCGGCGGCGGAGGCGGCCTCGTGAGCGGCCCGGCCCGCGCGGCGCGGGCGGAAGACGGGAGGGTTCCGATGAATCGGACGGACTGGCATGTGAACGAAGACCCGCGGCATATCCTGGCCGGCATCCGGTGCTTCGCCCTCGATATGGACGGGACCGTCTACCTCGGCGAGCGGTGGATAGACGGCGCGAAGGACTTCCTCAGGCGCGTGGAGGAGACGGGGCGCAGCTATGTGTTCATGACCAACAACTCCTCCAAAAGCGCCGACGCCTATTACCGGAAGCTGGAGCGCATGGGCCTGAAAATCCGCCCGGAGCAGCTCATCACCTCCGGGCACGCGACGGTGGACTACCTCAGGCGGCACTTCCCGGGCAAAAAGGTCTTTCTGCTCGGCAACCCCGTGCTGGCGCGGGAGTTTGAGCAGATGGGCATCGTTCTGGACGGCGAACACCCCGACCTTGTCGTCACGGCGTTCGACACGTCGCTGGATTACCGAAAGATGTGCAGAGTCTGCGACTTCGTCCGCGCGGGGCTGCCCTACGTGGCGACGCATCCGGATTTCAACTGCCCGACGGAGACCGGCTACGTCCCGGACATCGGCTCCATCCACGCATTCATCGAGGCTTCCACCGGCCGCCGGCCGGACAAAATCATCGGCAAGCCGAACCGCGAGATTGTGGACTACACCCTGCGGGTCACGCACCACACCGCGGCGGAGACCGCGATGGTCGGCGACCGGCTTTACACCGACATCGCGGCCGGCGTCAACAACGGCCTCACGGGGATTTTCGTGCTGAGCGGGGAGGCCCGGCTCAAAGACCTGCCCGGCTCGGACGTGAAGCCGGATTTGATTTTCGATTCGGTCAGGCGGATAATCCCTTATCTTTAATTGAAACCGAACATAACAATCAGGCCGCCGGAAGCCGCGCGGGCGGGCCGCGTATCAAAAACGGAGGGAAGGCTTATGCCGATACGGCTGATGGCGCTGGACGTGGACGGCACGCTGACCGACGAAGCGGGAAAAATCAGCCCGGAGAACGCGGCGGCGGTCCGCCGCGCGATGGACGCCGGCGTTCTGGTTTCGCTGGCGACGGGGAGGCCGCATCAGGGCGTGGAGGCTATCTGCTCCGGGCTCGGCATCAACGGGCCGCTGATTCTCACGAACGGCTCGCTGGTGCTCTCCGCGCGGGGCGAAATCTGGCATGAGCAGTCGCTGGGCCGGCAGGACCTGCGGGGCGTTTACCGGCATGCCCAAAAGGCCGGCGGGCTCTGCGTCATCGCGTTCCGGCCGGAGGACGTCGTCTTCTGGGCGCCGGGCGGCATGGACGCGGCGCGGATTGCCGCAACGCTGGATTCCTTTCTGCTTTTCAGGCGCTCCGCCGTGGCTTCGCCGGATTCGCTGCCGCTGGAGCGGGTCAACAAGGTGATGCTGATGGGGGAGGAGCGCACGGTCGCGGAGCTTCTGCAAAACTGGCCGGCGGAACTTTCCCACCTGGCGAGGAGCCGCTCCTACCCCTATCTGGGCGAGGTGAACCCGCCGGGGGTCGGCAAGGGGGAGGCGCTCCGCCTCGTCTGCCGCCGGCTGGGGATTGCGCCGGGGGACGTGCTCGCGGCCGGGGACGGCGGGACGGACCTGCCGATGCTGCGGGCCGCCGGCCATGCCGTGTTCGTGCCGCGCGGGCCGCTGCCCGCCGGCCTGCCCGCCGGCTGCGCGGTGGTGCCCCGCAGCGAGCTTGACCGCGCCGTGGCCTGGGCGGCGGCGTGTCGCCGCCGGCAGAGCCGGTTTCGGCCCGGCGTGGGGAACGGTAAAAACTGAAAGTTTAGTCTGCCGGGACTGTCAGAGAAAGCTCCCGAAGCGCATGAAAAACGCTCCGGGAGTTTTTATAGCTGTAGTTTTGTCCTTATAAATTGGCTTTTGGGGGATTTTAAAGTTTTATTCCAGACCGCGCTCAGGCCGCGCGGGCCCCTACTTTCGGTCT
>ENA-UOOK01006943-UOOK01006943.1-fermentation-metagenome-genome-assembly--contig:-NODE-6943-length-10548-cov-3.758220_pt1 | contig 10548 bp, 8 predicted proteins | sample MGYA00245777_ERZ724023 | MGnify/ENA primary metagenome ERZ724023 (study PRJEB28704, sample SAMN03018312) | fermentation metagenome | biome: anthropogenic terrestrial biome; feature: soil; material... | reverse complement strand
TGCACAGGCTAGAAGCACATAGGGCAAAAGCGAGAAGGAAATGCGGGCGAAAAGCTGGCCGAACAAGGGCGGTATCAGGGTTGTTCCGGTGTAAGCAAAAGCCATCTGGAACCCCATGATTGCCTGTGCGTTTTCTTTTTCGAAATAAAAGGGCGTCTGGTGCAGCATGGACGGGTATGGGAGCTTTACTCTGATGATCAAAAGTTAAATAGGATTTTAAAATTTTTCCATTTCCATCAGTTGAGCTATATAGAAATGGTGCAAGCCAATTTTCCATTATTATATAGTAAATTTTCCAGGTACAAGGATAGTCCATATCAGACAGTAGTTTTATTATGTTTAAAAGCAGATAAGCCCAAAGACATGTACTCTGAACCGTCCATGATATATTACACCATCGCATCAGATTCTGATTCAATAGTACCGCCACAAATACGGATTTTCGACAATGACCAAGAACGTATTGATTATAGAAAACAAATAGATAATGAAATACGGCAGAGTTATTTATCTCAAGGGAGGGAGGCTCATAGATTGGGGTATACGCAAACCGGATTCACTTTTACGACGTCATCGAATCGCTACTCATATGACAGCCCGCTTACAGATTATGTTTATAAGAGTATAGAGTCTAGTCTCGAAGAGATACTTGGAAGGTTCTGATTCGTATAATAGCTGCCTATTATCATTAGGCAAGCCATATATTGATTTGAATTTTCTATTATGTTTATAACTCTTGCTGCTATCTATTTATCCAAAGTCTGGTTATGCCAACAAATAAGAATATTTAAATATAAAGGTTTTGTAACGGAAGTGCTTTTACCGTTGCAGAGCCTTTATTTTTAAAACTGCACGGCCTAAAAAGTAAGCTTTGGTGAAATCACGAAAGTTGCCAATACAGATTTATTAACGAATTTTTTCAGATTCGGGCCGGATAGCGGTTTTTCGGGCGCGCTAATATTTATCGACGGGCTGGTTTCAGACTCTACCTTAACCGATGCGATCCTGCGCCCGTTAAAAAATTGGCGCATGAAAAGCAACCGGCTTCCGCTGGAAACCGACCTGCTGGACGTATTGGAACAGGAAGTGCTGTGCGCTTCCTGCGCAAAAAACGCTGCGTCAATACCGGAACTTGCGACGGGCTGCCTGTCAGGCGATACTGTACTGCTCGTGGACGGCTGCGCGGGCGGACTCGTGATTAATTCGAAAGGCTGGGAGAAACGCGCTGTTTCTGAACCGCAGTCCGAATCGGTGGTACGCGGCCCCCGGGAAGGCTTCACCGAAAATCTACGCACCAACACGTCGCTGATTCGGCGTAAAATACGCAACGGGCAGCTAAAGGTAGAGCAAATGACCGTGGGCCGCAAGACCCAAACCGGCGTGTGCCTGATGTACCTGGACGGTGTGGCGAACCCCAAGGTGGTGGAAACAATCAAATACCGTGTAGGCAAGCTTGATGTTGAATCCGTACTGGAAACCGGCTATATCGAAGAGTATATTGAAGACGCGCCTTTTTCACCCTTCGGTACCATCGGATACAGCGAAAAACCCGACGTAGTGGCGGCGAAGATACTGGAGGGCCGGGTTGCCGTTGTGGTGGACGGTACGCCCTTTGTGCTGACCGCGCCCATGCTGTTTGCGGAGAGCTTTCAAACCGCCGAGGATTACTATGCCCGGTCGCTGTATTCAAGCCTGATACGGATTCTACGTTTCATTGCCTTTATGATCACGGTATTTGCGCCGGCGGTCTATATCGCGCTTGTTTCGTTTCAGCACGAACTAATCCCTACCACGCTGCTGTTCTCCTTCGCAAAAGCGCGCGAAGGGACGCCTTTTCCAGCCTTTATCGAGGCGGTTATTATGGTGTTCGCGTTTGAGATACTGCGTGAGGCCGGAGTTCGGCTGCCGCGTCCGGTCGGCCAGGCTATCAGCATTGTGGGAGCCCTGATCATGGGCGACGCCGCCGTAAGCGCCGGTATTGTCGGTGCTCCGATGGTGATTGTCATTGCCATCACAGCGGTAGCCGGGTTTTTGGTGCCCGCTCTGAACGACGCAGGTTCGATGCTTCGGATCGTCATGATGGTAATGGCGGCGTTTATTGGATTTTACGGCGTTGCCTTTGGTTTTCTTGGAATGCTGGTGCATCTGGCCACACTGGAGTCCTTCGGAGTGCCGTATCTCGGTGACTTCGACGGCGACGACACAAAGGATACTTGGATACGCATGCCGCTTTGGTCCATGACTAAGAGGCCCAAAAGTATCGCGCGTGGCGATACCACACGCGGGCAGCGTTTTATCCCGCCGCTTCGTCCGCACGTGCCTGATGAAGAAGGAGAAGAACCGTGATGCACGCTCACCTGAAACGCATGGTAACCATATTCCTGCTGCTCTCAATGCTTATAGTGTTTCTGACCGGCTGTTGGGACAGCAGGACAATCGAGGATCAGTTGATCCTTACCGGCATTGCTCTGGATGTGGCAGATGATCCCGGCAAGATAAGCGTCACGGCGCAGGCCGCAAATATCCAACAAGGGAAAGCCGGTTCAGGGGAAACCGGCGGCGAAGGCAGTAATGAATCCATCGTAATGAAAGCTACCGGCGATTCTCTGACGGCCTGTTTAACGGAGTTGGACCGGGACAGCAGTCAAAAGTTGCTGTTTCATCATAACCAGATACGGCTTTTTGGAATAGAACTCGCAGAGCAGGGTATCAAAAAGCATCTGGATCTGATTATGCGGGATCAAAAGGCACGCTTGGAAGTTCCAATCGCGATTGTGGATGGACGCGGAGAGGAAGCGCTTACGGCAAAGTTGTCTGAAATGCCTCTTTCCGGTCTATTTCTTGGAAACAATTTTGAGGCTCAGTCTGCAATATCCCCACAATACCGGGTACGCCTGATCGATTTTGTTCAAAGGCTTCTGGATGGTACCGCAGCGCCGGTCATACCCATTATCAAGGTGACGGGCGAAGACGACAAGCAGGAAATCAAAATGGCCGGCATGGCGGTATTTCATGATGACCAAATGATTGGCCGTTTGACCAATGAGGAGACCGTCGGTTATATTTTGTCCTTTGGAAATGTAAAGAAGTATAATATAGTAGTTTCGGACGGGCAAAACCAAGCAGGGTTACACATTGCTACATTAGATTGTAAAAGAGAGGTTACACTGCGGCAAGACGGCGGTATACAGGTATCTTTGACGATAACTTCGGTTGTGAGCGTCAGCGAACTCCATGGCTTTAAAGAAATGAAGCCTCCGGAGCTGCTCAAGTATCTGGAAAATTTAGCGCAGGAAGAAATAAAAAACGAAATTACGGACTGCTTCTCGGTTGCGCAGACCTTGGACGCTGATATTTTCGGCTTCTGCACGATGGTATCCAAAAAATACCCGAAACAATGGAATGAGATGAAAGAACGGTGGAGCGAGGTGTTCTCGGATATTGATCTGAGCATTCAGGTAAAGGTCCGTATCCCTGAAACCGGACAAATCGTACAGTCTTTGGAAATGGAGGAAAACATGAAATGAAAATTGACAAATCCCAAATCTCGGGGAAACAGTTTATGTTCATGGTTGCGTTCTTTCTCCAATCCTCTGCCCTGCTGACCTCCTTTCTGGCAGGCATTACAAAGAATGAAGCCTGGATTCCGGTAGTAATCGACATTGTGCTCTGCATACCGCTCATATTTCTGTATCGAACCTTGATGGTGATGTTCCCGGAAAAAAACTTTTTACAGGTGCTGGATGAGGTATATGGGCCGGTTGTGGGTAAAATCATCGGAATATCCTATGTATGGTTTTTTATAACGCTTGCCGCAGTAAATTTGATCGATATTGGTGATTTTGCAAAGATTACATTCACTACGGAAACGCCCCGCATGGTGCCGACGCTTATATGCGTATTGGTAACGGTTTGGGCTGTTCGGCATGGCATTAAGGTGATCTCGCGGTACAGCAAATTGTTTACCATTATAGAGTTTATCATTGTTGGAGTCTCTATCGTGCTATTGTTTAACCAGATGGATTTTACCAACCTTCTGCCCGTATTTACGCAGCCGGCTATCAAATATGTGCAGAGCGTCCACATTATCGCCACGATTCCGTGTGGGGAGCTTGTGATCTTCCTGATGGTTACGCCCTGTATGAAAAAGCTGACACCTCGAGAAAGCACGAAATACTGGTTTGGCGGAGTCGCTATGGGGATGATCGTTCTGCTCGTTGTGCTGCTGCGTGACATTGCGGTTTTAGGAAAGGCGCTTCACCTGTTTACGCTGCCCGGTCTGGTAGCTCTGCGGTTGGTAAACTTAGGGGAGGCGCTGAGCCGTATGGAAATCATCTTTGCAGTAGCGCTCGCGATGCTGTTGTTTTTTAAGATTACAGTCTTATGTTATGTTTCGACAATCGCCGTCGCGCAGCTTTTCGGAACTACGCAGTACAAGCGCCTTGCGGTGATCGTCGGTATATTGATTATGGCTTACGCGCCTACGCTGTATCCAAGCTCTGTAGAACATGGCATCTCCGCGCAAACCATCGTACCGTTTATTTGGACACCATTTCAGATTTTGCTGCCGCTGTTGACCTATATTCTCGCCAAAATTCGAAAGCTGCCCAAGGCAATCACACCAGCGGTAAAAAAACAGGAGGTGTAGCACGTATGGTATGGGCGGTTATAGGTGGATTTGCGCTTATTGCATTGATGGATTTTCTGCCCCTGATACGGCGGAAAAAGTGGCGCGCTGTCGCCGCGTTTGTCTGCACATTTTGCGCTGCGCTGACGCTGGAGGTGTTAATGGTATTAAATATCGAAATTCCAAGTGTGATGTCTGCATGGGAAAGCTTCATCCGATGGCTTGGCATGGGATATGCAGCTTAGACGTCGTACACAGCTTAGTTAGATGTTGGAGTTTGCCTGTAAGGCGCACAAAGGCCCCACAGCGGCTTTTTTCTGTGGAGGTGGTACACTTTCTGGCATTCGTTTCGCAAGGCCTTTTGTGGGGCAAACTTTCGCTTATGTTTGCTGCTAAAAAGTAGGATGCGAAACGTAGCCCTCTGGTCGTATTATTCGTGTTTAGAAACATAGCAAAGACCCTGTAGATACGCATATCTACAGGGTCTTTGCTTGGAGCTGGTGGTCGGAATCGAACCGACGACCGCTTGTTGTCGGTAAGGTAATACAAATTCAATATTGCATCTTATCCGGGCGAAGCGTTTCGATGTGAACGCTATCCATTATAAACCGTAAGAACATAATCGATAAAATGAAGATGCGGGGCGTAACTATTCTCCGGATAACGGCTGGAAATCACTGTCACCAGGTTCAGTTCAGGACTACCAACCGTTCCTAAATAGCTACTACTTTTTATTCGGGCCAGTCTATCTCCGATAACTCCTTTAGAAAGCGAGTGCCTGCAACAGGCTCGACCATTTTTATGTAATAGGCCCTCCCGTACATGTGCTCCTTGAAATGGACACGCTTTTCTGCCCTTATATTATTCAAATGAGTGGAGACCCCAAATCTTTTACAGTAGTAAATCTCTTGGCGCAGTTTACGTTTAAAATGCTTAGGGACATGTACGGCATCCTGAACAATGAGCCCAGTAATCCTTTTGGGTTGATTAGGATCAAAATACCGAATCTTGGAGATATTAAGTGAATATCCATCGCTAAGGAGTTCTTGGTGCAATATTGAGATTAAATGCGAAATATCTTCGTTGGCTGAAATTGTGATGTCATCAGCGTATCGAGTATATGTAGCATGACAAAGGTCTGCCCACTCAGCAATTCTTGCATCCAATTTCTTGAAAATAATATTAGAAAGACATGGACTGGTTGGCGCCCCTTGCGGCAGTATGCCATTATGGCAACATAAAGATGCAAGCTTTTTAGAAGCTGAACTCGAATATCCTAAATCCTGAAATACCGTCTCCACCTGTTCAACCTTAATTGTAGGAAAAAAATCTTTAATATCTGCACAAATGGTATATTTATACTTGATATGCAGTGTTGCATTTGTAACAATTGAGCGGCCTGGGCAAAACCCATGTGCATATGATGATATTTGTCGGTTATGCAAAATATTCTTTAAAATCCAACGTTGCCTTGCTTTTAAAGGACGGCTGGGAGCTAAAATAAAACGAAGGCCGCCATCCTTTTTTTTTGAGAGAAAACTCATGATAACAATCCTCTCTGATTCCCCTTAAACGCAGAGAATTACTGACATGTTGGTCGTCAAAGAAAACAGGGAGATTCTGATTCAATAGGTATTCGGCATAAGTACAGCATTGCTCTATGTATTCAGAAGAAAAAGAATCATTTTTCTTCATTTCTGTGGATAATCTGTCAATATACTCTTTAGGTGTCATATAATCTCCATATATTGTATAAAGCCGAGAACAACTACCATAATGTCCTTAATAGCACATAGACGACGTTCTTTTCTTTATGCCTTGTGCCGCAGAGAGTGTAATGAACAAGGCACAAGGCATAAAGAAAAGCAGATAGTGCCGTTCATTACAGAGGCGAATACACCTCAATCTAATTGTTCCCGGCTTTATAGCCTAATTAGTAAGTGGCTCCTGAGGAATATACAATCCAGTAATATCGAAATTATTTCTATTATAATCAATATCTTTAAATTTGTAAGAATAACTTATAGCATCCATCGCATCTTTAGTTACTATATAAGCATGCTTTTCGGATATTTTTATATATCCGCTATTAAACAGTTTTTGGATGCGTTCATCTACATTTTCCTTGGTGCATTCCAAGGCCTGTGCAATTTGAGGATACGATGCAGATGAATTCTGACTAAGATACCCAAGTAGTTGACTGTCTAAATAGTCTAAGCTCTTCACTATATCCAAGTTTCTATATATCTCAATAATTTTCGTTTTTAATTCTTCGCTTTCTGCAGATCTTATCCGCTCTAATTTTTCACGGCCTAAATAATAGACCGCATTTGTTTTTCTTTTCTTAACTTTTCTTAACTCAATCATAGATGGAATGGGCTGGTTCTGCCTTTTAAAGAGTGGAATATGTTGCGATGTATGTCCCCAAAAACTACATAAAGTATTATTGGGAGTGTTATAATAGAAAGATACTAATTGTTTTCTTTGCTCAAATCCAAATACATATGATTCGCCATCTTTCGCAATTTCGTTATTAATGAGTTCCTCATATTTTTCAATCTTCGCCATTACTTCGCTTTTTTCTTTATCTGAAAAAATATAGTTGCCCTTAAATGCAGATTTTGTATTCCATTCTTCATCGTAAATGGGAGTTATCCTTAATCCAATATCTTGGCATTTCTTTTTTATATGCTTCAAACCAGTTTTAGTAGGAACAATACAGATAAAAAATAGTTCTTTTGCAAGAAAATTATCCAATAAACCCAATGAATCCGTGCGGCTCACAAAGTCTTCTATAGTACTACGCAATATATAGCCTGTACTTATAATATCATCTACAAAAACCACGGCCTGTATTGGCAGCAAACTATCTTCTATATCTCTTACGTTAGCAGAAATAATTTGTTGAGCATCGATATCTAAAATGGTAAGGGCATGTAAATCAGTCTTTACATTATCATTACCACGTTTTGTTTCTCGTTGTTTGGTCGTAATAAATAGAACGTCACTTAGTAACAAGCCTTGGTGTTCTAAGTGCTTTTTTAGTCTACTAACAGCATTCGCATAGCGATGAATCGCGGTAGTGTATGTTATGTAATTATACTTGCTTACCATCCGCAAAAATAAATCATGGTCACACCTATCAATATTTTCCAACCATGTGTCAATTCTATCAGATATAGTATTTAGGAAACCGTCATTATTTATATCTGAGCATTCAATTGCGTTGTGGTTATAAAATGATAGCAGAGCATCTTCTTTTGTCATATAATGACCTCTTTCGCGCCTTTGTACTTCATCTTAACATACATTGCACGTTTTTCCAATATCGTTATATTCCAAGGAACCCTCATTTTTAAGAATAAAGTCTCTATAAACCATGCGGTTTAATAAAGATTTTCGTGAAACTACTGTTCGGAATCGAACCGACAACCTGTAATTAATGTATTGTTACATCGGCATAACCATAGCTTCCCCGGCCATGGGACACCATGAGCTTTAGTTGATTGGCTCCCGTAACATCAATCGAAAATGCTTGAGCAATCATTTCGCCCGATAAAGCAACCTCTTTCTGCAATACACCATCAAAATAAATCTGCAAAGTGCTCTCATCCATCTCTTTTCCATCAATATGGCCTAATACACCTGTGATCTCGGTGTATTTTCCATCCAGTGAGTACAGCGAATAGCCGGTGTTCCAGGCACTCCAAACCATGCCATTATAGTACTGTTTTCCGGCGATATAAAACGCCTCTGCCTTGCTGCTACGCTGGCTGTACTCTTTATAATGGTAACTTTCATATGCCGGAGCCACATCCGGTAGAAAAGTGGAATCTCCTGAATCGAGTGACTTCTCCGGCGTATCTATATTTTCCAGTTTTTTCTTTAACTGGAGATTTTCATTTTTTAATGCTGTATTTTCTTCAACAAGCTGTGAATTTGTTGTTTCCATATCTTCATATATACTCTGATATTCTTCTGGTTGTATAGGAGCAGTCTCCCCGTTAAGGGATATAGCAAAGTGGTTGTTAGTGGTTGCAGTAGCATTCGCGTTGTTACTGCCTACATGATAACCTCCTATAAAGGCGGCTACCACGCTACATAGACCTGTAATGAGTGCCGCTTTTATTGTTTTATTCATTGATTTTCTGTCCTTTCAACACATATATCATCCAAACGGCGACCTTCTTTATAACCTTTATAATTTATATATTACCATGAATACCCAGTTAGTGCAAATAATTTATGCGGTTCTTTTGATGGATATGGTACTCCTGTATAGTACGAACAAAAACCATATTATGAAGCTGTAATAGCTTCGTAATATGGTTTTTGTTTGGAGCTAATTGTCTTAATCAGGATAGACTTCCTTTGCCATTCGGAAAGCCGCCCATGCTTTGGGCCATCCGGCGTAAAAAGCCGCATGTGTCAACACTTCTGCCATTGCGTTATAATGGCGAAAGATTAGACCCGGAACAATATATTGCAGCCGGAAAGCAATAAGCAGAAACAACCTCTGGCATATTCTTTGCGGATGCCTGCTTTTATCTGCTTGCTGTGTCAAAAATTCTCGTCATCGCTGGGGCTATGCCCCGGCGATGTATTTATTTTTATCACTTATCATTGCCAATACCATAAAATGAATGTCATGCCGATACTTCTTCCAATGGCGGATACTCCACCGGACTGGATAGCGGTTTCAGGAAATCCAAGGTTACCGGAACGAAGCCGATAAATTTATAATGGATGTCCACCCGCTGACTTTTCTGCCCATCGGAGTTTGCGACCTTTTCGTGCACCACAATCCGGTCAATCGGCTCATTGAGGATTTTGGCGTCCAGCTCCTGAACATCGGTGTAGCGACGGATGAGCCTGGTGAAGCTTTCCACGTTGCTGTAGACTTCCTCCGCCTGATTGATGGCGGCTGTAAGCATCTGCCGTTTCTCATTTAGCTCTCGCTGCTCCGCTTCATACCCGGTAGACATCACCTGATACCGTTCCTCGCTGATGCGCTCCAACGCCGCATCCTCATAGAGCTTCGTAAGTATTTTTGACAATTCACCGATCCGCTTGTCCACAGCCTTGAGCTCGCGTTTGCAGCGTTCGGTTTCCTGCTTCTTCTTATCCGTTCTGGCGGCGATGAGCATATCCATATATTTCTGCGTGGCGAGCTTTGCGGCGGAAGCGTTGCGCCGGATGTCCTCCAACACCAGGCGGTTGAGGGTCACCCAACCGATGGCATGGGAGGTACAGCGCTGTTTCCCGTAGTTCTTGTAAACCCAGCAGGAGAAGCCGGTATATCGTCCCTTTTTCGCGTCGTAGCTCACATTCAGGGAGGAGCCACAGTCAGCACACTTAACCAGCCCCGCGAAGGGCTGCACTTCGCCGCTTAAATTTTCCCGCCGCTTTGCGCGCATCATCTGATGTACCGTGTCCCATAGCTCCCGCGTGATGATCGGCTCATGGGTGTCCTCGGCGATCACACATTCCGCCTCCGGGGCCGCGATTCGCGTCTTATCAAAAAAGCCTTTGGTTTTTGTCCGCCCGAATACCATTTGACCCAGATAAACGCGGTTGTTGAGAATCGCGCGGAGGGAGGTGGCATGCCAGTCGAAAGGCTTTCGCCAGTAATCACTGTTCTTGTAGTAATCCGGATTGTTCTGATTGAAATATGCCTGAGGGTTCAGAATACTGCGCTCCCGCAGAATTTTTGTCATCCGCACATAGCCGATGCCATCGGCCATCAAGCCTTCCTCGCCCTGGGTGACCTTGAGGCCCTCCCGGATGCCCCGCTCCAACAGGGCGGAGGCAAAAGCATGAAGCTCATCAACGCTCAGCGGCTGTGCGGCCTCCGTTTGCCCGGCCAGGGCGGGCAGTGCCACCATCATCAGGGCCAGCAGGAGGGGGAGTAAACGTTTCAT
>ENA-UOOK01006942-UOOK01006942.1-fermentation-metagenome-genome-assembly--contig:-NODE-6942-length-10551-cov-2.758575_pt1 | contig 10551 bp, 7 predicted proteins | sample MGYA00245777_ERZ724023 | MGnify/ENA primary metagenome ERZ724023 (study PRJEB28704, sample SAMN03018312) | fermentation metagenome | biome: anthropogenic terrestrial biome; feature: soil; material... | reverse complement strand
GGAGTTCAGACGTGTGCTCTTCCGATCTCGCATCATTAACATTACCCGGGATGGGGTGGAGCCGGAGAAAATGGATATCAATGGCGATACCGTGCGGGTTTTGCGGATGAACTACCAGGGGGGCAGCCTGGTTAATATACTGGGCGAAGATTTCCGGGAAAATGCCCGGGTAGAGATTGCCAATATTCTTACCATCGCCCCGGCCAATATCAACTACACTCTTCCCAGCAAACTGACTTTTACCATGCCGGCAGTCCCCGAAAGCGAAGTGGGAAAACTGCACCGGGTCATGGTTATCAACGAAGACGGGGGAGTGGCTGCCTCCGATCAGCCACCGGCCGGGCAGGCCAAAATCTACCTGCAGTTTACCAAAGGGGAAAGTGCCCCACAGGTAACGGCAGTAACTCCGGCACTGGGTCCTGCTTCCGGGGGCACGGTGGTAAAAATTGAAGGCAAGGATTTCCGGGCGCGTATGGATGGCTACAGCAACCCCTTGAGCGTCTATTTCGGGGAAATGGAGGTGCCGGTGGAAAGTGTCAACGTCGTCGATTACAAAACCATCAGGGTTCTGTCCCCCACCAATACCCCGGGAAAAAGAGAGGTGCGGGTGGAAAACCCGGATGGGGAGTTTTCCAAGCCGGGCGGGGAGTTTACTTATATCAGCACGCCACGCATCATCGCCGTGGTGGACGCGGCTGATAATACCGAGAATACCCCTGTTAAAGTTATCTCCATCGAAGGTGGCCAGCAAATTAAAATCAAGGGGGCCGGGTTCATGGAAGGAGCCCGGGTGGTTTTCAACCCGGTAGTCAAAGAAGCTGGTGAGACCGGCGGGGGTAAGGTTGTTTACCGGGTCACTACCCGCACTGTGGACGGTCAGAGTAGTTCCGAACTACAGTCCTTTACCCTGGAATCCGGAACTGAAGGAAGCGAGGTACGCTTTATAGATGCCGAGACGTTGGTGGTCAAAACCCCGCCCGGGAAACTGGATACCAAAGGCATTATGATTGTGAACCCGGACAACGGTGCCAGCGGGTTATTTGATGACCTGACCTATGGACTGCCGGAGCTCACCGCCCCCATGAACGTGGTGGCAGAGATCATCCATGATCGCTATTACAACACCGACCGGGCCATAAAGGTGCACTGGACAGCCGTGTCCGGGGCCACTGAGTATGAAATTTTTGTAGTGGAGGATGAGCAGAGCGAGTTTCTCGGTTCCACTACTTTAACCTCCTATGTCTATAGCGACCTCACGCCCAATACCCGCTATAAATTTATCGTCACGGCGGTAGGCAACTTCGGGTCCTCACCGCCTTCCGCCGAAAGCAATCGGGTAAAGACCGGCAGCCAGGTGGGGGCGCCCGACCTGGACGGAGCGCCGGGGGATAACACTACCCTGGAGCGCAGTGGTGTTCTGGCGCGGGTGCAGGTGGGGAGCAAGGACCGGGAAACCGTTCCCCTGGTAATTGATTTGACCCGCGGGACGCTGGCGGGAGCTACTGAAGTTATTATCGCTATTCCCGCCAGTGTGGTTAGTAAGGCGGGAGCCCGGGATATCCATGTACAGGGCCAGGACTTTGCCCTTAAATTCAACCCGGCCGTGTTCCGGGTTGCCCAGATAACCGACAACCGTGACCGCAGCGATGCGGGAGTGCGTTTTTACATTCATCCGGCCGCAGGCAACACCGGGACGGGCAGCAACAATCTGTCCCCCGTCTACGTCCTGGAAGCATCTGCCTTGGTTGGTACAGAGAGTGGGAACCTGGATTATCTGGCCTCCAACCTGAGCCTCATCCTGGATTATGACCAGGCCAAGGCCAGGTTGCGCCGCTTTAACAATATAGGCGTTTACCGCTTTGACGTGGGAACCGGTGGCTGGGTGGAGCTGGCAACAGGTGGGAACGCGGTTGCCAACCAGGCCACCCTGAACCGCCTGGGCCAATATACTGTAATCGGTGGCAGGAGGTAGGAAAATGGTAAAAAGAGCCCTTTGTTTGGGTCTGTGTATACTCTTTCTTTTCCCCGCCGTAGGGTTGGGGGTGGAGACTAATCCCTTGGTCCAGGGTTATCTGGAAGGATACCTGCTGGGCATAACCCCGGCGCAGGAGGGGGAAAAACCCGTGCCGGTACGGGTGCAGATGGAGAGCTACGCCGGCAGCCTCTACCTCCTGGATATCGCTCCCGGTGCGGTTTTCACCATCGATAATATTCCGGCACAACTGAGCGAGTTTCGTCCCGGCATGGAGATTTACGCTGGTTTACAGGGCAAGAGTATTCTGTCCCTGGAGGGATACTCCACTGCCAATCTGGGCTATATACCTCCGGGCAGCCGTATCCGCACCGGGGTTGTCATGACCATTGACCGGGATCAGCTTGGCGTTCGCGCCGACAATGGCAGTCAGGCTACTTATTATACCTCAGCGGCCACCCTGGTTCACAAACGGGGACAACTGGTGGAGCTGGAGGCTCTTTATGTAGGGGATCGGGTGCGGCTCTACTTTGATGAACTGGAGACGGATATGGTCAGCCGCCTGGAGGTGGAAGGGGATTCCAACCTGGTACGCAGTATTTACAAAGCCCGTCTGGCGGTGGTGGACAGCAGCGAAAATCGCTTGGGCCTGGAAGATATCAAAGTACTGAACAATGGAGCCTGGCAGGCAGCAGCTCCGCTGCTTAAGCTGGAGCATATCGACCGTTTACCGGTTTACACTGCCGGTGCTCCGGTGCCACTACGTAATCTGAAATATTACCGGGGACGGGAAACCTACCTGCTGGTAAAAAACGTGCTGGGACAGGATATCATCGACCGGATGATTATCAAAAACCAATATGAAGCGGCCCTGAATGACCAAATCAAGGACATTAACTGGTACGGGGAAGTGCTGGAGCTAAAAAACAATAAGAATATCAGCTTCAATGAAGGCAGTATCATTATAAAAAATGGACGGGTTCAGGATAAGACCGCCCTGCACCCCGGGCAGGACGTTCTTGTCTTGGCTGACGGGCGGGGCGGAAGCCGCATCGCCAATGTGGTGTACGTTTATAACGAAGATCTCAATCCCTCCAATATAAGTGAGTACTATCTGTATTGCGGTCAACTGGACCAGATTTATGAGGATGGCCTGTGGCTTAAATCCCTCTTTATACTGGAGAACAACAGCTGGAAGGCTTTCAATGGAGAAAAGGAACTGTTTTATGACAGTGATACCGGCATATATGATGTAGAGACCGGAGGTCTGATTTCTCCTCAGCAATTTTACGCCGGGGATTATGCCGTTGACGAAGACAGCGATCGGGTCAAGGAAAACCGGCTGCGGGACTGGTATGCTTATGTTTTTGCCAGCGGTGACCGGGTGGCCTCCATTGCCGTGCAGAAACAGCAGGATTCTCTGCTGCGTCAGCGGGTGACCGCCGCAACGGTGAAAGCGGTAGCGGAAGACCCCAATGTGGGATGGGTGGTAACCCTGGGGGAAGCCCGGGATTGGAGCAATCATAAGGGGCAGTGGATGCCCAAAAATGCTGATTTGCGCCTTAACCTGCAAAAAGCTCTGCTAATTCGCAACGGAAAGGTCATTTCTCCAGAGGAACTGCGTTCCCGGGAACGGGTTTACCTGGTGCGTGATGATTTTCGGGTCAAGGTCTTGCTGGTTAAATAACTTCAGTCAGGGAGTGTAAACAAAATGAAGAAAAGGATTATTCTTTGGTTGCTGGTAATCAGTCTTGCCGTGTGGTCGCTTCCGGTTCAGGCCGCCCCCCCCGACTATTCGGGAGGGATAAACAATGAAAACGAATACGTGGAAGTGGTCTTTCTCTCCGGGGAACCCATCCAGTTCTCCAGCCGGGCGGGGAAGTTTACTATTAAAGAAAGCGAAAAGGGCGACAGCAAGAGCATTTCCTATACCTTCAAACTGCAACCCGAGACACCAGGGGTTAGCGGATCCCTGGACCGGACAGTCAAATTTGAAGTGACTTACCAGCCCGACAGCCTGCGCGGGCAGACTATTGCCAACCTGGAGCTGAAGAGCTATAAAGAGACCATCAAAATTGGTGCCGACACTTTCACCCTGAAAAAAGATACCGGCTACCAGTTTTCGCGTTCGGATATTATCGACAATCGGCCGGCCGCGGACTTCTACTCGGGAAATATAAAGGCCAGAAAATACTATGATATCAACCGGGATGAAGGAACCGCCGTGGTGGAAATCAGTGGGGGTACGGTGGGATATGAGAACTTCTGGGGCAGTACGGAAACCCTGCTGCTGGACTACTATATTCAGGTGGAACGACTGGCGGAGGATAGCCAAAATGGCCAGACTCTGGCCTGGGAAGGCAATGTGACCGCTAGTGTCGCGGACAGCATGAACAAAAGTTTGAAGTACGCGGAAAACGAGGCCAGCCTCTCCAGTTTTCCCGGCGGGAACATGAAGGTGACCCGGCGTAGTATGTACAGCCGTTATGACTATAATCTCCCGCGCATGAGCGAGGGTCAGCCTGCCGCTGCCCGGCGTCAGGGGACCGTGGAGCTGAACCAGGAGATGCTTCCCCGGGTGGAACGTCTGATTGTTCCCAAGTTCCGCGATGTGGGCGGACACTGGGCGCAGGAGGACATCGAGAAGCTGTTCTCCCTGGATGTATTTGCCGGCAATCCCGCCTTTTTCCTGCCCGATGTACCTATGACCCGGGCTGACTTTGTCCGGGCGGTGGTAAAATCTTGTGATATGCGGGTGTCCGACCAGACGAAAAAGAAGACCCGTTCCCGCAAGGGACCGGCGGAGATTTCACCCTTTGCAGATGTAGCTGTCACTGAACCGGATTACCCGTTCATCAAGCAGTCCGTAAACAAGGGCATCATCAGCGGAGCCGGGGGGCGTTTTATGCCCGATGAGCCCTTAAGCCGTGCCCAGGCCATTACCATTTTGGTACGCGCCCTGGGGTTTGAAACCAAGGCTCCTACCCCCGGATACAGCACCTCGTTTGTTGACGATGGGCAGATTCCTTATTGGGCCCGGGACAGCATATATGTGGCCGCGGAAATCGGTCTGGTGAGCGGAGATCAGGGCAACCACATCAATCCCCACCAGGTAATGACCCGGGCGGAAGCCTCCTCCATGCTGGTACGCTTCCTGGGTTTCCTGGAAAAAGACCTGCAGAAAGATTACCGGGAAAACATCCTGCTCTTCCGCTAGCAGTGTTTATCCCCCCTTTGTCACAAGTCTTCCCGGGGGCCGGCGTAAGGGACAATATGACCTGGTTCGTACGGGAAAATGTAGATTGCCCAGGGGGTACAGCAAGGTGAAAAAAAGCGCCTATATCTTCATTACTATGGTTGCGGTATTAGTGGGGGCCTGGCTCCTCTATTCCGGCCACCCGTTAAATAGCGGGCCGTCGGCCGATGGAGTCTCAGCCCAGGCAGCCAGTACCGGATTGTTTCCGGCACCCGATCACACTGTTTATAATATGGATCTCTATCTGGAGCCGTCCTCGGCTACTCTGCATGGGGATACCTGGCTAAGCACAGTGAATACCAGTGGGCAACCCATGGAATACCTCTGGTTTACCCTCTACCCCAACGCTTTTCGAGATCCATCCCAAAGCCCTGCGCCGGCAGAAGCCTATTATGCCGGCTTTGATCCGGGCTGGCTGCAAGTTGAGTCGGTAGTGGTCAATGGGGAAGAAGTGACCAGCGAAGAACAGGGGATGTCCCTGCGGGCGCTTCTGTCCAGGCCGGTACAGCCGGGGGGGAAACTGGAAATCAACCTGCGCTGGCAAGCACGTATCCCGCGCCTGGCCTATCGTTACGGCAGCAAGGACGGGGTCTTCATGCTGGGGAATTTTTACCCCACTTTAAATGCTCTGGGCGGGGAGGGCTGGCACCTGGCCTATAATTCCTGTTTCGGTGATCCCTTCTGTTTTCACACCGCCGACTACCTGGTGCGGATCAATATTCCCCAGGAATACCAAATGGTTTCCACAGGCCGGCAGATAGATGCCCTGGCCGAGGACAATGGCCGGGCCACTTACCTGGTAGCAGCGGAAAAGGTCCGTGACTTTTGCCTGGTAGTCCTGTATGATTACCATGAGTTATCCAAACAAAGCAGGGGGATCAAAACCACCTGTTTTTTCCCCGCCCGGGGAGAATATGCTGCGGCCGGGATTCTGAATGAGAGTACCCAAATACTTGACTATTTTGCCGGCATCTATGGCTCTTATCCCTACCCGGAATTCAAAGTGGTCTTCGTACCTATGAAGGGTTTTCAGGGCATGGAATATTCCGGCTTGATTTTTTTGCGGGATGAGTTCCTGGAACCGGGGCCCGATCCGGGATATGGGGAATTCATTCTGGCGCATGAAATCGCCCACCAGTGGTGGTATGGAATGGTGGGCAACGACCAGTTAAAAGAACCCTGGCTGGACGAAGGACTGGCCAACTGGTCCGCCAATAAGTACCTGGAAAAGTATCGCGGCAGGGAAATCCCAGATGCTGGAGAATTAAGAAATGGGGTCAATCTGGATCGGAGTCTGGCCGAAATGTATTCCCGGCCCGAGTATTATCGTACTGCCTATTCGGGCGGAGAGGCCTTCTGGTCGGGCCTGGAAAAGGAGCTGGGGGGGGAAGAAGCGGTTTTCAAGGTGCTGCGAAAATACCTGGCAGATTACCGCTACTGCATTGCTACCACCCGGGACCTGTGCCGGGTGATTCAAGAGGAATCCCGGCAGGACATCAGCGAATACCTGTCCCGGTGGTTTTAGTAGCTTCAAAGCGGGGAAACTGAACCAGAGTGGTTTACCGCGGCATGACCCTAGCCGGTAACGGGCGGGGGCAGTGACCTTATTTAAACCCTTTAGACTGGGGCCAATAGCAAATCAAGGAGGTAAAGAATGAATCCCATTGAGGACCTGCAAAATTACCTGGCAGACATGGTGAATAGTGCTCTGAACGAGGCCCGTGATACCGGGCAAATTGAGTTTGCTAGCATTCCAGACTACGTTATCGAGGTTCCACGGGAAAAAGGGCACGGTGATTTTGCCTCCAATGTAGCCATGCTGTTGGCCCGGGAGGCCCATAAGGCCCCCCGGCAAATTGCAGAAATTATTGTAAACCAGATCAACAGGCAACCGATGGACCGCATCGAGAAAGTGGAGATAGCCGGACCGGGATTTATCAACTTTTTTCTCAATAATAACTGGCTTTACGAAATTCCCGCGCTGGTAAAGAGCCTGGGAGCAGATTACGGCAACAATCCCCGGCGCAATTTCAAGGTGCAGGTGGAGTTTGTCAGCGCCAACCCTACCGGCAACCTGCACATGGGAAATGCCCGGGGAGGAGCCATCGGCGACAGCATGGCCAATATCCTGGCCCGGGCCGGTTACGATGTGGAGCGCGAATTCTACATCAACGATGCGGGCAACCAGATTGAAATTTTTACCGAATCACTGGATACCCGCTACCTGCAATTAACCGGCCACGATATTCCCTTCCCGGAAAACGGTTACGCCGGTCAGGATGTAGTGGAAACAGTCAAGGGCCTTATTTCCCGTTATGGGCGCAAGTTGCAGGAAATGCCCCGGGAGGAGCGGCGCAAGTTTATTGTTGCTCACGCCCTGGAGGAGAAAACCGCCTACATCAAGGAAACCTTGTGTAAATTCGGCATCAACTATGATGTGTGGTTCAGTGAAAGGATTCTGCATGAGAGCGGGGCCATTGATGAGATCCTGGATTTGCTCCGTGATAAAGGCTATATTTACGAGCAGGAGGGAGCCTGGTGGTTCAAATCGACCCAGTTTGGGGATGAAAAAGACGAAGTGGTGGTTCGTGCCAATGGCATCCCCACCTATTTTGCCGCTGACATTGCCTACCACCGGGACAAGTTTGAGCGTGGTTTTGATTGGGTTATTAATGTCTGGGGGGCAGACCATCATGGTCACGTGGCCCGGATGAAGGGGGCCATGGAGGCCCTGGGTTATAACCCGGAGCGGCTGGATATTTTACTCATGCAGTTGGTGCGCCTTTACCGGGGCGGAAATATTGTGCGTATGTCCAAACGAACCGGAACCACAGTTACCCTGGATGAATTGGTCGAAGAAGTTGGCCGGGATGCGGCACGCTTCTTTTTTATAATGCGCAGTCCGGACAGCCATCTGGATTTCGACCTGGATCTGGCCAAACAGCAGAGCCAGGAAAACCCCGTTTATTATGTCCAGTATGCGTATGCCCGCATCTGCAGCGTATTTCGCCAGGCCGCAGCCAGCGGCATTAGATTGCCCGATGCCGGGGATGTGGATGTTGCCCGGCTCGGGGAAGAGGAAGAATTGGCCCTGTTGCGGAAGATTGCTGATTTTCCCGAGGAAATCAATATCGCCGCCCGTACCATGGCCCCCCATCGCATTGCCCGTTATGTTCTGGAACTGGCCGGGCTATTGCATAGCTTTTACAATCATCATCGGGTTTTGCAGGTGGAACCGGCATTACAGAATGCCCGCTTGCTTTTGATGGATATTACCCGTACCACAATAAAGAATTCTCTGGATATTCTGGGTGTGAATGCACCGGAACGAATGTAGGAGGGAAAGCAGACCATGCAGCAGAGAAGAAAAAGCGAGGCCGACTTGGCCGTCGACATTCTCGTGGAGAAACAGGAAGCCGTATTCTACCGTGATCTGGTTACCGAGATTGCACGACGGATGGGACGGGCTAAAAACCCCGTCACCGTTACTTCCATTTACACGCGGCTGAATATGGACAACCGGCTGGTATACCAGGGGGAAGGATACTGGTTCTATGACACCAACCGGGTGGGGGGCAAATAGGTATGCGCATTACCTGGCTGGGACATGCCTCTTTTTTGCTGGAAACAGCAGGGAAACGTATTATGACCGACCCTTTTGAGGAGAGTGTAGGCTATCCCCTTTACCAGGAAGCGGTGGATGTCGTAACCATCAGTCATAACCATTATGATCATAATGCGCTTCACCTGGTCCAGGGAGATCCGGTGGTCGTTAGCGAGCCGGGCCAATTCAAGGTGGAGGGGCTCGATATCCAGGGGATAGAATCCTTTCACGATAAAAAGATGGGCCGGGAACGGGGAAAAAACAACATTTACCGGGTTCACAGCGAGGGCCTGGTGGTGGTCCACCTGGGGGATCTGGGACAGCTGCTCACTGCTGCGCAGAGGGAACAGCTAAAGGATGTGGATATACTGCTCGTTCCGGTGGGGGGACGCTATACGGTGGATGCCGGCGAGGCCTTCGAGATAGTCCGGAAACTTCATCCGCGCATCACCATTCCCATGCATTTCAAAACCCCCCACTGTACCATTGATCTGGCCTCGGTGGAGGATTTCACCGCCCGCTTTCCCCGGGTGGTAAAATTGCCGTTTCTGCAAGTAAGCCGGCCGGACCTGGACGAGAAGTGTCCCATCATTGTTTTGGATTACCTGGCCGGTTGATTTTAATAGGTAAAGAAGGTAAAATTCTAGAGGATTTTGTAGTTTGTTTGCAGGGAAGATATCCCTGCTTGACTTGCAATTTGCTTGTAGACTTGAGTAGGCGTGATTGATCTGGCTGTAGATAGATATGTATTAATTAGTTTGCAACTCTTCAGCCAATGTTTTACCATTTCCAAGTTTATCCATATCAACCTTTGCTACTTCGTAGTCCCTGACAATCCCATACTTTTTTAATTCACCTGTGACTTGTTGCAGGTATCTTTCGGCCATTTTAAAAGTCGGGAAAAACACCCCTTCTAATTTACCTGTACCTGTCGCATAAGTTATCGTTCTCTCGTCTTGCGAAACGATAAACGGCACATTAGACAAAAACCCACCTGTTTTACGATCCCTTACTGCATACATTTTGCTTGCCACCATATCATGATACCTCCTGATTTTTTTGTATGGATGAATGAACGATTCGTTACCCCACCTTAATGATATGGTGAATCGCCACCCCATCCTTTTTGTCTATGACGTCGTGAATCACGCACCCATCTTTTTAGCAAGGGTGTAGATACTATCGACCCCCATCCAACATCTTGATCTTAGCACCATGGTTTCAATTTGTCAAGCATTATTTTACAAATTAATTATATTATGGAAATGACAATGCTAATTTTTATTTTATTTTTAGGAAAAAAAAGGTGTAGGTAGTGTCGACAACACGCAATCAGGCTCACATTTTTAAACTTATCCTAAGCAAACGGCTTTAAAAGGCGCTGTAAGCGTTTTTGTTTTAAGGGTATACAAATATACCAACCACTATCTAAAAATTGAAATTTGAGTCATTTTGAGTGCATATCTTTGGAGTACTCACTACATAATTACGATTATGCTAGGGAGTTGCTAAATCATCTTGAGTTTTTGCAGCTTTAAAATTATTTGAAAGCTGCTCTTTTTTCAAATTAACATTATGTTCATTCATTTTGCTTGCCGAATTATTCGGTAAGCAGTCTTGTGTAGGTAGGAGTCTTAAAATTTTTCTTGTTCCTCCTGTGGCATCTTTGCCCATATTTTATAAGCAGTAGTGGCCTTCAGAGAATCGTACTCTACAAGG
>ENA-UOOK01006941-UOOK01006941.1-fermentation-metagenome-genome-assembly--contig:-NODE-6941-length-10551-cov-6.184928_pt1 | contig 10551 bp, 22 predicted proteins | sample MGYA00245777_ERZ724023 | MGnify/ENA primary metagenome ERZ724023 (study PRJEB28704, sample SAMN03018312) | fermentation metagenome | biome: anthropogenic terrestrial biome; feature: soil; material... | reverse complement strand
CTTCCTTTTCTCTGATGTAGTGCGGGCACCTGTTAATGTCTGCCGCAAGCCCACATATCCCTTTCATGACTTACATCACCTCCAACTCTTAAGAATATTATACGAACGTGCGTTCTAAAAGTAAAGAGGGGTATGGTGGAAATTATTACCATAATTAGCCTAGACAAACTATGGTATATTTATATGCATACTAAAACAGTACTGTATTGTTACCAGCCTTTTCCAGTCGAATATGGTTTACATAATGGTAATATATCGATATGAAAATACTGCTTGATGAATATATGAAAAAGAGGAACTTGACCGAGCGGCAGGTTAGTATTATGACAGGGTTGTCTAAATCGACTATACATGAGATAAAAGGAGGATCCATGCCGAGAATAGATACCATGGTAATGCTTGCCAAAGGATTACATATGAAGGTAAGGGATTTAACAGACTCCACTGATATATAAAAAGTGGTCGGATTTCCGGGCAAAACGTTTCATTTCTTTCTTATTTGCGTTTTAATTAATACAAGAACGTAAAGGAGGGGCGAGATGAAAAAAGAGAATATATGCAACCTTGACAAAAAGAACATATGTTCTTATAATGAAAGGAGGAATTAACTACCGTGGATAAAATAATATAATATGGATAAGGGGGTTATAGTAGTGACATACAAAGGAGGCATAAGGGGACGTGGGAAAGACTAACGATGAAGTCATATGTGATTTTTACAGGTATATTATTGAATTACCGGAAAAAGATTATCGTGCAATTTGCGAATGTATGAGGGAGAGTGAACCAATGCGTGGCATTGCGGAGAAAATGATTTGTAAGGCAAATAAAAAACGAATTCAGGTTATAAACTTGGATACTAATGCACAATTGTAATTCGTGTTGCATCTCGTGATGCATAGCTTTATAAAAGTTAATTTTTTTAATTGAATATTTAGAAAATAAACTAAATATATAGTACCGGGAAACCATGTATTTATAAGGAATCCCGGTACTATCAGCTATTTTTGACATTTTATTTTTCCAGTTCAAATCTGGTTGTCGCCTCTCTAAAACCTCAGTGTTTACTGGGGTTTTATTTTTTGTGTTGCATCTTCGTGTTGCATAGAACTGAAATATGTGTTCGCGATCTGATTCATTTCTTGTGTTTTCCCCATCATAGCATGACGGTATACATTTTTTAATACGCCATCATTTCCCCAACCACCACGACTCATAATATATGCATCCGGTATGCCAAGTGCGTGTTGAATGCTTGCAGAGTAATGTCTTAAATCGTGAAATCTAAAATGTGTTATACCAGAACTTTTTAACAGTCTTGAAAAACGAGTAGTTATATTATCAGGTGTTAGTTTTGTGACCTTTCCAGACATGTTTTTCCACTTATCAGCCACAAAGTCAGGGTAATCTATAAAACGGTCTCCAGCATAAGATTTAGGTGCTTTTATAACCCATGTCTTGTCTGGTGCCAAAACCATATTTTTACATACGTGAACGATATTCCCATTTATATTATCAGTGTCAAGCGCACATATTTCACCGCGCCGCATCGGTCCGAAAGCAGCGAGTAAAATTGGCAACTCTAGATCAGTTCCAGCTGCTAATTTGATAAGTTTTTTTACATCGTCATCTGATGGTATATATAGCTGTGGACGTACCGGCCTTGGTAAAACTGTATTTAATACAAAACTTGGGCGCTCCTGTTTAATAACAGCAGAAATTAACCCGTGATTATCTCTAACAGTTTTAGGAGCATGTACTTTGGCATCGTTGTTTACAAAATCTTGAATTATTTCTTGCGTGATATTATTTATCTCAATATTAGCCAATACTTTTAAATCCTTATCTTGTAATCTCTTGTAATTTAGTATAGTGCGAGGGGAGACAACAGGTTCCCTCATGGAGATATATTCTTTAAGGGCCTGACCAAAAGTTTTTTTAGTCCTAGATCTTGTTTCTTTGGTCAAAGCATACTCAGTCGCCATATTTTCCGCTATTTTCTTTCCTGCATTTTTGGGGTTGTCACACGTAAAAGATTTATAGTGTCGTTTTCCATTTTCATCTGTATAATCAAATACTTGTACCCTCCATGATCCCGATGGCAGTTTTCTTGCAGTAGGCATATCGCTCTTCCTTTCATTACTTGTTTTTTAGGTATAAAAAATACGCCATACCTTTGACAGATTGGCGCATTCGTGATACAATAAGTCTGCGAAAACCTTGTATCAGGCCATTGTCTGGTATGATTTATAAAATCCGTTCCGGTATGTGCCGGGGCGGTTTTTATTTTATTTTGATAGTAGCATAATAACGCTAATTAATTCCGTTTAGACTGTCTTGTAAAGATTTCATAGCATTGCTTATGTTATTCATAGTTATATAATATTTGTACGCCCAAATAATGAATAGTACAGTAAAAACTATGGATATAGCTACCCGGACCCCATGACAAAACTTCTTGTTGTACCACATTAGAAATAAACCGACAGGATAGCAACAGCAAAACATCATTAAAAGCGTGAACCACCAACTTTGGTAAAACTTTAATTCTTCCGCGCTGTGCTCTACAATATTTAGTTGTGGATTATTGCTTTCAATTAATTCTATGGTTTTTTCAATTTTATCATTCGATTTCTTGATAAACTCAAATCTTGTAACTTTATTATCATTATCTATAAATTTAACATATCCCGGTTCGATTGTACTGGCATATGAAAATTCAATTCGTTTTAAATCATCATATACAAGTCTTTTTGTATTACCAAAAAATGTTAAAATATTTGATTCTTTCTTCCCTACATACAATTCCTGTGAGGTACCTTTTATACTCATACTTAACACCCCTTTTTAACTAGGATTGCTCTTAAACTATTTTTTCTTAGCCATTTCGCGCATTAATTCAAATTGCTGTCTTACGTTTGTCACAAAAGCTGCCATGATTTCTTTGGTTTTATCATCAAGTTCTACGCCATCAAAATAAAGCGGGCTGCCATCGGGATCTTTTATATCGCCTATAATATCATCAAATTTCTTAGCAATGTCTCTATCTACTACAGACGCTATCACGGGTTTCTTATTTTCGTTAGATTCTTTCCCAGTCATTAAATAATCCATGCTAATCCCGAAGTATTCGCAAATCTTCCCGCCTATTTCAGGACCAACCAGCGATCGCTTCTTCTTCCATGTATAAATAGTTGATTGTGATATACATGTGTCTTTACAGAACTTGTAGATGGTTATCCCGTGCTTATGAAGTAATGCTTCAAAAATATCGTACATAGTCAATCTCGCTTTCCAAAAAAAATACCTCAAAAAAACGCAATAAACCTATTGACTACTGCTATGTATAGTGGTATAGTATGCATATACAACGGCAGAGCGCGGTAAAAGCGTTAAATATAATATGGTTGTATCGGTTTAGTGACATACATCGTTCGCAAAACAAGTATATCACTAAACCGTGGTATATGCAAGTATTTTTTAACGAAAGGGGGGATTTTATGCCTAAAATGTATTCGTGCACAGAAGTAGCAGCACGCTACGGTGTTCAAGTTCGCACTGTCTGGGGCTGGATAAAGAAAAAGAAATTACCAGCGATGAAAATCGGAAGAGACTACAAGATCAATGATGATGACATAGCGACATTTGAAGAATCATGCCGCACGGCGAGGTAACTACATAACATAAGCACATTGAAAAGGAGGTACATATTTGAACGATTTAAAAATCTTTAGCAATGCAGAGTTAGGGCAGATGCGAACAGTAATCATTGAAAATGAGCCATACTTTGTCGGTAAAGATGTTGCTGGTATCCTCGGGTACCAAAACGGTAGTCGAGATATTAACAGGCACGTTGATGGTGAAGACAAAACCAAATTGATGGTCTTTGATGGAATACAGAATAAAGAAACCATCGTCATAAATGAAAGTGGGCTATATAGCTTAATTCTTTTAAGCAAACTGCCATCTGCAAAGAAATTTAAACACTGGGTGACAGCGGATGTTCTCCCGTCAATCCGTAAGCATGGAGTATATGCAGTTGATGAACTGCTTAATGATCCAGACTTAGCAATCAAGGCGTTTACCGCATTGAAAGAGGAAAAAGAACGAAATAAGCAACTTACAGAGGAAGTCAATGTTAAAAATCAGTTGATAGGTGAGTTAAAACCGAAAGCTGATTACATGGACAAAATTCTCAAAAACCCCGGTCTTGTCACCATTACGCAGATTGCGAAAGATTATGGAATGAGCGGTTATGAAATGAATGCCACTCTTCATAAATTCAATGTCCAGTATAAACAGAGTGGGCAATGGCTGCTTTATAAGGATTATTCCAAATGCGGCTACACACACTCTGAAACGATCGACATAACTCATTCTGACGGCAGTACATCGGTTAAAATGAATACAAAATGGACACAGAAGGGGCGGTTATTCCTGTATCAGCTACTAAAAGATAATGGAATTTATCCTACAATTGAGAAGGTGAGGGAGTAAATTGCCAAAAGTGAAATTAAGTGACTTTGAGCAAAAGAAGCTTATCGCTCGCGTTACTATCAGAAAAAGAATGGAAATCAAACAGATTAAAACAAAGGAGATTGCGCATCGGTTAAACCGTCCGGAAGGAACGATAAATTACCGCTGGCAGCACCCGGAAACCTTCAGATTAGAGGACTTATGGTCTTTAGTATCCGCGCTCGGATTGAGTGACCAGGAGATCCTACAGATAGTAAGAGGAAAAGAAATTGTATAAGGAGGACAACCCATGGTAAGCATCATCAACAAAGTGGACCTAAAGCCGCTTAACGAAGAATTGTACGCAAGGCCGCAAGCCTGCGAGTTACCTTATTATGAGCGCCAAAACGCGATTTGCCATATATGAAGTGGACTATGAAGAGAATGGAAATAACTGCTGTGAGGCTGGTAGTGATCCTGAGGGACCGCGGTTTACATACCGTGGAATCCCGATAGCGACCTGCAACGCCGTACCATTTGGCTACATTGATATCAAAGATTAAGGAGGGGTAAGCATGGAAGAAAGATTCTGGCGCCAGAGGTGGCGTGAAGAATGCGAGAGTAAGAGATTTTTCATCAGCATTGTAGTAACTCAGGGATTAATAAATACCGGGCTGGCGGCTGTGCTGGTGTGGGCGCTGAGATAGGAGCGAATTAAAGGCCGCTGAGGCTAAAGAAGGAGGACATATGGCAAAATTTAATATTGAAGTGGATTTAGACTGGATCGAAGAGGAAGGATTTTCGATTGATGAAGAAATCAGGAATCAGGTTGTTGATGGTGTTAAAAACGAATTACTGAGAAAGGCAACGCAAGAAGCCGTAAGCGCTTTGGATAAAGAAATCGCTTCAAAGGTAGAAACTGCTGGGAAAGTAATTCAGGAAAAAGTAGATTCTTTCATTGAAAATGTTTGCGAAGAAAAGATTGCAAGCATGAAGATTCCTTACAAAAAGAGCACGTGGAGTGATGAAGTCAAGTACGAATCAATGACCGAATTTGTTGGCAGAAGGTACGAAGATTTTCTTAACAGAAAGGTATTCGACAGGGATGGTCATACACCAAGATACGATAGTGATAAAAACACTTCTCTCAATGAGTATTTCGTTAATAAATACTTGGAAAAGGAGCTTGCAGGAAAAGTAAGTGAAATGATTCGTACTGCGAAGGAAGAAGCTGAGAAAACTGTCTTGAAAACTTTGGAAGCAAACCTAAAAGATCAGCTTGCAGCAGATACCATTAAGCGTCTTAACATTCCTAAGTTGCTTGGAAATTTACAGCAGAAAGCTATTGAATTTGAAAGCGAGAAAGGAAAGAAGTGATCCTATGAATTACATAGTCAGGTACAACGGCTGGGGAATCCACGTTGAAGCGAACAGCGAGAAGCAGGCCAGACACCGGGCATGGGTAAAGTTTAGCGAAGCCTATTCTGTGCCGTACGGTGATTTTATGAGAAATATTGAGGAGGTGAGCGAGGAATGAGTTTAAAAAGACCAGGCGTAATTTTTGATAAGCTGCGATTCATCTGCCCGGATTGCGAAACTGAATTAAAAACAAACAGATGTAGCAATTGCGGACAGATGATTGATACCGATGATTTCGAAATAGATGTCTGCCCTGGTGAAGTCTTGGAAGAATCTGACGAGTGGCGGAAGGTTGAAGATTTTATCATTTCCCGAAACTACACCTGGACTTACGAAGGATTGAAGCACGATTACCAAAATTACTACACGAAAGGTGCGTATTGTAGCCATACATTCCTTGATGTCGTAAAGCACAATGAGGCTGAATGTAAATTCTTATTCGGAGGTTGCGAATCCAGTGAGTGATGAATACAGAGAAAGAATTGCAGAGTTTTTATCACAGTACATAGATATCCTGGATTGTAAGTTAGGATATGGTGACGAAAGGGTAATTCGCCAGGGAATTAAGCTACTTAGCGAACAAAACATCTTTTCAAAAAGCGGATTAAAAAAAGAATTAATGAGGCAGCAAGGGATTGTCTTAACAGATGATTTTATTGAAAAGTGCTTAAGCGTTAAGGTTAAGGAGGAATCATGAAGAAACACTAAACCTACAAAGCCGGAGCCGCCGCTGGGTTAAGCCCACATCAATGGCAGAACGGCGGTAAAAGAAAAAGGCCCACAGGTGCGCCAACACCTGCAGGTCAGAGTAACTATAAAATCATTCATAACCCGTATTATACGTGGTAAATCGGAGGTAGTCAAGATGGAAGATAGAATAATTATGGTTAGCGTGCCATTATCCAGTTATGAAGATGGTGTGCGCGCGATGGCACGGATGGAGGCATTAAAGGCTTTCGTGATTAAAGAGGAATACAGCATTTCTAGAGACGATATTGCATCTATCGTAGGATTCGAACTTCCCTCAAAAGGAGGCGATGCAGATGTATGTGGGGATATGTCAGGAACAAGGAATTGTAGTAACTGATGAAAATGCTTTCCGGTATGCCATGGAGCGGATTGCACATGGCACTCCGGAGGAGCAGAAGGAATTTGTCGAATGGTACTATTCTGGAAATTGGATAGAGGAGGAAGAACATGGACAATGAGATTATTCAGTCAGATCAAACCATGGGATTATCAACAGGAGTGTTTTCAAATTCTGAGAGCTTTCAAGAAATCTTTAACATAGGTAAAATGTTCGCTTCTTCTTCTTTGGTGCCAGCAGCGTACCAAGGCAAGCCGATGGACTGCACTATTGCGGTAGACATGGCAAACCGTATGGGAGTTAATCCTATGATGGTAATGCAGAATTTATATGTGGTCCAGGGTAAACCATCATGGAGCGGACAGGCTTGCACCTCAATGATTATGACAAGCGGTAAATTTAAGAATGTCCACCATGTGTATACCGGAGAGGAGAATACGGATTCTTGGGGCTGCTATCTTGAAGCCGAACGCATTGACAGCCAAGAGATTGTAAAAGGAGCAAAAGTAACAATCAGAATGGCAAAAGATGAAAAATGGTATGACAAGAACGGTAGTAAGTGGAAAACCATGCCTGAACTTATGCTTGCTTATAGAGCATCAGCGTTTTTTGCAAGGGTACATATTCCTAATGCGCTTATGGGCTGCGCTGTTGAGGGTGAAGTTGAGGATATTATAAAGACTGGACCTACCGAAATGGCTATGGACCCATTTGAGGAGGAACCGGCAGAATGATATTAACGGCTGACAATTACTACAGTCAAGAAGCAAATAAGCATTATCTTTCTGTAAGCCAATACAAAGATTTCCAGGGTACTTATGGCAAAGTGGGCTGCGAAGAATATGCACTTGCCAAAATAGATGGGTCGTGGGTTGAAGATATGGAAGAATCGGACGCTTTAATGGTTGGCAGCTACGTTGATGCTTATTTTGAAGGGACCATCGAAGATTTCAAAAGGCAGCACCCTTGTATCTTGAAAAAAGATAAAACCTTGATGGCTAAATACGAAAAAGCCAATCAAATGATTGAGCGGTGTGAGCGTGACAAAAAGTTTATGCAGATGATGAGTGGAGAAAAACAGGTCATTATGACTGCGAATATGTTCGGTGGCGACTGGAAAATAAAGATAGACAGTTATCATGCAGGAAGGTGCATAGTTGATTTAAAGACCTGCCAGAGCATCAGAAAAGAGTTTTACCATGCTGATATAGGCCACATCAATTTCCTTGCTGAATGGGGCTATTACATTCAAGGAGCCGTATATCAAGAGGTCGTAAGAATCAATACAGGGGTAAAATTACCGTTCTACATAGCGGCTGTTTCTAAAGAAAAAGTCACGGACATTGAAATAATACAGTGTGAGCAAAGCCTGTTAGACGAAGCCTTAATCGAAGTTGAGAGAAACACCCCATACATATTACAGCTTAAGAGCGGAGAAATAATGCCTATACGTTGCGGTGGGTGCGATTATTGCAAGTTTACAAAGGTCCTCACAGGTCCAATATGGTCAAGTGAATTACTTGGGGAGGTATAGCATGGATTCTATTCTAACAAATGATACGGAATATTGCTTCTTTTGTGGAGGAATAGCAACCTGTGAACATCATCTGGTATTTGGTAATGCAAGGCGTGACTTTTCTGAGAATAGCGGTTTGAAAGTACCATCTTGTAAGCGTTGCCACACCGACGGCGGACTAATTTATAAGGTCCACGGAAATATCATGGCTGAGAAAATGTCAAAAATAATAGGGCAGTTAGCATGGGAGAAAGAAGCAATTATAAAAGGAGAGTCTCCCCAGGAAGCAAGAGAACGATTTCGCAGAGAGTGTGGAAAGAGTTATTTATAACCTTGTAGTCCCTCTAATCAAGGGAATTACATATATGTCACAAAAATATGCCATTGGAAACCTCTGCCGTTGCTACTTTCAGGGCGGCGGCGGAGGGGAAAGGAGCCTATGGAATATCAGTTTATAATTAAAGGTCGGCTTGACGGTCTGAATGATTACACGGCGGCAAACCGAACCAATCCGCATAAGGGCGGAAAGATGAAAAAAGACAATGAAACAATCGTTATATGCGCCATTAGACAGCAGTTAAGACGGTTACATATAGAAAAGCCTGTTGTACTTAAATTCGCTTGGTATGAGGCTAATAAGCGGCGAGACCATGACAATGTATCAAGCTTTGGACGGAAGGTAATCCAAGACGCTCTTGTCAAGTGTAAAGTGCTGCAGGACGATGGTTGGAGGTATGTGGTGGGATTTACTGATGATTTTTACTGCGACAAAGAGAACCCACGCATTGAGGTATTAATAGTGGAACAGGAGTGATGATGTGACAGAAGGAGGATACATAAAAATCAACCGTGGGATCTTGGAGTGGGAGTGGTACGGGAACATAAATACGAAAGTCTTATTCTTGCACATGCTGATAAAGGCTAACTGGAAAGAAGGTAAATTTCAGGGAATTGATATTCCACGTGGTTCTTTTGTATCCTCTTACCCCAAATTATCTGATGATTTAGGGCTTACTGTGAACGAGATAAGAACAGCATTAAAGCACTTACAATCTACCGGAGAAATCACAGTCAAGACACACTCGAAATTCAGCGTATTTACGGTAGAAAATTACTGTTTATATCAGGACATTAACAGTCAAGTCACAGACAATTCACAGGCAGATAACAGTCAAAGCACAGTCAAAGCACAGTCTATTAACAGTCAATTAACAACAATAGAAGAAGGGAAGAAAGAAAGAAGGGAAAAAGGTAAGAAGGGAAGAAGTAATATATATACCGATCCCGAAAAAGTTCGGCATAAAAGAGGTGAATACGGACACGTGCTTTTGTCAGATGATGAGATTGAACGCCTTGGAAAAGATTACGGCGAGGATATGGCACAGCAGGCAATACAATTCCTTGATGAATATATGCAGATGCATGGGAAGTCCTACAAGGATTGTAACCTTGCTATAAGAAAATGGGTGATAGATGCAGTGAAGAAAAAAGAAATTGAACCGTATAGGCCGGCCCACGGTCCAGCAATTAATCAAACTGAAAAGCAACAGCAAAGCCGGGATATGATGCTTAATTGGGCCATGGCAAAGGAGGAACAGAATGGAAGTTAAAGAATTTGCAGTATTTGCGGATCGATTGAAAACAGCTTTTCCAAAAGATAACTTGCTTTCAACGCCGGATCAGATGGATTGGTGGTTTGACCTGCTTGGAGATATCCCGTACCAGACTGCAATACTGGCACTGAAAAAGTATGCGCTGTCAAATAAGTTTCCTCCAAGCGTGTCAGAGATTAGAACAATAGCGGCGGACCTTACCGGAGAGAGATTGCCAGATGCAGACGAAGCCTGGGGACAGGTAAACAATGCTATAAGGCGTTTCGGATACATGAGGGAGAGGGAAGCCTTAGACAGAATGAACGAACCCGTCAGAAAGGCCGTGGAGCGCATTGGATTCCAGAATATATGTCAATCACCGTATGAGCAGTTGAACACGCTCAGAGCGCAATTCAGGGGAGCATACGAAGCGGAATACCGGAGGTCCATGGAAGTACATAAGATGCCGGAGCGAATGAAAC
>ENA-UOOK01006940-UOOK01006940.1-fermentation-metagenome-genome-assembly--contig:-NODE-6940-length-10552-cov-3.063732_pt1 | contig 10552 bp, 9 predicted proteins | sample MGYA00245777_ERZ724023 | MGnify/ENA primary metagenome ERZ724023 (study PRJEB28704, sample SAMN03018312) | fermentation metagenome | biome: anthropogenic terrestrial biome; feature: soil; material... | reverse complement strand
AAACCGCATCGCGGTACCGTTCAGTGAAGCAAAACCGCGCTGTAAAAGCGACCTCGCCCTTACCATGGATAATCTTATGCGTTTTATGACTGGGGTACGCTGCCCTATTTCCTAGAGATCTTCCTTACGGCAATAACGACCGGTATGGTTATCGCTACAGATACAACCGCCTCCGGTATGCCGTTGACGACCGCGATACCGAAAATGGCTTTCGCTGCCGCGCCGGCATCCAGATTGTTTGCCGCCGCATACTGTTGGGCATAAAGCAAATAGATCATGCCCAGAACGCCCGCGGTATTGGTCAATGAGCCGATGGCCGCGCTTATGCCGGTTTTTAATAAATTATTTTTGAAAAATGGGATCCTGTAGCCGTAATACGCCGTTACTCCGATAAGCATTCTCGGAAGTACGGACACAAGGGGATTTAAAAAGGCAAAAGACAGAATTGAGGGATTGGCCATGTTCTGTACGATGCTGAATATACCGAAGATCAAACCTGCCATAACGCCTACCACGGGCCCTTCCAGGATGGCTCCGATAATAACGGGTATGTGCATGATCGTTGCCTTTGCCATAGGAAGCGGTATGAACCCGATCCCCAGCGCCCCAAGCACGATCGATATCGCCGACAGGACGCCCACGACAGTTATCTGCCTGGTGTTGAATTTCCTCTTTACCAAACTTTTTTCCACTAAAATCAACCTCCCGCTCTTATTCCCTGATGGGATATAAGTCGTAATTTAAAATATTTTCAGTCCGGCTTCCGAAGAATACCGGCTTTTTATAATGCTACCATAAATTTATTCAAAATTCCATATAAAAGTGAAATAATGTTTAATAAAGTATTCACCGACCTATTCAGAAGAAAGTACCATGAAATTATTCAAATACACAAATACGACACTCACGTTGAAGATTTTGCACGAGTTCTGCTCTTCTTTTCCATATCATTTAATCCTTCCTGAAATGCTTCTGAACTACAGAGTAGGATAATTTTGGACGCCTGTATTCGTCCAGGACTCCCTTGTTGTTTTTATTTCTCGGCCTTGTAAGATAGAAGGTTCCCTCCTCGGTTATCCTGCAATCACAAAACTGCCATATAAAGGTTCCGCATATTTCCGGCCGTTTTATATAAAGCTCCAGTGCTTCATCCAGTATATCTGCCTGTCTTTCTTCGCTCCATCTCACTCTTGTTGGCTCTCTGAAGCCATATATTGCCGCCGCTCCAAATTCACTTATGATAACAGGCTTGCCTGCTGCGCCGGCACTATCAGCCCATGCCAGAAATTTATCATACTGCGGCCTGAGTTCCAGATCATCATACCATCCATAATACAGATTGAAGGATACGATATCTGCAAGGTCAAGGCAAATATCCGTAAAAGGACGGTTTGACGCATAGCTTAAAGGACGGCTTTTGTCCATATCCCTTATTTGTTCAAGCTGTTCTGCATAATACTTTCTACCTTCCTGCTCCGAGCTGGCGCACTCGTTCAAAATCCCCCAAATTACAATTGAAGGGTGGTTTATATGGTTTTCCACCATTTCCCTGTTGCAGTCCCTGCACTGCCTGGAAAAGTACGGGCTCTCCATTTCAGTCAGGTCCAGTCCTCTGGCATGGTTTTCTTCCCATACATAAAACCCCAGTTCATCACACAGGTCGAGAAAGATCTCATCATTGGGATAATGGCATGTTCTCACGGCATTTGAGCCTGTATCCTTCAAGATATACAGATCCCTGAGCATCATGGAGAACGGAATGGCAGCCCCGTAATGCGGGTGGTCTTCATGCCGGTTAAAGCCTCTCAGTTTGGTTTCGCTATTATTTATATAAAGCTTTCTGTCCTTTAGCGCTATTACCCTGAAGCCCACCCTGTCAATAAGATCGTCAAAGGGTTCTCCGTTATCGTGTCTGGAAAGCTGAGCCTCAATAGTGTACAAATCAGGGTGCTCCGCCGACCAGGGAGCAATATTGTCAAAGCAAAGCTGCTTATTAACATGAACTTTTTCCCCAGCTTTTGTCTGGAAGATACCAAAGTCTATTTCTCTTCCCGCAACCTCCGCCTTCAGCCGAAACTCTTTTTCCTCCGGAGAAAGGTTTTTTATATGAACCGATACATCCGCATGCCAGTTAGTCCCCGCAAGTAGCGGAACAAAACTGATCCTTTCAATGAATGCATCCTGGATTTCCTCTATTGAAACTGTTCTGGTGATTCCCCCGTAAGTATAATAGTCATTGGGCTTGTGAAGAGATGATTTATCCGAAAAGGTGTTATCCACATTCACCACCAGTTCATGTTTACCAGGCCGCACATTCTGAATCACAATGTAAAATGGTGTATATGCGTTGTAATGGTAACCGGCCGGAACCCCGTCGAAAAACACATGTCCGCTGTGGCTCACGCCCTTGAAATCCAGCTTTAAATTACATTTCTTATTCACAGTTACAAATGTCCTGTAGCTTCCCATACCCCTGTAGGTCAAAAAATCCGGATGCATTTCCCAGCATCCCGGAACACTTAATTTATAAGTATACTTATCAGGCAGTTCATCTGTGCTATCGATAGGTTCAAAATCCCAAAGCCCTTCCAGTTCGGTTTGTTTCCTTATTATATGTTGTTTAAATGCTCTTAACATTTATTTAATCTCCGATAATTATATGCTGATCGCCTGCAGCCATGCCCTTGCCATTAAAGCATGTCCCGGCGCCGCAGGATGTATGCCGTCCGGTGCCCAGAAGGCCGGTTCCCTTTGGGCACAGGCCTGAGCCAGCAGTCCGTCGAAAGGGACATAAATTGTATTGAATTCCCTGGCCAGTTTTCTTACAACATGTATTTTAGGGTCCAGATTTTCTCTCCAGAGTTCCTTTTCCTTATCTACAAGAAGAAGAAAAGGTTCGCATAAAATAATATTTGAACTGCACTTCTGCTTGACCTCGGTAAGAATATACCTATAGTCCTCTTCAAATTTTTCAGGGGCGGTGTACCTGTTTTCGCTGTATCTTCTCCAGCAGTCGTTAACTCCTACCATGACAGATACCCAGCCGGGCTTCAGATCAGTGCAGTCTTCTTTCCAGCGGGCACGCAGATCACACACCTTGTTTCCGCTTATACCCCTGTTCAAAAACTTTACTTTTTTCCCGGGATACATGGAATTAAAAAGTGCTGCCGTCATGGAGACAAAACCTGTGACAGACAGATCGCCCCCATCCTCCCGGTTTCTTCCCGCATCTGTGATACTGTCCCCCTGGAACAGCACAACTGCATTGTCTTCAATAATTGTTGCCATATGTTATCTCCTTTTCAACCTTGATTTTACTATAAATTCCGGAGCGGAAGAAATCGGATTCCTCCGTTCCGGCAATTTACGCCATTTTATTCTGCAGTCAGCTTAATATAATACGAGTATCTAAAGAAATGGAAATTTTCCCTTTAGCATAAACCCACCCCTCCGCTTCTTGTATACGATAATTTATTTATGTGATTGCAATACTACCCTTATTCTGGTCTTTTCTCCTGTGAGATTGAACCTGAAAAATGCCAGTTTATCCTGAATAATTCTGGCGTCCATGACTTGCTCACAAGAGATAATTTCATAACCGGCGAGATTATCCCAGTAAGCAAGGCCAAAGGGAATAGGCTTCCAGTGCCCGATTTCATATTCAATTTCTATCACGTCTTTATCTTTGATGTATGTTGTAATAAATATATATGGTACCTTTTCTTCAAATTCATCGCTCATATCCCATTTGCCTGTATAATTTCTTAAAAGCCGCGGTCTGTTTTCTCCCTCGACAAAAACCATCTGGCACTCCGAGTCATAATACAGGAAGGTTTCAGGCCACGGGCCCATTCCAACTCCTCCAAGCGTCATGGTATATTCATTGATTTCAGGACGCTTGAGTGTATCTTTTGTAAGCATGTATGAAGGTGCCGTCTTCGGGTTTTTCTCATGATACAGTGCTATGGCTTTCGGCAGTGTCGTGAACGTTATATTGAATCCCTTGACATATTGGAAGAAAAGCTCCAGCATGCTTTCACATTCATATACATGCTCCGGAGGAAAAACAGCAAAGCGGCGGGTATATTCCATTTCATGTGCTTCCTGCTGCTGGAGAAAAAAAACATAGTCATTGTTAGCGGTATTTGAAAGATAATCCTGAAAAGTGTTTTTCCAGTATTCGATATCCCTGCCTGTACAAAGTCCTGCCCTGAGCACATCATTTGGATCGGTGGAAAATATGCAGGGACTGCCCGTATGCCAGGTCTGGTTCAAATCTCTGGCAGTCCACTCGCAACCCACTATTTTCCCTTTTCCCCTGTTGGGCACCTTGTACCGGTCTCCATCTATATACCAGAATCCCCAGGGTATTCCCCTGTGCGTGATACCATCCCACCAGGTCTGTTCCCAGCAGTAACCCCACATACCCTGAAAATCCAACTCTTCAAGCACCTTTATAATTTCATTTGTAATCTGCCCTCTTCCTATCACCTTGGTCTTTACCCAGGGAAAAGTCTGCTCTATACAATTCCATTCATCGGTTATCAACTGCTTTAATTCGTCCAGCCTCCCTTCCGGATTCTGTCCGTACATAGGGCATTGCAGTATAACATCATCTCCGTACTGTTCATGCCACTGTCCGATTTTATCTCCAACCAGTTTTACCGATCCGCTGTTGACAATCCATGTAACAGGAATTCCATATTTGTGTGCCAGCCTTTGTATCCGTTCTATCCCTTCAAGTGGGGTCCCGTGGCCCCATTTGGTGTCATAATTTGATGCGTAGCTTACAAATGTATAGATCAGCTTTTCAGGTTTCATTGCATTCTCCTCGTCTTAAATAGCATAAAATATAATTAAACGGTTACCGCATTCATCCAGGCCCTGGCCATAACCGCATGGGCAGGTGCGGCAGGATGAACTCCGTCGGGCGACCAGAAAGCCGGCTCTCTGCGGGTGCAGGCCTGGGCTAGCAGGCCGTCAAAGGGAACATATATGGCCCCGAATTCCCTGGCGAGCTTCCTCACCACATGAATTTTTGGATCAAGATCGTCCCTCCACTTCGCTTTTTCCTCATCCGACGGGATCAGAAAAGGTTCACACAGAATAATGCCCGCATTGCATTTTTGTCTTGTTTCGGCAATAATAAACCTGTAGTCCTCTTCAAATTCTTCGGTGGTTACAGGCCTGTTTTCATTAAATCTTCTGTAACAGTCATTTATTCCAACCAGTATGGAAACCCAGTCAGGCTTCAAGTCAATACAATCCTTTTGCCAACGGGACCTTAAATCGCTGATCTTATCGCCTCCTATACCCCTGTTCAGGAACTTGACCCTTTTTTCAGGATACAAGGAGGAAAAAAGTGCTGCCGTCATCATAACAAAGCCTCTCACAGACAGATCATTCCCGTCCTCTCTGTTTCTCCCCGCATCTGTAATACTGTCTCCCTGAAAGAGAACTACCGCATTATCTTTAATAATTACCGCCAATCACATCTCCCCCTATTAGCCATGTACAGAACATGGGAGGATGACTCTACATCCTCCCTGTGCTCCTTATAATATGTTCCGGATTATTATTTAGCTGCCAGCCATGCATCAAGCTGTTTCTGTTTTTCAGCTATGATTTTATCTGCTCCGGCTGCTTTCAGCTTCTCAAGGAATTTCGGTATGCTGGCTTCCGGATCAAGTGTTCCTGTGCCCAGACCTGGTCCGAATTCCGAATAGACATTTGCACATGCGGCAAGCTCGGTCTTGACAGGCTCTGAGTTGAAGGCAAATCCCAATATCTTACTTGATACGGCTTTTTCATTAAAAGATCTGTATAAATCCCACTTTGAAGTATTCTGGCCTTCCATGAAATAATTGAGGAATTGATTCCCGAATACCCAGAAGTTATTGGGGAAATACCCGGAAGTTTTTGCATCCAGCCCTTGGGCAAAAGCAATTACATTGTCTGACTTTTTAATATAATGAACATTTTCAATTCCATAGTTAATCAGATTGTTGACACCGGCATCTGTGTTTACCAGCTCCAGGAACATCAGCGCCCTTTCAGGATTATTTGAAGTTCTTGATATGGCCTGCATGGAACCCTGTGCATCATTACCCGTTATAAACGGCTTTGTAAGCTCCACCACCTTGAAGGGGAAACCGACTGCAAGTGTATAATCATCCGCTACCAAGGGTTTTAATGTTCCGGTCGTTATGAAGTTTTTCCCGGCATTCTGATCAGGGTTTTTATCCTTTACAGTAGCGGCATCTTTTCTGATATAGCCCGCCTTATAGTATTGATGCTGAATCTTCAGTATTTCCATCGCTTCGGGAGTTTCATATACATTAATAACCTTTGTATCCTTGCCCGGATATAATACACCGGGTGTATTTACATCTCCCACCGGATCAAAATCCAGCAATTCAACGGGATTGGTATTTACAAATCCCTGGAGAGGATACATATCGGGTTCCTTTTCCTTTATTACCTTCAGGAAGGGTTCCAATTCTCCATAGCTCTTAATACCGGATAAATCCAGATTATACTTCTTTGCTATATCATCACGATATAAGAAACCATAGGTATGAGCCAATTCCTTGTTTGTAGGGACTGCATAATTTTTGCCGTCCACCTTTGAACCTTCTAAAAATGCAGGATGCAATAATTCTTTCGTTTTTGGCATATATTTATCAATAAGGTCAGTAATATCCACAAATGCCCCTTTGGCCACATTCTGCCTGTAAAGCATCCAACTGGCTGTGAACAAGATGTCAAATTTGTCTCCGGCTGCAATCATAACGGAAGATTTGTCTTTAAATGTGGCAAAATCCAAATAATTCAGTGTCACCGTCGCATTGATTTTATCCTTAAGTATCTTGTTCAACTCTTCGTTTACTTTGTCAGTATCTTTTTGCGGATTACACGGCAAATACCAGGTCAATTCCACAGGCGCCAATTGTTCCTGTGTTGAAACCGCTGCAGTTGTTGAGGTTGAAGCTGATGCCGTGCTATCTGAAGCTGAAGAATCCTTTGTTCCACAACCAGTTAAGGCAACGGATACGACCATAATTACGGCCATCACCAATGTAAAATTTTTTTTACTTTTTTGCATAATTGACCTCCTTCACATAATTGCAATGAATTGTATTTAGTCGTCTGCATATAGAATTCCCCGATGCTTATCAAGCCACACTAGTGTTTGATCACAGCCCTCAAATTATCGTGATTATTCTATATGGACGTTAATACCTAACCTTTTATTGCACCGATTGTAAGACCCTTGACGTAATATTTCTGGAAAAATGGGTAAGCCAGAATGACAGGGCCAATCGTTACAATGCACAGGGCCATACGCGTACTCTGATTTGGGAGCTGCGCCAGCGAGCCGGCTCCCTGTCCCGTTGTATTGTTAATTTCATTTAATATTTCTATTGAAGACTGAACTTTGTAAAGTAAATACTGTAATGGCATTTTATTTTTATCTGAAATAAACATCAAGGCATTAAACCAGTCATTCCAGTAATGCAGCGTGTTAAAAAGACCAATGGTAGCCAGAACAGGTGTGGACAGCCTTATAACAATACTGAAAAAAATTCTGAACTCCCCGGCCCCGTCAATCTTTGCCGATTCAATTATAGAATCTGGCAAGCTGTTGGAAAAAAATGTCCTTACCATCAAAACGTTCATTGCACTTAACATACCGGGGAGGATAAGAGCTGCAAAGGAATCCTTCAGCTGCAGTAAATTTGCATAAACCATGTACCAGGGTACAAGTCCTCCATTAAAAAGCATGGTAAAGAAAATAATAAAGGCGAATATATTTTTAAACCTGAAATCCTTCCTGGAAATGGGATATGCATATAGCGCCGTCACCAGAACACTCAGAGCGGTGCCTGCAATTGTAATAAATATGGATATCATATAAGACCTGATAATTTGCCCGGAATCATTAAAAATATATGAGTAGGCCTGAAGACTGAATTTCTCCGGAAGGAAGCTGTATCCAAATTTATTTATCATACTTTCATCGGTGATTGATACCATAAAAACCAGAACTATAGGACTAAGGCATAAAATAACATTAACGATGAAAATTATATTTAATATTATATTTACAGGTTTTGAAACTGAATTTTTTTCATATTTATTCGTCATAATTATTTCCCCTTTTTGAGATATCTATCATGTATATAGCTCTGTAACCTTCCATATCTGAAGTAAAGTAAACTTCATTGCCTGCATGGTTGAAAATCGGGTGAGGGTGGCAATCCTGGGAAGTCCAGCTGGATCCATGCTTTAAGAGAGGTTTCCATTCTATTGACCGGCTTTTCCATGAAATTTTTTGAATACTTATGTATTCACCATTTACTCCATCATCATCATACGGTGCCTGGTAATATCCGTCCGACACCAGGACATCCCCGTTTCCCACGGTAAAATGGCCATATCTGCGGTATTCCTTCCGGATACCAATCTCGGTTATACTGCTGTCTGCCAGATCCTTTTTCCCTATATAAGGGATACCATTCTGATATATTCCATGATAAATGATTCCTTTGCCGTCCCTTTCCCACATTTCATGACAGGTCCAGTCATTTCTGCTTCGCCCTTCACCTTCACTTCGCACTCTTGTATGGTTTTTCCCATCCCAGAGCCACATTCTCCGTATTCCGCAATCCACGGATACATATTCATGGTTATATAAAATCAGATTGTTATCCACCGGGCAAAACTGTACATGAGTCACCCACGCCTTAGGAACTCTTTCTGTAAGTATTTCCTCACCAGAACTGGTATCATATACTCTAATATAGGAATTCAGATTTTCTTCCTGAACCCTTCTGTCAATGTCATAATCCAGGTGTCCTCTTGTATTGCCCTCCAACACTCTGGCATCTGAAGTCGGAACACACAGCCGGCTTCCATCTGCACTGACATGGGTAAAAGCCGTAACCTGCTCCTCCGGTATAACTGCTAGAACCCTGTCATTTCCCATCATATCCACGCAACAGATATCTTTTCCCTGGATATAATAAACCTTCCCTTTTACCGGATCCAAGCTTATACTTGCTTTCCCCAAACCCCTGTTTTCATTTCCATCAAAGTAAACGTAAGATTTCAAGGTTCCTTCACAGTTAAAGGTCAACTGCTTTTCTTCACCGGTTTTTAAATGCCTGAAAAATATATTGGGGTGTCCCGCATGGTCACTGATGAAAAAAAGTATCTTGTCATTCTCAGAAAGACTTGTTGACGTAAAGTACAGCAGCTGTCTGTTTGCCCCTTCATGGCCTGTAATACGCACCGGCTGCATGGCAACCCCTCCATTTATCTTATTTAAAACAGCGCAGAATCCCTGTCAATTTTTTTGACGATCAAATTGGTAGTCAATACCAGAATAAATCCCATTGTCGCCTGATACAGGCCTACTGCCGCCGACATACCCGTATCTCCCATTACTCTCAGCGCATTATATGCATATACATCTATTACACTTGTTGTAGAATATAAAGCACCTGCATTCTGTGTGACCTGGAAGAAAAGTCCGAAATCCGCAAAAAATATCTTCCCCACGTGCAAAATAGTCAATATGATCATTAACGGTATTAACAAAGGTATCGTAATATGCTTTATCTGCTTCCACTTGGAGGCGCCGTCGATAACTGCCGCCTCATAAAGCTCGGTATCGATATTTGTGATTGCCGCAAGATAAATAATGCTGCTGCCTCCCAGAGTTTTCCACAAATGTACAAAGGTTAATATGAAGGGCCAGAAAACAGGACGGCTGTACCATGAAATAGCTTCAATACCTATAGGTTCAAGTATTTTCTTGTTAATCAGGCCCATATCGGTGCTGAGAAATGAAAAAGAGAGTACGCCGATTACAACCCAGGATAAGAATTGCGGCAAAAACATGGCAGTCTGGTAAACTTTAGCCAGCATCCGGTTTCTTAGCTCATTGAGTGCAATTGCCGCGGGAACCGCCAGAAGAAGCTCCAATATGATAAATGCCACATTATAAAGTATTGTATTCCTTGTTATAACAAAAGCGGCATCGGTCTTTACAAGAAATTCAAAATTCTTAAATCCTGTCCATTCGCTTTGAAAAAGACTTATAATAAAATTTCTGGATGTAAACTTCAGATTTTTAAATGCCAAAATAACGCCGAACATGGGAAGATAATTGTTAACAAGCAGTATTGCCAGCCCGGGTATCAGCATGATAAATAATGCCTTATTTTTTATAATTTCATAAAGTATTGATTTTTTGTTTAAACGAATATTAGTATTAATGACGTCCACCCCTTTAAGTTGGTATAAACAAAGCTGCTTTGATTTTGTTTCAACTGACTGCGGCTTTATTATAATTATAATTTACAAGGGGGATGTAATTGAATAGAATTATCTACAATTTTAAGTATAATTCTATTGTCTTTCAGGGGTAGTCAATCCATGGATTATGGGGCTTAAAGGTTTTATAAGTAAATACTGCATTCCGGGATGTCTGTGTAAAGATCTTTATAGTTATGTAGTACACTACGTCCGAAGTGGAATTGATGCC
>ENA-UOOK01006937-UOOK01006937.1-fermentation-metagenome-genome-assembly--contig:-NODE-6937-length-10553-cov-3.980187_pt1 | contig 10553 bp, 4 predicted proteins | sample MGYA00245777_ERZ724023 | MGnify/ENA primary metagenome ERZ724023 (study PRJEB28704, sample SAMN03018312) | fermentation metagenome | biome: anthropogenic terrestrial biome; feature: soil; material... | reverse complement strand
ACTTTATGATTATCAGCATAGCAGAAACTGGTGGATAACAGCAGCATTGCCAGAAAAGTATTGATCATTTTCATGATTTGAGATCATAAATGATTGTTGCTACAGAGCGTGATGGGATAATAGTTGTATCATAGGAGGAAACCATTTGAAGATTGCTTCCAGAAGTAGTTATATATTCTATCGGATTGTCTGTTGTCCGCCCTTGGATGGAAATATGATTATCGACCTTGACGGATTTAGTCTTGGTATTTGTATATACAATTACTAATTTATCTTTGCCTGGAGAGATGTAAGCAGAAGCGAAGAATTGGTTTCCACTGACAGGTAAGGATACACTTACACGCTTATATCCTGGACGGATAAATAGACTATAATTGCCCAACACCCATAAATTCTTGGTTGATTCGCAGGTGCCACCTTCTGTCAGAGAGCCATAATCACCGCTTACTGGGATCAGCCGAATCAGGAAAAAACGACTTTTCTGGCTCCAGCGTTCACGGTCGCAAGCGGTCCAGAAAGCCCACGAACTGACATTGGCTTGTGTCAGGTCAGCATGAATGACCTCCGATAATGTTAAAGCCAAATCCATTGGCGTGGCATTATCATAATTACTGAACAGATCATAATTGCTGCTCATCATGCTCCATTCCGTTTGGTAAACCTTGAGATTTTTTGCTTTAGCTGCAGCATTGACTTTCTGTCGGGTGCTTTGCAATTGGTCCCACGAGGTATCCAACCAATAACTGTGAGCACAGATCAGAGCGGGGACATGCTTCAGATTACCTATATAATCAGATGAAGATGGATTGAAAAAATCATTGATGACATCACTGCGGCCGTTACCTGCTGTTGCATCAGCCTCATACAAATCATTCCATGCACCAGCTTCATCAACTAAGATGTTGGTGCTGTCCAATCCTTTAGAAGTAAGGCTTTGGTCAAGATTCCGTACTAATTTTACCACTTCGCTATTTTGCCATCCACTGCCTTCCTGACCACCGCTCCAGTTATATTGAGGCTCGTTTACCGGACTGATATAGGAGATAGAATAGCCTTGTTCCTTAAAATGTAAGGCTGTTGTGGCAAGAAAGTCTGCGAATTTATCATAACAGTCATCTTTCAAGTTGCTGTTTGCTTTACTGTCAGAATAACCTTTCCCGTTCTTTGTATAAAAAACGGGAGGAGTATTGCTGAAAAAGACAAAACTCTTTACACCGTAATTTTTGGCCTTTTGCATGAAATATTGTTGGCCGGCAGCTTTATTCCAGTTATATGATCCATCACTGTTCAGGAAACATTCGGCTCGTCGTTCTTCTTGTTCTATCCCACTTTCATCACCTTGTTCAGCCGTTCCTCCACCTAAGTTGACACGCCACATGGAAAGTCCGATACCTTCCGGTTGTCCATTGGTGATCTTCTGAGAAAAAAGCATCTTGGCAATATCATCTTTGGAATTCTGACTCCAATATTTACCGATGAAATCCATATTCCAGGCATCGGAAGAAGCAAAACCATCAATAGTTTGATAGGTCGTATTCGCATCAATATTTACGGTCATCGTGGTATCTGCATTTCTGGTAAGTACATAATCCGGATGGAAAGTACTTTCACTACTACAAGATAACATCATTAATGTGAATCCTAAAAAAGAAAGTAAAATTTTAATATTCTTCATTGTCAAAAGTAAAATGAAAGCGAATAGAATTTTAAAAGTTTATTCTTGAAAAATTCTGTTCTTCTGTTATAGTTACTGAATATTTCAGGAACAGAATTCAAGAAAAGAGGAATATTCCCCTTTTTGAATTCTGTATTATAGATTGGATCTAATATTCTGGATTCTGCTGGATGCTGCCATTAGACATGGTAATCTCAGAATTAGGAAGAGGGAATAGTTCATCTCTTCCTTCCTTGAAGTAATAGCCCTTGTTACTGTTTTCTTTTTGATTATTTTTTTCATATTTATCTGTAGATTCATACAGATTATATTTCACAAATGTCCCGTTGGGCCCCATGATATTATCAATTGCATACTTGCCATTATCATCTTTCCAGCGGCGGAGATCATACAGGCGATTATCTTCAAGAGCTAATTCCAGTCGGCGTTCCAACCGTATAGCATCACGAAGTTGCTTGCCCGTGGAAGTGACATCCGGGAGTTTTACACGTTCCCTGACCTGATTCAAGCCCCATTGAGCTTCTGCATCATTACCAAGATCATTTTCCACTTCTGCATACATCAGCAGTACATCTGCATAGCGTAACAGGCGATAATTGAGAGGAATATGCGGTGCATCGTATGGTTGGGGACGTTTTGCTTTCGGAATATACAATTTCATATTGCATCTTGCAGATTTATGTTCATCTGGCATGATACGATAAGGCTTGTCCCTTGAATAGGTCGGATCTCCCGGAATGTAAGTAGCACTGTCTTTAATGATGGTATAAAGTAGCCGGATCGAATCACCTGCATCCTTGAAAGCCTTCTCCAGGTTACTTGTTGGCAATCCCCATGACCATCCCTCATCATCACGTGATCCTGTTACGACAGAAATTCGTTCTCCAAGGTTATAGGTGATATTACTGTTGGTCTGGACTTCAAATAAGCTCTCTTCGCTGTTATTATGGTCCATACTCCAGACATCACCAAAATTGGGTAATAATTTGTATTCAGGTGTGTTTCCGGAATAACTGCCCCGGCAACAAAGATCTTGTAGTAAAGGCTCTGCTTCCTTATATTTATCTTCGTAAAGGTAAACCTTAGCTAATAGACCTTTGGCTGCACCACTGGTAGCACGTCCCAGGTCTTCACTGCTGTATTCACTTCTTTTAGGGAGTTTTGGAATGGCTTCTTGAAGGTCTTTTTCAATCTGGGCATAGGTTTCTTCTTTCGTTGCCCTGGTGATCCCCCTTATTTCTGAAGGCATTTTCAGTCCGAGCACTAAGGGTACACCTCCGAAATTTTTGACAAGGTCGAAATATTCAAAGGCTCGTATGAATTTTGCTTCTGCTATATAGCGGTCACGAAGGGTGGAATCATTGAAATGCACTTCCGGAATACGTTGGATGGCAATGTTGCAACGGAGTATTCCTTTGTATCGGTATTGCCAGAAATTCTGAGCGCAATTTCCTCCATTGATGGTATTACCTGTATAATGAGCCAGATCACGGTATTCTCCAGGATCCTGTGTGGTGTTTCCCATCCATTCATCATCGGTGCACATATCACCACAGATGTAGAATTTCTGGATTTGCCACCAGTCATCAAAGAAGATACTCTGATAGCATCCTGTGATTTGTCTTTTGCATTCATCTTCATTTGAAAAATAATTATTCAGATCCTGCTGACCTTTAATGGGTTGGTTCAGAAAATCGGAGCAGGATGCTAATCCGAGGATAAATACCCCGGCTGTTATGAAACTAAATATATATCTATTCATAATCATTCTGATTTTATTGATGTATGTATCTAAAAGTTCATGTTAACGCCAAACAGGAATGTACGTGGGTTAGGATACCCGGTATAGTCTATACCTGCCTCTGTTACGCTGCTGCCAAGAGAAGCTGTTTCAGGATCTTCTCCAGAATAACTAGTGATGGTAAACAAATTCTGAGCGGAGAAGGATAACCGTAAGGAGTATTTGTTATTGAACCACTTCTTAGGTAATGTATAACCGATCTGTAACAGTTTACAGCGGAAATAAGAACCATTTTCAACGAAGAAATCGGATGGACGTTTATAGTTCATATTTGCATCGTTGACGGAGAGCCGGGGGATGTCATTACTTGTTCCTTCGCCATGCCAGACTTTGTTATAAGTGCCTGCATAAACGTTCTGGCCTCCAACTCCGGAATAGCGTCCACGATTCTCATTGAAGATGTCATTCCCAAGCGTACCATAGAAGTTAGCCTGGAAATCAAAGTTCTTCCAGGAAGCATTAAGATTGAAGCCAATCATCAGATCCGGAAATGGGTCTCCGATGTAAGTCTTGTCTTTTTCGTCAATGATTCCATCATGATTCAGATCTTTGTACCGTATATCTCCAGGCTTGGCATTTGGTTGGAGTGGAACTCCATGTTCATTGGTATAGGACATTACTTCTGTCTCATTCTGGAAAAGTCCATCTGTCTTGTATCCATAGAATTGGCTAATGTCCAGCCCTTCCTGGTTGCGAATGATGTAATCACCGTTAAAACCACCGGTATAGATTGGTTCGCCTAATAACTTGATGGCTTTATTTCTTACGGAGGTGAGGTTGATCCCGGCGCCGTATTGGAAATCACGGATGTGGTCATTCCAGTTGGCACTGAATTCCCAGCCTCTTGCTCTCATCTTTCCGACATTTTCCCACATCTGTCCATTCCACATAGGATAACCTAAAATAAGAAGGTTATCTTTCTTCATCAACATATCATGTGAAGTCTTATTAAAATAATCAGCTGTAATCTTCAGACGATTTTGCAATAGGGTCATATCTACTCCGATGTCATAATCTTCTACAGTTTCCCATTTCACGTTAGAGTTTCCAATTGATCCTACAGCGGTACCGACTATGCGTGATGCATCTGTGCCGAACACATAATCTGCTGCACCGATAGAACTGATATATGCGGAATTGTCGATATTCTGATTCCCGACTTTACCCCAACCCATCCGGATTTTTAGGTCGTCGAAAAGATGTTGATTCTGCATAAACGGTTCACCGGTTACTCTCCAGGCTGCGGAAATAGCTGGGAATGTAGCGTACTTCTTTCCTTTAGGGAATTTAGAGGAACCATCAATACGTACTGATGCAGTCAGATAATAACGTTCATCATAGTTGAACATAGCACGTCCAAGATAAGAGATCAGTGAGGAGTATGAATTTGTGCCTGATGCTTTCATGTTGTTTGTGCCAGCACTTACATATCTCATATCTTTCATGTTGGAAGGAATATCTTCTGCATAGGCATCATCCCAGTAATCAGCAAAATGCTCCATCGTATAGCCACCCATTAAATTGAGGTTATACTTCTTCTGAAATGATTTGATCCATGTGAGGGTGTTGGTCCAGTTCCAGTCAATCCAATTTTCCATGTGCCGATCGGCATTGCTGTTGGTGTTCTGTTCCAGATTATCAATGAAGAAGTTGGGATTGTAAGTGTCGGACAAGCGGAAGCGGGCATTCATGCCAAACTGTGTTCGGAATGTCAGTCCTGATATGGGGGTAATACTTATATAGGGGGTTGTCAGCAATCCATATTCATCTGAGTTGGCATCCAGTCGTCTCATTGAGGCTACAGGATTCCATTCCTCATTATTGTTGGAGCGGGCATAATTACTGTATTCGTTACTTGTCCATTCGCTTTTTGGACGCATAACAGGTGTTGTCGGATCCATTGCCATAATGGAACCCATTAAACTCGGAGTATTATCCCAATTTTCATATTTAGGGGTAAAGTTGATGCCTGCTTTCACTATTTTGTTGAAAGTATATTCCATACTGAAGCGTGCAGTGACTTTCTGCCAGTAGCCAACTTTATATTGGGAATCTTGCCGGAAGTAACCGAGACTGGCAGAGTAAAGGATTTTATCATTACCACCGGAAAAGCCTAAATCATAATTCTGCTGTAATGATACGTCTCTCATGCACTGGTTCCACCAGTCCGTACCTTGAGAATCTTTAATGTTGTTGATGCCTTTATAGGAAGGCTCATTCCCATCATTAATAAAACGGGCTTTATATACTTGCTCATATTCTGAGGCTTTTGCCATGTCTGGTTTGTGAAGAGTTTGTAACCCCATGGAGGCAGAACCTGTAAATTTAACAGCACCTTTTTCTCCCTTTTTTGTAGTGATTAAGATGACGCCATTAGAACCACGAGTACCGTAGATAGCTGCTGCAGAAGCATCCTTTAGGACTTGCATGCTTTCTATGTCGTCTTTATTCAGAAAATTGATGTTTGTACCGACCGGCATACCATCTACGACATATAGAGGGTCAGAGCCGTTAATGGTGGATACACCACGGATAATAACACGAGGAGATGATCCCGGAGCACCTGAATTAGAAATCTCAACACCGCTAACTTGTCCTTGAAGGGCATCCATAGCATTGCCGGTATTCAAATGCTCTAGTTTATCCCCCTTGATTGCAGAGATACTGCTGGTTAGGTCTCCTTTCCTTACAGAACCATAACCGATGACAACTACTTCATTTAAATCGGAGGAAGCATCGGACAAGATCACGTTAACTATTTTACGTTCACCAACTTTGACGGTTTCTGTCTTGAAGCCGATCATAGAAAAGGTGAGCGTGGCATCTTTATCTGCATTTATGGTGTAGTTGCCGTCTATGTCGGTAATTGAACCACCTGTCGTGCCAGATACTCTGACAGTAACACCAATAAGCGGTTCTTTATCGGATGAAGAGATTACTTTTCCGGTAATCTTTGTGCTCTGTGCATTTGCGCTAAGAGCACAAAGACATACCAATATCATAATAATGTATTTTTTCATTTCTGTTAGGTTTTAAGTTTCTTATTATTTGACAAGATATAACCTGGATCGTAACAAGGAGGTATCGAATTCGAAACGATATTTCCCAGAGGTCTTGACCGTAACAGGGGTCATGTTATTATCATCATCCAGGGTGTTATATTCATTCTCTCCTGAATCGGGAACACCTTTCGCTTCAAATCTGTAGAAAGGAGATGGCCACCAGCCCCAATTGTGCTTGGGCGTAATTGTGAAGCTGATTTCTGTACCGGCAGTTAGCGTCATTTCACCATAGAACAGATATGGATTATTGGGATCCTGTGTGAGAATAAAGGGATTGGATGTAGACCAGTTTCCTGCTCCAGGCAGATTCTCTCCTGCAAGACTTAGCTGGTAAGGTTGTGTCTCGCCACTCGTACCATTTAAGAACATGGGCTGGCCTTCTGGAAATGGCTTGTCAGTAGGTTTGTATTCTTGGATGGAATATTCTCCACTTACAGTGTTGAAATCAATCTCATAGTAGGCAATATCATTGAGTATGATAGGCTTGGAAGTAGACGGATTGCTGGTCAGAACCTTATCGTTGTCCGGATCAATTCCAAAACAGATAGGAGAAAAATCAGTCTTCTGTGGTATGAATCTGATTTGAGTACCCTTAGCCTGATTATAGTACCGTGCCTGATATTGGTACTTACCGGTATGGGTAATCAGCATGGGGACACCGAATAGATCACTTGAAAGTTGGGCTACGTCCGTGACATCTGAGAGATACATCTTTTCGAAATCAGGCATATCTGATACACTGATACGGCTATTAGCCGTTACCTTATTGTTAAATTTATCAGCAGCAGTGATGGTCATCTCGTATGATACTTCACTCTGAGGTAATAAATAAGTCTTCTGAAGAGTATAGGTCTTGACATCACCGGTAGGAATACTATCGTTGATCTGAAGTCCGGGGATTTCAACTTTTATATAACTTAAGGCCTTATTGTCATTAGCTATACAATTGAGGGTAAGTTTTGGATTCTGTTTTAATACGGTAATCTCGCTTGATGGAACGGTCGTAAATGTAGGAGCTGTAAAATCTCCGTCAGGAGTTACGAGTACTGTGGCATCAGTAGTGTGTCCACAGACATCTTCGGCTGTGATCTTGACCGGAAATTGCTGATTGTCTGTCCACTTATCACTGGAGGTATAGTTATAGCTTAGGTGATATTCATGGAGCAATGTGTCCGGATGGTCTTCTAACAGATTGATGGTCTTGTTAAGAAACATTTCACTGTTTGCAATTGTAATACTTTTCAGTCCGTCAGCATCTTTTATAAGGCCTTCAATCGTAAATTGACGTCCTGGCTCTGTCTGAATATGATCAGTAGTCAACGAAATAGTAGGAGGCTGGTTATCGACAGCTGGGTAATCGTTGTCATTATTACAAGACTGGAACAGAATTCCTGTGATAGTACATAGTATAAATAACATGGTACTGGTCAGTTTGTTAATTTGATTATTAAGCATACAGATATATATTAATAAAAGTTTTTAGTTTGCAAGTTCTTGCTTTTCCCCCCCTCGTTTAGGTTGGTCCCTGGTATTGATTAAAAAAGTTCTTGTCGGGAATTGGACGAGTTATTGTACTTTGTCTATACCGCTGCAAAGATAACTTAACCATGGAGAAAGCATGTCCCTTATTTGTTATTTATAGGGTACAAATTGTGAAATCACTTGCCCTTATGCCTTTTTTTTTCGTTCTTATACCTTTTAATTGCTATATTTGCTTTTCGTTTTCAATGTTTGCATCCCATGAAAAAATATATATCTATCCTGTTCCTGCTCGTTGCCAGTGAACTATGTGCAGCACAGAACGTGCCTTATCATATTTTTACAACTATCTCAACCTCTCTTTCTGACAATTATGGAAGCATCTTCTTTGATCATGACGGATTGATGTGGCTGGGAACGAGTTTGGGACTGAAATTATATGATGGGTATACAATGAAAACTTTCAAGTCGGATGCTTTTTCGCCGAACATCCTTCCGAATAATGTCATACATAGTATCACCGAAGACCATCATGACGGTTTATGGATCGGCACTGAAAACGGGTTGGTCCGGATGGATAAGCGGACGGGGAAAATACGTACCTTTTATCTGCCGGGGGAGAATCAGAGGATTATCTACACTTTGTTTTGCTCTAAGGATGGAACCATCTGGATCGGAACGGATGGGGGACTTTCCTGCTTTCTTCCCCGGTCCAATCAGTTTTATACTTATAACAGCAGGAATAGCCGGCTCATCTCTCCGAAGGGTAATTCCGGGAGAATGGGCTCGTATAGTGTCAAGTCCATTATTGAGGATAATCAGGGGAATTTGTTCCTGGGTACCTGGAATAATGGGCTGATACGCTTTCGCAGGGGAAGCCACTGCTTTTATTCTTATCCGAAACTGAATGCTTTCAATTCGGCTTATTCTCTTTATCTTGACAAGCGCCATCATCTCTGGATCGGAACCTGGGAATACGGTATGTTAAGGATGGATCAACCGGAAAATGCTGCCCATCCACAGATCCATCAGTATCCTTACAAGAGTCATTATTTTGATACTTATTACCGGATCATTGAAGACCCGGTGACAAATACTCTATGGGCTTGTTCCTGGGAGGGGGTCAGCATTATGGATGAAAATCATCCGGATGTGGGCTGGAAGAACTATACTTTTGCTGGAGTGAATGATCTGAAATTCAGTAAGGATATTGCTACTGACGGATATGGAAATATATGGATCGTGAATCAAAATGGCGGTATTGTTCATATTAATACGTATCCGTCTCCTTTCCATTTTTATTCCCTTAATACGGCGAGCTCGGGCCTTTCTATCAATTCTATAGGCCCCATGTATACTTCGGATGGAATAAACTTCTGGATTGGCATGTTCCCTTATGGACTTGCTTATTATAACTGTGACACGGGGGAAGCTAGGTATAATAATGCCATCAGTGGCTTTTGCTCGATTCCCTCAAAAATGCTGGGAGGAACTTTGTCGGCGATTATCAGACGAAGTAATGGTGAACTCTGGTTTGGAAGTAACAGCAAGGGAATCCTGGTAAGAAAGACGGATGGAACCGTTGTGGCGCTCAATCATAAAAATACTTCCTATATTACAGATGATTATGTGAAGGCGCTATTTGAATCTCATAACAAAATTCTATGGATTGGTGAAAACAAGGGAGTCAGCATCGTCTATCCTGATCATAAAGGTCTTCGTCTTCATTTTCGGGGTAGAGGAGATAATGTTTTCTCCCAGTGTGATGTCCATAATATCACGGAGGATGATCGTGGAAACATCTGGATAGCTACGGATAATGAGGGCATTTTCAGGATCAGCGGGGATCCTTACCATCCTGGATCACTTCTATATCGCCAGTATGATCCGGGGCATAAGAATTTTGCAGTGGATGATGCTATTGCATGTTATCAGGATCATTATAAACGGTTCTGGGCTATCTCTGATGATGGTGGACTTTTTTTGTATGACTCCGGAAAGGATGCGTTCTTGCCCATGAACCAGACTTATCATATCAATGGTGACCGGGTCTCCACTATCAATGAGGACAAGAAAGGAAATTTATATCTGACTACCGGGGAAGCGCTTGTCAGGTTGTCTTTTCATCGGGGCAGACTCCCGGAGGTGATGAGTTTCTCTAAAGAGGATGGCCTTAATGATGTTTTGTGTACGCTCAATTCTTCCTTCCAGTGTGGCGATCATATTTACATTGGCAGCCGGACGGGGTTCTATTCCTTTATTCCTCAACAGCTAAAAGATCATTTTCATCATAAGAAATGTAATTTGGTCATTACAGACTTCCTTATTGATGATAAACCTTTCAATCAGATAGATTCTGCTCTTAAGTCGCGAATATCTGCAGAGATGCCTATCCGTACTCGTAAAGTCTGTATTCCTTCGTTTATCAAGAAATTTGAAGTGGAGTTTGCCTTGCTTACTTATTCGGATCCGAACGGAAATAAATATGCCTATCAACTGGTAGGGTATGACAAAGACTGGCAATACTGCCGTGACG